>Ga0214923_10008483_pt1 | contig 10920 bp, 24 predicted proteins | sample LL1510_MetaG_FD_177993 | JGI IMG/M metagenome (GOLD analysis project Ga0214923, IMG submission 177993) | Freshwater microbial communities from Lake Lanier, Atlanta, Georgia, United States - LL-1510 | ecosystem: Environmental > Aquatic > Freshwater > Lake | place: USA: Georgia | collected...
AAATTATTAGAAGATTTTTATAACGCCAAAAACAGACTATTCAATCTGGCATATCGACCATATTATTCCCTGTGCTAGTTTTGACTTAACCAAAGAAGAAGAACAAAGAAAATGTTTCCATTATTCTAATCTACAACCTTTATGGGCTAAAGATAACTATGCCAAAGGAGATAAAATCTTATAAATTTTCTCCTGTATTATAGTCGATGACTGGCTTTTTACAAGCCTCTATCATTCTTTCTAAGTTCCACTGCAACCCCTCTAAATCATCTGATATTGGGTGGGCTAAATTCTCGGAAATATTAACAATATCGCCGTTCTCATCGTAGTAAACTTCATGAATACCATAAGATATATCAATATCACCAAGAGGAATTTTAGTGACGGTCTTTACTACTCTATATGACCAACTCATTTTTTATACCTACAGTCATCGCAAAGAGTGGTTATCCATCCACCTTCGTTTGGTTTGCCTTTATTGCCACAGGCTTCACATATTTTATAACTTAATGATTCCGCCATGCCTATCAAACCCTCAACATATTCATCGCCGCCGCTAAAATATACTCTTAGTCCGCCAAATTTTTCTTTTATCTGGTCAAACTTAACAGGAAAATATTCTGGAAGTTCTTTAAGTTTCTCTGGATCATTTTTTTCAAGATATTCTCTATTGTGCTTTTTATTTTCCTCATGCTGTGTTATCATCCAGCAAAGAGAAGATAAGATATCATACCACCCATTACCACACTCACAGCCCCATGCCATACAGCTAGTACGTATATCCTTATCTTTATTAGAGAATAAGTCTGGATACTGTTCGTATAGTTGATTTTGTAGTTCTTGCTTCATGATTTATGTCCAAAGTGAATGCCTGAGTTTAATAAGTTTGATCAGCATTTCTGTATCTTCGTTGTCATACTTTTCTTCGATCTTGTGGGCTTGGCTAATACGCTTTCGTTTTTGTTTCTTAGTTTCTACCGTATCGTTTTCATCAACCTCTTGATAATCATAAGGATTTATTCTGTTTGGTCTTTCGTTCTTCCACCAGTTGTATATTTTTCGTATCTTGTAAGCGTTTAGTGCTTGTTCTAGGGGTTTGCCATAGTCTTTATCGTCCGGTTGCATCCCATAACTTTCATCATAAACAAGAGAACATGCCCATGCAAGATAATCTAATCCTGCTTCGGGGCATCGTCCATTCTTGAATTTGTATTTTACATAGTCATTGCATTTATAAACGTGTGCTAGTTCTATCTCCACATAGTCAACAAGTTCATTCATTATACCATGTAGAAGTCTTGTGTCAAGGTCGTAATACTCTCCCGGCTTTAGGTCAGTTTTGAGATAGTGTAATTTATCGATAAATCTATTACGAATGTATACCTCTACTGTATGATAGAGGTCATATGGGAAGCATACAATATCTTGGAGCTTCTTGAATAATGTTTCGCTAATCCAGTATCGAATAGGATTCTTAGCTTGAACATCTTTGTGCCATTTGTCCCAATCGCCCCAAGGCAATGAATAAGGCTTTTTGGTTCCGCGAATCCAATCGGCCAATTTAGAATTAGACCAATAATTCCACCTAGTTTTTAGCATTTTTCTTTTTCTTTTTCTGTGATAGTCTTGTTTCAGCATTTCTTGACTGAGGGGCTTTAGGAATCTCTTTCCACATTTTATCCACCATAGTCATTTCTATAATACGATATGGTCGCCCATCAAAGTCAGCATTTAAGTACCATGACTCTGCAATCTTTCTAGTTTTACAAACTATCTCTATACTCTCATAAATAGAACCAGCACCATACTCACAAACTATAGCATAGACTTTCATGTAGGTTCTCCACTCCCTAATCTGTATACCATCATTTCTATCTTGTCACTATTTTGCTCTATAATCATTTGTCGTGGTGTTTTATTATCAAATGCTGGATTAGGAGCGTCCAGCCAAGAATCGAGAAATTCTTCCTGTACTATTTGTAGTAGTTTTTCTTTAAGTTCATCTATTGTTTTCATTTTATTTCTTTATCCATGCATTATGTAAGTTGACAACATATTCCGCCGTTTCTCTATCAATACTACCGTCTGGTATAATATATTCAAAATCTCTCGTAATATCTTCTTTGATCCAGTTGCTTATTTTTTCCTTAAATTTTATTGTTTCAGACGGGACTATAATTCTGCACCAACAACTTTCTCCACTATTACAAAGCTCTATTTTCCAAGGAATAGTTAAACTATATTTGTGGGCTTCTTCGTAACTGTTAAATATTTGGTTGTGTTCCATATAGTCTTTCAGCAAACCAGATTGCACGATCCTTATTGCTATTGAGTTCTTGGTCAACATTCTTACGGTCATTGTACTCTAGTTTCCAGTATTTGTCAATACCAAATTTTTCCCAAACCGATAAATCATATTGACCTATAGCACCACTAGCACTGTCATATTTGCTTCTTTTCTCATCATAAATATATTCAAAAACATCACGAACAATAACGGTTTTAGTATTGCTATCAAGGTTATTCCAATGGTCACTAATCCAATCTTGAACTGCTCCGGGTACATAAGTATGTCGCCCAAGAGAATAACGTAATGCTGCCATGACCATAATACCACCATTAGTGTCACAGTTAAATGTTGATTTTTGAAATTTGCTCATTTTTAGTCTTCTTTTTTTTACCTTTAGGTTCCCAAATTGTGTCTACTATTTCTAGTTCATCAATATAGTGTGGTCGGCCAGTGAAGTCGTAATTGTTATAGTAAGATTCCGCAATTTCTTTTGTTTTACAAATTATTTCAATACCTTCATAAATAGAGGCGGCACCATATTCACAAACTATAGCATAAACTTTCATAGATAAGCCTTTCCCCAAAGATATCGACCATTAAGAGTTTTTCCAAATCGCTTAATGGTAAAAACTGTCAACTTAAAATCTTCTTCATAAATACAATCATGACGCTTAAACCAATCGGCAGCATCAGCCCAGTTATTAAATATCAAACATTCTGGAAATGGGCCAAGATTCCCAAGACTAGCAATCTCAATAGTATCAAAGTATAATACTAGTTTATTCATTAATTAATAATCCTTTCTGTTATACAATTCTGGATATTCTTTTGTTAGTTTATCTCTGGGATCAAAGTCCTGATTAAACTCTTCACAAACAAAAGCGTAAAATTCATATCCTTCATATTCACTCTCTTGATAACGACCTTCTTGTTTGTCATATTTAACAACAAGTTCTTTTAGTTTATTTAGAAAATCAGTTTGTTCAGCCGTTTGTCTAACTTTTTCTTTGTGAAGTTCTAGTTCTTCTTGAGTTAAATGGGAAAGATAAATATCTGCCTCATCCCTAATTTTATCGGCTTTTGCACTATCTAGTTCTTCGTCACTCATAGAGTATAAAAGTTTCCAACATTCATACAATTTCTCTAGATTACTCATTTCTTTTCCCCAATAGTCTTATAAATAAAATCGGCCAAGCCTTTCAATTCTTCCCTACTACAAGTATATCCCACACAAGTATCATTTCGATCATTATAGATACTAACATATATCTTATTGAAACTTAAATGATCCACTCTAATATCAATCGATTTATCTTTATCAAGATAATATGGAATTGCTTTATCAATCATTTTTCTCCAATTCATCTATTCTAGATTGTAAACTCTGAACAACAATAATGTTCATTTCAAGTCTATTGTTTAGCTCTGCTATGCGATGAAGGCATATGCAGATAACAATAAAACATATCAGATCAAAGAATAATTCGCCATTCATAAGTATATCCTATAACTATATGTATAACGGGAACTGAGGGATTCGAACCCCCGGAGGTTTTTAGTCCTCGGCTCTTTAGTAAAAAGCTGCCTTAGTCCACTCGGCCAAGTTCCCATATTATTAAAGGATTCGAAGTCACAGAAATGATGATTCCAATCCTTTTTGTGTATAAATATCCTGCTGGGGAATCGAACCCTAGTCATCCATCCACAATGTTTATGACACAAGCTTAGAAGGCTCGTTGTGGCTACAGCAAGACTCATAATTATTATAGGTGTTTCACATGGAAGTAAACTGTAAAAACTGCAATAAGCTTTTTGATAAAAATGTAACACAAATTCGTAGAACAAAAAACAATAATTTTTGTAGTCGAAGCTGTGCTGCAACATTTAACAACAAAAAATATAAACGTGTCAACTTGAAACCCATGGAAAAAACAATTGCTAAATATTCTAAGTGTAAAAGGTGTGGTACTGAGTTAGATTATAAGAAACGACGTATGTTGTGTCAGGAATGCAAGGATATGCAAGATAAAACATTGGCTGAAATAGCATATGATCAACATCATAAATCATCTTGCTGGGCTTTGGTTAGATCGCGGGCTAGATCAACGATGAAAGACAAACCTAGGGTATGTGCTAATTGTGGATACGATAAACACGTTGAAGTTGCTCATATAAAATCTATTAGTGAATTTGATTTGAATACTTTAGTTTCAAAAGTTAATGATGAAAGTAATTTAGTCTTATTATGTCCTAATTGTCATTGGGAATTTGATCACAATATGATTAAAATTCAATAGGAGTAGTCGGATTCGAACCGACACTTGAAGGATTTTCTTACTACTATAACTTTCGTTACCATTTCTGTTTGTAGTCTGGACTTTATCTTAACCGTTACTTTCGTATTAGGTTCCTGCCGTTAAGTCTCTACACCTTCCTATTGCTAGGCTTGGCTCGGTATTAGCAGTTAAGCCTTCACCGAATTTGACAGGTTCTACATTAAAAGTTTCCTTTTATGCACTCAAATTGTATAAGTCCTTTGCCTCTGCCGTTGGGCTATACTCCCGTGTTCACTTCTTCATCATACCAGTATCATCGGCTCTTGTCAAGGAACTTCTTTAGTTCTTCCTTATTCGCATATAATGGAATTGTTTCTGTCTCAAATGGATTTAATTGGAGTCTAGGATCATAAAAATCCCCGCGTTCATTTACCTTAACCCATGCAACATTGATGTGTGACTTATTTTCTTTTAAATCGATCAATTCTTTACGCATTTTGTTCAATTCATCTTTAGCATTATTAACAGTGAATTGATCTGCACCGCTAGCCCAAGCAAACTCTATTAGAAATTCAATTGGATTTGATACTTTATTGATACTCATTTGCTAAATCCTTCGCATGATTGTTAATGTATTCCAATGCCCTATTCAATATTTCTACATTGTCCTTGAAATTTCCTATACCCCTATTGCAATTATGGCACAAATGACCACGAAATGTATTACTTTCATGATGATGGTCAACCACCCAAATACCAGCATTTCCACCAGTACCCGTCAATTCTTCCTTAGTTTTATTACAAATGGGGCATCGGTAATCTTCTGGTGGATCGCCGTGTTTGTCTCTCAATACTTTTCTTTCTTTGGCTAATTTCCTAGCACACTCTTTACATTCTGGTCTTAAATATTTACCACCACTTGATGGAGAAAAATTCGATTTGTCTAGCAGTTGTTTACATTTGCTGCACTTTTTCATTAAATATCACGTTCTTCACCGTGCAACACCTTGAAGGTAGGGAATCGTAAACTAATAGTTCCATTTTGATTTTTTGTTTCTTCAAAGTATTGAACCGTGATAGTCTTTCCAAGAATAAGATTAGGATTCTTGAAAAAAGCTTGACGTTCCTCTATGGTGAAACCGCTCCCTACATCTACATTGTAGCCTTTATGAGAGATTGTCACATTGGAAAGCATAGTTTCTTCTACTTCTTGACCATCTTTTACATATCTAAACGGACCCATTTTGGTATCAATAACTTCATACTCATTATCAAAAAACTTTTTAACTTTGAGTAGGTCTTTGGATCGCTTGCCTTTATATGGCTCGTCTGCTCGCAACATCACACCCTCCCAAAAAGAATCGGCTGCTTCTTTGACCCACTCTTGAAAATGCTCATCATTATGAATTAATTCTTGCTCAAGTAGAGTAAGGCATGGACATTCGTTCTTGGTCATAATCTCTGTTAGATTTGCCAAACGAATAGAATAAGGTCGATTTTTCTCACCCTTTTTGGTATAGAACTCGTCATGACTAATCATATCGAATATCTTATAGCATGGGTTAGAAATGGTATGATCTTTCTTCTTAAGTTGCTTCATAATTCCTTGAAAGTCTTCATTACCATACTCATCAACAAGACAAAGTTCACCATCAAATACTACATTAGTAATGTTAAGAGCCTTGATACCATCCCTAACGACGCCAAGAGTATCAAATTCCTTTCCCGTGCGGGAATAGAAGGTAGTATTGCCATGACCATCAACAATCCCAATACATCTAGCACCATCAATCTTTCTGCTAACATACCAACCATCCTCCCAGTTTACAATGCTTGGATTATATTTATCAGCCAGAGCAACACTAAACTCTGGAATATGGTCGGGAATAGCCTTGTTGATAATCTTATCACCGGCACGGGTTTTGAGGTCTTTGTCAATGATACAATAGATAAGCTCTTCTTTGTCGGGATATCTATCAATAAATGTATGAATAGCACCAATAGCATCATGACCAGTGATGGCTCTTGCTTGAAGATCATTCAAAAGTTCAAAAAAGTTATGGTACTTTTGTCCGCGAAGAGTTTTCTTTTTCTTGAGGTTGTCACTTGTGACATTGTATTGCCACAATGGATGATAAGTGTACAGTAGAATCTGTTTAGCAAACTGTGCCTCTGGACCATTGTGATTGCAATATTCTTCAATGATGTTTTGCTTGTCTATTGTGCTACTTGTGGCCCTAAGATCACGAACCATATCCAATACGTAGTTAAAGTCATGTACCATTTTTGTATTTCTGTTGATGCTCTAAGAATTTGTTATCCGTCATATCGTTGTATATGTCGGTCGCCAGTTTGCTGACACTCTTACTTATACCAGACCGTGATGGATTGTCAAGCCTAGACCAGACATATCCATCCTCAGTCTTTTTTGCGGTATAGTTGTGGTCTGTTGCCCAAGACTTAATTTCTTTCCAAAGCATCAAATCCACTCTTCTGGAGAATACCCTAACTGCGAATAGTCAAAAGCATCCTCTTGGTATTGATCAAGCTTAAACACTTGAGTAAATACATCAAAAAGCTTTTCGATCTTAGCCTTAGTTAATACAGCCAGACCATCTACAGCATTAACGGTTTCATCCTTAGTAAAATCGCCCTCTAGGATACCAAATGAGATGTCATTTAGCGAATCAACGATAGAATGTAGGTTTGTGATATGATTTTCAAGGTCGAATCTGTCCATTGTTATGTTCCTCTTCTAATTGTTTGAGTATTTCTTTATAGAGCAAATCTGTGATATCATCTTTTGGCTTGTCGTAATAATTACGTGCAACCTCTGAATAATCAGCATCAAGAATAAAAATCTCGGGCTGCACGTATTTATCACAACATAAAGTTGATGAAAGCAATATTAGGGGTTCTGCGATCTTAAACATTATGTATACAATCTTGAGTATTCGCCCTGTATATCACTTACAAAATCTGGCTTACCAGTATCGTCCGGTCCAGTAATATACTCCTTTGGAATATCCTTATAGACCGCACGTTGTTTTGCCTCATCCCAATCAAGTTTACCATATCTATTCCAATAGAGATATTTGTACCCTTGATAACTCTTAGTTTCATTCAAAAGTTTTTCCATCATAATGCAAAGTTTTTGCTTCGCAGACTGAGGAATCTTTGATTGAAGCATATCGTTGATACTAAGTTTAAGGTGATTCAAAAAATCAATCGACACCTGCTTCCTTTGTTTCTGTTTCATCTGCTTCTTCCTTGTCGTTAATGGATAAGTATGCTACCCAATTTGTTTCACTGTTTTCTTCTGCTTCGTCATCGCTACAGGATAACTCAGTAACATTTACTTCATACTCATCGCCCGTATGAAAATCGTACAGGTTAACGTCAGCATCAAGAAAACTCTTATTCTCTCTAGCACGTTTGTTTATGAAATTTTTCAGTTCTCGCCAAGTCATTAGGTTCTCCTTGTGTTTCACCCAGTATAGCATATCGACCAGCAGGCGTCAAGAGCTTGAATCGCTTTTTTCAGAAGTTTCCTCAAGGATAAGTCTTGATGTTTGGTTAGCATACCTATTAGGGTCTGCCAAGCCGCTATCGATTCTGTTTTTAGAAGTTAAGTAAAATCCACGGTCATCCTTGCAGATAACATCGTTGTCTTGAATGTTCACTGGATTACCAGCGAATAAATACTTTGAATGATCAATGATCATATCAGAAGTTGATCCAAAATGTGTTTTGGTTGTGACGGTTGTTCCGGTCTGGTGAGTTGGTGCCTTGTAATATTTCTTAGCCATCATTTCTCCTTTGTTTCAAAAATCATACAATTTTCTTCTTCATTCCAACATGCTTCTAATTGACCATTAGATGCCATCTTACATAGCTGTATTCCTAATACCCAGTTATTTACTTCTTGAAATACCTTCTTCAATATGAGAGTGTTGATCATCAATTGATCTTGCTTTGGTATACAATACTGTTGTAAAATACTACGAATTTCTTTAGGCTTGATGTAGTCTTTCAGTTCATTAAGGGGAATCCCCATGTGTTTTGCAACATCTTTGCCTATATGTTTACTCATCTTGTTAACATCTTTTATCGCTACTAGCGGGTCATCAAACATAATTCCTCCAATTTACGGATTAGCTAAAAGAAGATTGTTGTACTCTGCAATAGCATTATCCTTCATCTTGAGTTCAAAGTCAAGGTCAAACTCAAGATCGTATGTATTGATTGATTTGTGTGCATAATCAGCGTGTGCCCTTGGATTATTACCGGGACGGCTTTCGCTATAGTGGAACAGCGGCGTATAGTCGCCCCACGTTGCATGGCAAGCCCGTATAGCCTCTTCCTCTGTTAGACCGTCTGGATGGCAGGCGTGGTGCAAATAGTCGAACGTGATGGGTATATTGGTAGCTGGATGGAATATTTCTGTAAGTTCTTTGACGCTCCAACAGTTTACTTTATCGTCATTTTCGATAACCAATCGGCTACGGCAATTGGGATCAAGAAGATTAAAATTACTAATAAATCTAGATATGATAGCATGGTGATCGCCATTTTTGTTATGTACATGTAAATTCATTGGAGATCGGTAGTCTGCTGGGCATCCGATTCTGTCCATGAAAGAAGAATAGAAATTAAGTTCTGTGATGGTTTTGTCTGCAACCTCAGTCGATGTGCTTGCTAAACTATTATACTCAGATGGATGTAGAGACACTCTTACTTTGTTATTTGATATTGTTTCAGATATAGAGTCAAATTCATCTTGAATATCATCGTAATTTGGGAGATTTTCTAGATAAATGTCAGCTTTATCGTAGGTAATTAATGGAAATAGATCGCTGCTTAATCTATAATTAAGATTATTGTCAGCACAGTATTGTATTGTTTTATTTGTTGTTATCATGTTATTATATATTCTTTCACCAAGGATAGAAAGTGCCTCGTTTCTTGGTAAAGATGAAAATCTTTTGTATGTCATTGTTTGAAAACTATATCCAATTTCTTTTAGATTTAAAGAAATACAGCAGAGTCCAATTTTATTCATAATTTGTGTATAAGTTAGTGTAATTTAATGTGATCTAGGAGAATACTATGTATACCAAGGTTTGTTCAGTTTGTCAAGTTGAAAAATCCATTGATAGTTTTGAAAAAAGAAACGGTAAACCAACATATAGATGCAAAGATTGTTTATCTCAATATTGTAGAGAATATTATAATCAAAATAAAATTAGGTTAAAAAGCAAAACTTCAGATTTTCGTAAGAATAATCCGAAATATATGAAAAATTGGAGACAAAATAATATTGAAAAAATAATAGATCAAAAGAAAAATTGGTACAATAAAAATAGAGATAAAATTAATGAAAATGAACGTATAAGACGTAAAAATGATATTGAATATAAAATCAAAAAAAATTTTCGTAGAAGAGTTAATCAAGTAATAACTAGAGATTGTAAAAGTAATAGTACTATGGAATTATTGGGTTGTTCTTTATATGATTTTTTAAAACATATGGAGTCAAAATTTATAGATGGTATGAGTTGGGATAATTATGGACAATGGCATATAGACCATATAAGACCGTGTTCTAGTTTTGATCTAACAAATCCAGAACAACAAAAGTTATGTTTTCATTATTCTAATTTACAACCGCTATGGGCAAAAGATAATCTAAAAAAATCCGATAATATCATTTAGTGTATTTTTCGTAAATTCTGTTGATTTTCTGGATTAGTTTCTTGGGGCAGTTTTCTAGTATGAATTCGTCATCATTGTCTGTGATATAAGCTTGGAGTTCGTCATATAAAACTTCTTCAGTATATCCCATGTCTAGTATGTATTTGCTAATCTTCTTAATTTTATCTTTATTATCATCAAATGTTTTATTAATCGCTTTATAGTATTTGTCTGAATGGTAGTACAAAGCATGACTCAGTTCATGTCTTATAATGCTATCATTATTCGCCCCTATAATATAAAACCGCCCAGTTCTATATTTGAGGATATCCAACAATTCTTGTTCTTTATCTGTTAGTGGATCAAATAGCCCATTCTTAAATGGAGTCAATATATGACTAGGAATATTAAATCCCGTCCAATCTGTATGATAGGTGGCGGCACCATATTCCTGTGAATACCAGTGAAGATATTGGCCCCTTGTGAATATCTTATTACGAAACTGTGGATTGGGGCTTTCGTAGTGTTCTTGGAAACGCATAAACGTTTGACCAAGTTCTGCCTGAGAATCGGCAGATATTAAAACACTATTGAATTTAGATGATTTAGCTTTAAGCATACTAGCCGACGCTCCTCTATAGGAGTATACATCGGCTAGAG
>Ga0214923_10008485_pt1 | contig 10918 bp, 12 predicted proteins | sample LL1510_MetaG_FD_177993 | JGI IMG/M metagenome (GOLD analysis project Ga0214923, IMG submission 177993) | Freshwater microbial communities from Lake Lanier, Atlanta, Georgia, United States - LL-1510 | ecosystem: Environmental > Aquatic > Freshwater > Lake | place: USA: Georgia | collected...
CGCCCGCCGCGATGGCTTTCGCCGTCACGCGATAGCCCGAGCGCCCGATCAGCAATTCGTCGCCCGTGAACCCGGCGGCAATGGTCGCGGCCATCGCGTCATCGGTGCGGTCGAAATACAGCCCGCCGTTGCTGGGGTATCCGGGTTCGGAATACCAGTAGGGGCTAAAGCTCGGCTGATAGGTCGTGCGGGCCGTGCCCAGTTCTAGCTGCGGCTCGACAACCTCAACGGTGTAGTTGAGCGTTTGGCCGGTGGTATAGGATGCAGCCAGCCCCGCCCGCACACGTTGAGTTGACGCGCTGGTAATCGGCAGGGTTAAGGAAACCGGGGTGTCGGCCCCAGATGTCACAAACGCGCCTAAGGCAGACGTTTCTGTGCGAACCCCGGCATTGGTTTCCCCGATCAGTTCAAACCGGAAACCGAAGCCGCTTCCGTTTGGCGTGCCCGACGCAATGCGCGCCGTCCCGCTAAAGGTCCACGTCTGCCCTTGAGATGCCGCAGACGTCCACGCCAAAAACGTGTTTAGCCCGATGCCGCTGGTCAGAGTTGCGGTGCCAGCAATATTGCCCTGCACAAAATACCGCCCGTCACTGGCGCGGTTTCCGTAGGCTGTTTTTGTAACGGTCACGCCCCCGTATGACTGCACCGCCGGCCAGTATGTCGTGTTTGCCACCGCCGCTGAACCGACCGCCCGGTTGCGCAACGCCACCGGCGGGGCCAGCGAAAACAGGGGCCGATACCCCCCCGTCGCCTGCAACAGCGTGTTGCCGCGCCCGGATCGGTCCAGCCCGCGCGCGACGGCCTGCGCGGCTGCGGTCACGTTAACCGTGCCAGCCGTGTCGGTGTATAGACCGGGCAGGCCAGCGTCCATCCATAGGGTTGGGTTTGCGCGCGCAGGCGTCCAGGTTGCGCCGCCCAGCGTCAGGCTAAGGCCTATGCCCATCCCCATTGGCATGTCAGTACAGCGCCACAATGCTGGAAGCGGTCGTGCCCGTGTTGTAGACCCGCGTCACCTGAAACGGCAGCAGCGAACCCGCAGGAACGCCCACAAACGTCACCGCAGCGCCGCCATCCGCAAAGTCCACCGTCAGGTTGCCATACCCACCCACGTAAAGTGCGCGGGTGGGCTGTGCAAAGATCGTCGCGTCGCTCAACGTAACCGCAGATGCCCTGTGGGCGGAAACGGTTGCATCCGCTGTCAAATACGCCGCAGTCGCCATGATGATTACCCCTTAACTTTTGCGGCGGCTGCTGACATCAGCGGCATGCCGTGAATGCCCTTGCCGCCGATGACCACCTTGTTGGCGGAGGTGACATGGCCAGAGTTGTTGCCCGAGGTGACCTTGCCGGTTTTTACCGTCTTGTTCACGCTCGTATCGGGCTTTTTGTTACCGACGCGCATGGGTCACCTCACTGCTGGGTGTAGTTGATGGTCAGCGCGATCACGCCTGCCGTCGGCGCGCCAACCGAAGTCACGGTCAGCACCACCGGTGCAAGGGTGGGCGATGCCACACCTGCGGTGGTCAAACCGGCCATCGCGGCAAGCTGGGCCGCCGAATAGGTGACCGAGGCGCGGCCAGCCGCCTTACCGTTCACGCCCGACACATACTGAGTGCCAGATGCGGCGGTGCCAATGGACACGGTGGCCGAGGTGGCGCTGTCGAAAGCGGTCAAAACGTCAATGTCGAACGAGGTGATGCGCGACCCAACGGGGATGTAGGCGGTAACTGACTGGACCAGTGCGCCGCCCGCTTGGATCAGCGTGCAGAACTGGGAAAGTTTTGCCAGACCAATATTCGGGCCGGTGTTGGAGCCGCTGGCTTCGCCCGCTTTGAGCGTACCGGAGCGGACGGGGCCGGTAAAAGTCGTTGTACCCATTTGGGTCTCCTTTGCACAATTTCAGCCCTGTCTGTGCAGCGTCCGCTGGCGCGGTCAGGGCAAGGAGGGGACGGCCACAACAGCCGCCCCCGCTTGGATCACGGCCTCAGATCACGACGGGAATGACCCGTAGATCGAACGCCAGTTGTAGTACCCGAACGAATACCGCTCGTAGCCCTTGACCAGCAGGTTGTCCGTGAAGAAATCGACCTGCATGTCCGTTTCGAACTTCATGCGTTCCATATAGGACAGGCCGTCAATGTTCGTCAGCAGGAACCACGCGGAGGCCGAGGTCAGGAAGTCGTTGACCATGTAACCTTCCGGCAGGCCGCCAGCGGTGGAGATGATCGCGTTGACATCGTTGTCGGCGGTGCCGGGGCGCAATTCCGTCTTCGTCAGGCGGATGGCGACCGGTTCCAGCTGCGGCGGGACCACGAGTTTGCGGCCACGCGCGAAGACCTTCAGGCCAGCCTGATCGCGGAAGTTGGTCCGGATCGAGATCATCCCGTTCAGCAGGGTGGCCTCGTTCAGTTCCGCATCCGTCGCCGGGCGGTTTGCCACGGTGCCACCGTCGATGGGATGGTTGGTGGCGATCAAGGCCACGCCGTCGCCGCCGATGGCCGAGTTGTAGGTCGTTGCCGTGTTCAGGACGTTGGCACCGTAAATTTCCTTGGTCTGCTGGAAACTTTCGATCAGGCCAAGGTTCGACGGGGCGAACTGGGACTTGTACAGGTTGTCGTCCACGGCCTTGCGGGTGATCGCATAGCCAAGTCCGATTTCGACGTGTTCTTGGTTGTAAACGAAGCGTTCACCGGCGGAGTTGTCAAACGCAGTCTGACCACCTTCGGTTTTCAACTGGGCGAAGCCGAGGTAACGCATCTCAGCGGTGCGTTCCAACGCCATCTTCGAGTTGTGCTTCGTGAAGATTTTGTCGTACTGAGACGGGATCATCTCGTACTTGCCTTCAACGCCACGGAGTCCGGGGAGCAGAAGGTCTTTGATGGCACTCAGATTGACAGCCATGTCTTATGCTCCTCAGATACCGGTCAGCTGCTTGGTGCTGACGTTGTTGAATGCCACGATGACGAGGTTGTAGGCCCCAGCATCCGTCCCCGGTGCGCCCGGTGGGTCGACATCAAGCCCCACGATGCGGAACGGCAGCGTGTTCGTGGTGTTGACCGTGGACATGTCCACCGAAGCGCCCGAAATGCCGGTGTTTGCATTGCCGGTGCCAATGGCGAAGTTGACGTTCGCATTGATGTCGGCAGCGGTCGCCCCGGTCGCCCCAGTCTGGGCAAGGAACTTGGCATTCGGATCGTTGACGATATAGCCTTCAACGGTATTGCTGGAAGCAACATCGGAGCCGGGCCAGTAGTTGGACCAGACGGTGCGCTTTTGCGAAACCGAAAGGTATTTGCAACCCACGAAAATGCCAGCGATCTGCGTCGTGCCGGGGGAACCGACAACGACATAGCCGTTGGCATCGGGTTGGACGGGGTCGCCATAATAGATGGCGGAGGCATTGTAGGCGATACGGACCGGAACCTGCTCATAGGTCGGGGCCGAGCCGGTGCCGCTGTACTGCCGGAAACCGAAAGGCGCGGAGGTGTTCGCCATAACGGAATACTCCTTTGCGGGAGGTCCATCATCGCGCGCCGGGGCGATTGTAGAACCGGGATAAGGTAGCCGCCCACCGAGGGCGAATGCCCATATAGTGGCAGATTACACCGCAGATGTCAAAGGGTGGTGTTTTCCTCGTATTTTCCGCAGGCAATCGCCTTGCTCGCCATGAATGGCGACCCGACACGTCCGGTGTGGACCTTTACCAGCTGGCAGACGTTGGACTTGAACTTTCTCGGCTTCGGGTAGGCGGCACAATGCTTGCATTCAACGCAGGTTTTGCCGAGTTCCGGGTTGGCCCACGTAAACTGCCCCAGTACCGTCTTCGCCATTTTTTCTTGCAATTCCATGGGCGCGCTCCGCGTTCAGGAAAAAGGAAACGTGCGGCTCCAGTTCGCACCATGCGTCTTGGACGGCAGGCGTCCCTTCTGACATGATTGCGCGCCGGAGCCGCTCGATCTTCTTGATGATGGTAATCGTACGGATCATTTCTCAGGAATGGGCATTGCCTCATAGCCCTTCTTGACCTTGATCAGTTCGAAGTCGCCATTGTAGGTGCGTTCAAACTGGCCCGGCTTGGCAGATGAGAGTTGCTCCTCCTTGGTGCGGACCTGCAGGCGCGCACGACGCAATTCAAGGGCGCGAACCTCTTCGGTGATTTCTGCCGGTCGCTCCATCAGGACCATGCCGTGGCGGGCAATTTCCACACCTTTGTACCCAGCGGGCATCATATCCGGATGACGAGATGCGGGGACGACTTCCCAGCCGTCACGGGCCAGCTTGACTTGGTGTGCGGGATTTTCCGCGCCAAGAACGGTCTTGGTCTTCCATTCATAGGTCCAGCCGTCGGGGATGCTGCCGGGTTCGATGAAGAACTCGTCGGTGCCATCATCCAGTTCGCCGTTGCGATGTTCACGCAGTTCGGCTGCCTTGCGGGCCGCGCGCGCACGCGGGTCTTCATCGGTCACCGGCGCTTCGGGACGCATGTTCGGGCGCACCCGCTTAAAATCATCGCTCATCACATTTTCCCTTCATTTTGCAGCGCCAGTTTGTTTTTGGCGTACTCTTCTGGTTTCATGCCCATCATCTCCGCCATTTCGCGCTCTGCGGCTGACAGGCGCACCACATTTCGCGACGACTGGCCACGGCTGACGGGGGCGGCGGCGGGTGCCGCATCTCGCCGTTGAACCACCTTTGCGGCGGTCGCGGACGCATCCTCTTCGGCCTGCACCGCAGCGGGCTTGATCCGCAGCGTTGCCTCGATGGACTCAAAGTAGGCGTCGGTGTCCGGCACGATACCGTCGGCAACAGCCAATTCGTGCGCCGCGATCATCTTGCGGTTCTTCGCGGGGTCGCGCACAAATTCCGGGTGCGACCGCACCCAGTCGGCGGATCGGGGGGTCAGGCGAGCGGCAAAGGCCTCCACCGGATCAGCTGGCACCACTTGCGGAGGCGCGGCTTTCGGTTTGGACTGCATTGCATCCAACCCGTTTTGCAGCTGCAGCAGCTTGGCCTTGTATTCGCTGATCTCGTCTTGGATGGCCACCTGATCAGCAAAGTTTCCCGTCTGCATGGCGTACTGCAGGCGCTGCCTTGCGAGTTCATTTTCCCGGCCCAGCGTGTCAATGGCGCTCCGCACCAGCTGGATGTCGGTGTCTTCCTTGTCGACGGTGGCGGCGTGGGCGCGACGTTCCGCCTCCATGCGCATCGCCCGCTCAGCATCAAGCTGACGTTTCAGATCGGCAATGCCGTCTTTCGGCGGGACCGCAGCGGGTACGCCATCATCGCCAACGTCATCGGCCTGCGCTTCGACTTCGATGTCGATCAGGTCGTCTTCGTTTTTATCACTCATGTTTGGCTCCTCACCACACAGCGTCCGGATGCGGCACCCGGCCCTTGATGTTGATGTCGTCAAAAATTCGGCACAAGACGCCGTTGACGGTGATCGACCAGCCGTCAGATGGGCGGAACACCAGCCAGTCGTCTTCCTTGAACTCAAGGCCGGTGAACCAATTTCCGTCCTGCTCAAAGGCCAGCGGCCCCTTCTTGACCAAAAGACCAACCTTCGACTGGAAACGATCTTCGTCGGTGTGCTGGGGGGTCAAATAAAGTCCGGACTTCGTTTTCTGCGGGCGAATATACGTCGCCAGCAAAACTTGGTTATGAAACAGTTCGATGCCGGAAAGATCGCCGAGATCGGCGCGAATTTTTATGCGCGGGTCTTCGTCGTGGGACATCAGCATGTGGGGCATGTTTATCCTATCGCTTGTTCACTTTGGTTTCAGCTTCATTCATCATTTCCAGAACTTCGTTCAGTTCTGCAAGGCGTCCAACATACTCACGGTACTGCTCGTAAGACGAGATCGCAAGTCCAGAGGCAACATTTTCAGTGAGTGTTTTTTGGCGCTCGACGACAAGTTTCGACAGTTCTCGTGCGAACACAATCGAGGTCGTTTGCATCACAATCATCCTAATTGGTCATTTATGGCGCGACCCCCGGACTGGGTGAGGGGAAACCGGGGATCGCGTAGGCCTGACAGGGAGGAAATCAGGCTTTGGCGTTTTTGCCGTACTTTTCGACCTTTTCGAGGCGACCTTCGCCCGACCCCGAACCATACTTCATTTTCGGATAGACCTTTCCGCCATCCTTGCGAGCCATCGGCATGGGCGGGACCGGGCCACCGGGCGGCGCGGAAACCCCAGCCGCGCCAGTCAGTGCAGCTGCGAGGCCCGGCGGAACGGAAGATGGCGATGGCATCGGGGCAGGTGCTGCAGGCATCGGCGGCTTCGGCATCATGGCCGCAGGGCTGGGGGCGGGAGCAGGCATGGGGGCGGGCATGGGGGCTGGCGAAGCGAGATCACCCATCTTTCCGAGGCCGCCATCGTGATGGGGGGAAATGATGATGTTGATGTTCGTCTTGCCTTTGCCGGTGCGGCCACCGTCTTTGCGCGCGGTGCGCTCGTCCTTATCCGCGCCCTTTTTGGTTACCCACTTCTCGCGGCTTTCGTCCCATTTCTTGCCCTTGTACTGGCGTGTATCGCCAAAATACGGGTGGATGAACTGGTCGTCGTCTACCTCGCCACCGTCTTTGCGCGCGGTGCGCTTGGATGCCATGAAGTCCGCAGCGGTCGGCGCGCCCTTGGAGCCGGGATTCCGCATTTTCTCGTTGGAACCTTCCTCGATGCGCTTCCGCTTGGCATTGATGTTGGCATAGAGGCCGCCACCATCCTTCTTCATGGCAGCGCCCCCGCATGCCTTACAGGTACAGCCCTTGTCGTGGGCCTTGTCCTGCGGGGATTTCTCCCACTCCTTCATGGTCATGCCAGCCTTTCGGGCCATCGCCTTGTCTTCGCGCATATCCTTGGCCGAGCCTTCAACCGCGCCGCCCTTCATGCGCATCATTCGGCCAGAGACGTCGCCGCCGCAGGATTTGCAGGTGCAGCCCTTGGGGTGGGTGGCCCCGCCATGCTTGCGGGCTTCGCGGCCACCACTGTCGGGTCCGGCGGAGGTAATCGGCTGGGCATTCGATCCAGCTGCGCCACCGGTCATCTTGCCGGTGCGGCCACCCTTCTTGAAGCCGCCGATGTGCTTTTCGCCTTCGCGATCTTCGTTGGCATCCTTTTGGTTGGTATTGGCCAACCCGATCTTTTCGCTGAACCCACGCGGAGTGCGGTCCGCGCGGCGCGCAACTTCTTCGCCCTCGACCTTTCCGCCAACTTTGAACGCGCGGCGCGAAATCGGACGCATGCCCGTCTTGGCTTCGCTTTTCAGCGGTTCAGCCGGGGTGAAATTTGAACTGTCAACTTTTTCGGACGAGGCACCGGCAAGGCGTTTTGCCTTGGCTTTCATGGCCTCGCGCAGGCTTTTGGCGTCCATCGCGATCTCCTAGGAGGTTATCCGGCGTCCCGGTCGTGGCGTTTATGATACACTGAAGCTACCTCCAATGCACGATCAATGTGAGACTGCCCCTTGGTGGGTTTCTTTGTATTCAGAAGTTTCAACCAAGTTTTGAACTCCCGCATCGTCATTCTAACCATGTTTTTCATGCGGTCAGGCCCCTTACCGTCCGAGAAACCGGCGCAATAAGCCCTTCTGGCATCTTCCCTCGTGCGATAGCCCAGCATAACCTTATGCTCGTCGAACTGGCCTGTTTGATGGTCGTGCTGATCCACAATGAAGACGTGATCGCTCTGGTGATCCGGTCCGATGCAGACATCAACATGGTCGCCATCCGCGCCCTCGGTGCGCTTAATGTATCCATAATCGTACGGAACACGAACCTGCCAGCCGGGGCCTGTGCGCATATGCCCTTTGCGGGTCTCAATGCTGATCGGCAGCCCCTGAAAACTGATGTGGTCCTTCTTGTAATTGCCAGCAGCTTTCTGGGCTTCGGTGGGCTGCACCGTGCCGCCGGTGGCGTAACGGCCAAATCTTGCGCGGCGTTCACGCGCCGCTTGGACGGCATCAGCCATCTGCGCGTCCACCTTCTGGGCCGGGAAGCGCGTCAATAGCGTCTGCTGGAATAGGGTCTTGCCCTCGGGCAAGGTATAGTCAATCGGTTTGCCGCGCACCTTTTTAGGCATGCCAGCGAAGTCGTCGCGCCAGATTTCCGATGCCTGCACCGGCGCGGCAAAACCGCCAGCGTAGCCTTCGTGAGGCAGGCCGCCCTCATAGGTGCCGTGGGCAATCCGGCTGTTGTTCATAACCAAGTCGGCGTTTGGCTTCAGCTTTGTTGCTGCATAACCAGTCGAAAGCTGTTTTTCGCCCAGAAGGCGCGGCTCTGCGTTGGCAAAACGAGCCGCCGCGACATTCGGAAAGCCAGCCTTTTGCTCGGCAACCTTATCAATTTGGTCGATGAAGTCAGAAACGTGCGAGCCGGGGCGGTGATTCCCTGCCCTGCCGTTGTTGTAGAAAAAGTCGAGTACTTTCTGAGTGTTGCGGATGCCCGGCCATTCCATTGGGAACCGCGCCGAGTTTGGGAACCGTTTGGCAATCTTTTCGTCGAACGCCCGAATGTCTTCATTCTTGATGGGAAGATGGTTGATCTGGTTGATGATCGTGTGAAGCAGCATGTGGCTGCTGTCAGCGGAACCAAGGCCCATAGCGACATGCAGACCATAGACCGGACCCTCTTTTCCGTACTGGTCGATCTTCTTCTGCATGGTCTTCGCGGCAATGGCCCGACTTCTCCAGCCGGACGGATTGTCCCCACGGGCAAATTCGGACCGGGTGTAGTCGCCGCCGCCCTGCTGGTTCACCGTCCCGGTCGGAATGCCGTTCACAGCCCGCAAAACCGTGTTGGCGGGGGTATTGTCGCCAACCAGAGGTACCACGCTTGCCCCTTCCTCTTTGGCCTTCTCGATGTCGAACTCTTTCCATGGGTCAAGGTTGCCCTTGGGGACGTAATCCGCCTCCATGTCCTCAAACGGCATGACGAGATGGCCGCTTTTGCTTGATTTTGGGTCTATGCCAGTCATTTTGGGCAAATTTTCCCGCAATTCGGGGTCGCGCATCAGCATTGCTGCGCCCGTGCGCTTGAAACCAGTGGTCCGAGAGGCCTCCAATGCTTTCCTGACCATGTCCTGCGTGACGGACTTGGGGTCCAACTGGGCCAAAAGGTCGATCAAATGCTCGCCGTGGACCGTTCCGCCAAACCCATACCCAATTCGGCCACCATCTGCAGCGTGCCGCATGGCATTCATCACGTCTTCGTGGGTAGTTTCTTCGTTGCCAGCCTTGTCCCAGATCGCGTGGTGGGTCAAATGCTGCCGGAACGGCTCCAGTGCGGGGTCAAGGCGTGGGTTCAGGGCTGCCTGACGTGCTGCAAGCCGGTCCACGGCGGCATATCCGGCCCGCGCCAGTGGCTTTTGGGCTTCGGAAGTCGGTTTTCCGGTCTGCAGGATCACTTGGCGAGCATCCCAGGTGGGTTGATCACCGCGTCCAAGCATGGAAGCGACAAAGCCAGCCTTTGCGGTGCCGATACCGCGCATGCCTTTGGCAAATTCACGCCACTCTTCGGGCTTTGACTGGCCGGTCAGCGCCCGCGCAACCATGTCGGAAACTTCTTTGTGGCGCGGTCCGAGATGTTCGACCGCCCATGGCAGGGCATCAGTCTCCGTGCCGAGGCCGAACGGCTTCATCACTTGCTGCGCATGGGCAACGGCTTCTTCGTCGACCTTTCCGCGCTCGGCTTGATCAAGATACCGCTGTCCCATCGGGCTATGCAGCCACTCGCCCATTGCGCCTTCAGGCCGAATATTTCCAATGGCACTTGGCGGCAGCTGAAGGCCGGATGCCCGCAGCTTCTCGGCCTTCTGGGCGCGGCGTTGGATTGAGGCTCGCGTGATCACATAGGCCTTGATCAGATCGCGCGGGGTCAATCCCTGCTTCATGGCCCGGCGGGCGGTTTCATCCATGAACGAGCCGAAATTTTCGACATGGCTTGGGATTTCAGGCAATCCGCCAAGTTGATCGCGCACCTTGGATAGGGGCTGCCAGTTCCAGCCCGCCATCTTCGGGTGGGCGGGGTCTTGGTAGCGCGACACCATGTCGAGTGCGCGTTTGACGGTATCGGCCATGTTTGTCCCCCACTACGGCTTGGGGCGCATCATAGCACCTGCGCCGCCCCCAGTGAAGCGGCGCGTAATCCCCATCGCCTTGCTTACACTGGCGTCGTGTTTGGCCCGTTCCCGCAGCATTGCGTCAACGTCTGCTGGCAGCATGAAATCTTCCGCACCTTCGTGATGCGCCCAGTGCGGCAAAACCCCCATTTTCTGCGGCGCAAAGATCGTGTCTTCTGTGCGGGCATTCCGGTTGCTTTCGCCATGCGGGCCGAAGTTCAGCCAGCTATTCTGGCCGCGCGTTTCGGTGGTCATCGCCAGTCTTGCCAGCGGGGAAAACATGGATGCGTGCGCGCGCCATGCGTTTTCCTCGCCATCATGGCGGAAGCCGACTCCCTCTTTCGCGTGGCCGTAATAATCGTGAACGGCACGGAACACATCGTTCACGGTCACGGGGATGCCGTTCCATGTCTCACCCGTCAGCTGAAGCATGGGATTTCGCCTTGCTTCCTCTTCCGACATGCTATCCGGGCCGCTGCCATAACCATCCAAGGTCGGGTATACCCACATATGGTGGTTCCGCCTCACGTCCTCAACGGCCAGACGCGGAGACGCTTCATATGGGTCTTTTTGCGTGCGCGGGTTCCAGAACTCGGCCTTAAAGCCAGCCGCCTTCGCTGCCTGATATTGGGCCAATGTTTCCTTGACCATTGCTGCGTACGACGCTTTCGCTAGGGGGTCGTCCGGATTGTGCTGCATGGCCTCGTAGGCTGCGGCAATGCGTTTTGCGCGAGCCGGATCGACCTTGGCATACTTGGTGGGCGGATTGTACGGCAGGCCAGCTTGCTGCATGTAGGCG
>Ga0214923_10008486_pt1 | contig 10916 bp, 9 predicted proteins | sample LL1510_MetaG_FD_177993 | JGI IMG/M metagenome (GOLD analysis project Ga0214923, IMG submission 177993) | Freshwater microbial communities from Lake Lanier, Atlanta, Georgia, United States - LL-1510 | ecosystem: Environmental > Aquatic > Freshwater > Lake | place: USA: Georgia | collected 2015-10-15
AATACACTTTATACGCACTATCTTGATTGGCTTCTAAAACTCCTTGAATTTCTTTCCAAGCATCAGATGGAGGTTCCTTATATCCTTGAGGTTTCAAGATTTCAGTGACGCGAACAAAATCGTTTTTCCATTCAGGATACGATTTTTCAATGACCTCTGGAGTGTTAATGAATTGTAAACCAAAATGTAAGGTTCCGCCCCCATTCCCTTTTCCGAACCAAACTGTTTTTTTTTCCGTAGAGATCAGGGTTTCACTGAATTGTTTATCATTCATTGCATCTAAATAATGCGATAATTTACCAAAATCTTTTGCGAGATAATTTTCTAAAGTAAAGGGATTTTTTTCAAGGATCAAAATTGATTTATCTGGAAATAATGATCCTAACTCAAGAGCCGCCATCAATCCTCCGGGTCCTGCGCCTACAATCAGAAATGGATATGTAACAGACATTTTTATTAATCTATTTTTTTAAATAATTACTTTTTTTGTTGAATTAATAATTGCTGTATATGAGATTCGGCTTCTTCTGCCGGTATATTTTCTTCTTTAAAACTTTTATACAAAATAACAAATTTTTCTAAATCTTCAAACGATCGATTAGAATGTAAAAATCGCTTAAATAATCGCGCTAGAAAAGGTTTAGTGAATGTTTTTAATTTGAAAGGGTCAGGATCATAATCGATTTCTGATTCTTCAATTTGTCGAAAAGATAAAGGCTTCGTAATACGCATCCCTCGTTGATAAAAAAATTCTCTGATTTCTGCATCCAAAAATAATTTTGAAATTCCCTGAATTTTCTGTACCATTTTTTGTTGCCGTTGTTGTTTCTGAGTTGTAGAGGTTTCTTGTGATTTCTTTTGATCCTGGATTTGTTGATCATAATCGACGTCTTTTAAAGGAATTGGGTAGGAAGGAATTATTCTTTTGTAAATCGCATTTATTATATCTGCTTTCGTAAATGGATTTAACTTGGATTCTAATTCTTCAGCCGATATATATCTTTGAAGGGGTGCTTCTTCTTCATCTTTTATTTCAGATGCTGTAGGATCTTTAATTAAAGAACTTTTATTTATACTAGATTTTGGTCTTTTTTGTAATAATTGAACTGGAATATCTTGAATCGAATCCAACCAATATTTTGTAAAATTACCTTGACCGTGATAGGCATCTAAAAATTTAATAGTGGATTTATTACAATCAGCATTTCCCTGTATAGAACAAGCATAGGGTACTGTATCTGTTTCATCGTAAGTATGACCTCTCGCTACTTTGTATTTCCCTCGTTTTTTAGTTTTTATGGGTTTTCCTCTCTGGACTGCAAAATGAATACCATGTTTCGTTTGCTCTTGTCCGGATGATCCGAATATTTTAGCTATCTGTGCATTATCCAATACTTTTCGGGCTTCACTTTTTTCTGTGTTTGTTGCCTTTGTTTGTCTTTTCATTCTATGTGTATAATGCACTTGTGTTTCTTTTGGGATAAGCGTCGCAAAATTATAATCCTCCATAATCCTTGGAAAACAGGCTAAAAGATCATCTTCTTCAAATGCTTTTCTATAGACATTTTTAATGGTTCCACTCGTTGCAAAAACAATTTGTGTCGGATAACGAGTCGATTCGAGTTTCGAAGAAATTGTTTTCGCTGGGGTCACTATTTTTTGTTGATCGACGAGTTCATCTATTTCTTTTAATGAATTTACAAAATCGTCAACGCTGTTGGTCATTAAATATCGTCTATCATCCGAAATTATAATTTTTTTATTATCCGGAATCGTAAATAAATAATTGGCAATAGCCATCCTTGCGATACCTATATGTCGTTGATTTTGATAATCATACACGACAAATTTTATCTTTTTTATTCTATGAATATAGGTATCTTCTTCGATGTTTGATTTTGAATAAAATCCTCGTATCATATCGTACAAACGATTACACACCCTTTCTATGTTTCCCGACCTGTGGTAGAAAATAATTATATTTTTAACGTCAAGTCGTAAATAAGTAAATATATTGATTAGAAACGAATAACACCGATCATCATCATCGAGTGTTTTTTCCATTGAAGGGATCAATACTGTAAAATCACTCCATACAAAATCTATGGATTGTAATTGATTAATATAAGACACCAAAAATTTTTCGTGATTCATAGTATATGAAAAGGTTTGTAAACCAATAATTTTTTCTGTCATTTTACGTGTACTTTTTTGTTTACTTTCTTTTTTAAGAGGTGTTTGTGATTTTACAGATTGGCCACCACCTTCCATCTCACCTGCACCTGTATCATTTTTAGGCCCTTGATTATCATCTGTTTTTGTTATAATAGAAGATTTACCTCGATTTCCACGACCTCCTCGTTTTCTACGTTTTTTAATTCCCTCCACGGGGGCAATCGGATCAATTGGAATGACCGGTTCTACTGAAGCAGTCGGAGCGACAGGATTTGCAGGAGTTCGATTTCCACCGCCTCCTCGTTTTCTATGTTTTTTACTGCCTCCAATAGGTGCAACGGGATTAACCGAAATAGCGGGACCAGGGGGTGCGACAGGTGCTATGGGTTCAACTGAAGGTTTTTTAGTACCTCGATTCCTTCGTTTTCGACCTGCACCTTTTATGGGGTTTTCGCCATTATCAGAACTTTGTTCATTTTTACTATCCATTTATTTATTTGGGATTTTTTCATTGAATCTATTTTGTTTAAGAGTCTTGGAATTGTCCTAAAGCCTGCGTTGCGGCCTTCAAAAAATCGCTTGCATTGGTGAGTTGATTCACAAAACTCTGTACCTCTTGGGATGCCTTGGTCACATGACTCATCAAATGCTCCCTCATGTTTTTTTTGGAAATACTCACGTGGCAAAGTTCACAACTCTGAGGCTTATATGGGCATTTTTCTTTATGGGCATCAAATATTGATTCGGGAAAAATCTCGACACAGTAGGTGCATCGCGCAGCCTTATGCTTGACAATATGAGCATCCATTCTTTCAGCAACTATCCATTCTTGATAATGTTGAGGTCCATCGATAACCTTGTAAAAATAACCACATTCACACCTGGTCATCCTGTACTGGCATTGGTTTTGCATGTGACGATCCAACTCGTTCTGACCGCCTTGAAAAACACATCCCAATTCCGAGTGGAAACAGGGATAGTCTTTGCGTGACATGATAGACATGAGCATGAAATCTTTTTCATAGGCATTTTGAGCGTTTAGAAAACGAGGATCAACAGTTGTAGGGCAGAACAGGCATTTTTGGGAATCGGGTCTTGTGCTAGAAGGAAAAATATTAAGATAAAGGTATTTTCTGGCGCAGATAAGACAAACTCGATTTGCATCATGACAAGACGATTTTCCTGGAATCTTGCGGCAATGAAAAGCCGTTATCTTGACAGGCACTCGAACGTCATCGAGGCATAAACAGCATTGCACTTGAACGATTGACGTCATATTCTATCTGTTTTCAAAGAAAAAAAATGTTAGATAAATATTCACTACCATTAATAAATTTGTATTTTAAAATTTTCATCAATTTTTAAGCAAAGAGTTATAATAAAAAAGATAAAAATATAAAATGAAAATGATCTTATTTTTTGTTTTAAATTATTTTATATCGAATATTCATTGTTTACAATTAGGAATTAATGTTGCTACTGGACAAATGAGTAAAAAAATTCCAGATTCACAATGGATATCATGGGTTTGTAATGAAAATCATTCGTTCCCCATCCATTTCAAATATTTTTGGAGAGATGTAAATCAATTAAATTTACAGAAACAAAATTGCCCAACTACGACGTCTGCTGTTATTACAATACAAAACGATGAATTACCCGTTTCTTTTGAGACTGCAATGGATATTTTATATCCATATACAGAATATAAAGATATAATTTATTTAATTGCAATTGGTAATGAAGCCGATACAAAATGGCTACCGAATGATTTTATATATAAAGTAACAGACTCTATAAAAAATACTCAAAAAGCAGTTTTGTCATTGAATATGCCAATGAAAGTAACAACCCCTTTATCTTTGAGTGTTTTTAATTGGGAAGAAATGATGATTCAAGAAAAATGGAGAGATCCATTAATTGAAATTTTATCATTCTATCGTATATATGGTACACCATTTATGATTAATATTTATCCTTATTTATCTTGGTATCATCATCAGGATTTATATTCATTAGATGAAGCTTTAAGCACACTCTTTATTCAAAAAATAGAGAATATTAAGAATTTATTATCCGAACTTGGATTTAAAGATATTAAAATTTGTATCGGTGAAACCGGTTGGCCAACGGAAGGATCAGATGGCGCTCAACGAGAATATGCATCGATTTATTGGTCAATGATAAATTCGCTTTCTTTAAAAAATATAGATGGATTACAATGTATTTATTGGTTTGAATTAATTGATGAAGATCAAAAAATAGGGGATGTCGATGAACATTTTTATGGAAAATATTCATCAGATGGAAAATTAAAATATTAAAATCCACAATTTATAGGGTAAAGAAAATTAGTATAAAATGAAAACTGATATAATATTTAAAAAGAACAACAAAAACAATGGAAAAAGTTTTAGAAGAATTATGTACAATAAAGAAAAGTGAATATGTATTTCGAGAAAAAACCATCATCTGGAAAGATATAAATAATAATGAATACAAATTTTATATATCTGTGATCCTTGAAACTTATGGGTGGAATCGATTTGATTATAGTGCGTTCGATTACGGTGACCTACCCATAAATAAAGATATAGAGGTTATTGTTTATACATGTACAATGAAATCCAAAAAATTTATGATTCAGCAAAATAAATTTATTATAGATCCCTTAGTATATTATCCTCAATATGATGTTTTAAAAATAAAATTGAAAGATGTTTTCTAAATTCACTTATTTTTTATTACTCAAGTTTTTATTCATCGTATGAGTTAAACAATTGAGAGGATTGTTTGGGTCGGCATTTAAATATTGTAATTGGTTATCCGTGTTTTTGGGTATTTTTTTACAATCATCTTTGTGTTTAGAATGCATGTCTTCTGTTCCTTTTAAAAAACAATCATTCAAATATGAAATGGATTTGATGGTTGAATACATTTTTATTACATAATAAAAATATTTTTATTGGTGTTATTTTTTAGAAAATTATAAAATTTTTTAAAAAATACTCATGTTTGCAAAAATCCAAAATAATTCTAATACAAATATAGATGTTAATATTCCAATATATATATATTGTATATTCTGGGAATAAAAATGTATTAGTAATTGCACGGGCAGAGTTCAAAAAACTTTAGCACCAGGAGAATCGGTAACGATTCCAACGTCATTTACTAATTGTTCATAACTCGCTAAATTAATCCTGATCGGATTTATAATCTTTATACATTTGTAAAAGAACGACTTTATCGAGTCCTTCATAACTAAAACCTGGACCTAATAAAAATCGAAGTGTGGTATGAAATCCTTTATCGGATTTTATTTCGCGTAATTTTTCTTTAAATTGTAAATCTTGAGATTTATGGTGTATTTTATGTCGTTTATACAGATCTAATAAAATATGTTTATTTAATTGAGAAAATGGAATTGGAGAATACCCCTGAATCTGTTGTATAAATACATTATCTTTCATCATTTGTCGATATAATTTTTGTTGTTCGAGTGCTTTTTGAATTCGGTCCTGTGCTTGTTTTTGCTCAGGTGTTTTTATCCAAGCAACCTCATAATGTATTCTATTGACACGGAATAGAAAAATAGTTCTCCTATCGGCTCTAAAATCATTTGGGAATGTAATTTTTTGTCTAAAATTTTGTGCTCGAATATCATTATCAATAACGACAACATTTAAATTATGATTATTTGAAAAAGCAATTATTTCCAGAACTCCACCCCATTCACCTCTCTTTTTCATTTTTTGAAAATATTCCTGTTTTGTATTTGCACGTTGTTGGAATACTGCTTGTCCAAATGTCGTTATCGTTGATAACATCTCTGGATCCGTTTGTTCAAATTCTATCGTTTGTTTTCGAATTTTGGCATAATCAGAAGGATTCCCTAAATAGGTTGCAAATGAATGAAATAAACAATCACCGTCCGCAGGTTGTTCAAGTTTATAAATTAATCCATCATCTTTTGCTTTAACCAGAAAATCTTTTACCGATTTTTCATCGGTGAATGTAAAGGCCGGAAATACTGGTGGGATTTTTCTTGAACTGTTAATTATGGGAAATTCTTGTTTTTTAGACATTTATAATAATATAAAAAAAAATAAAAATAAAACTTTTATATATTTTTAACGATAGGTTCGATATTGTTAAGGTTCCTTCAAGTACATGATTCTACTCGTTCATTTGTTGTGGGTGAATTTAAAAAAGTATAGAAAGGAAAGAAAGTATTGTTGTCTGTAAATTTGTTGTTTACAAAGCCAATATTATTGACTTTATTATTACTATCAGTTTGAATGAGGATTCCATAAGGCTTTGACTCATTATATTTTGCAGTTTGTTTGTTTTCTAAATATTGATTGAAATATTGTTCAATTTCCATGCGTTTCTTATCGATTACGTCGTCAGAAAAAATAGTTCTAATATCTTCAATAAAATATTTTAAATCAAAATTTTTTGCATTTATGACACCTTTGACGGCGCTTAATTGATCATCTTGTTTGGCTATGGTAATCTTTGAATTTGTACCCAAATTTGGTGCCGTTATATATTTACTGTTGTATAGTTGATTGAGCTTGTCACAGTACTTTTCTTTTGTAAAAGACATATCTAATAAAACACAACAAAAAAAAAATAGGATATTTTATTCTTATGCATAAAAGAACATGAACCCTTATATAATTTTTGTGATTCATAATACATTATGATTCGATGATTTTTTTTCGTAAAAATTCTAAAAGAAAGTCTTTTTTCTTTTTTTCAATGAAATTTTTACTAACTTCACATTCGAATATATCATTCAATATTTTTCCAATATCTTTCTTCGTTATATCGATTCCATCTTTATATTTTTTAAATAATTTTTTGGTTTCAGAATCTATTTCTCTATTTTGGCTTATCTTATTATAGATTCGTTGTAAGATAATGGGAAAAGGATCAGATTTTGATGGCTGAGAAATCTTTATTTGTTGTTCTGGTTGTGCTGGTAATTGTTGTGATACTCCATTCTGTTGTTTTTTTAATTCATCATACTTGTCTCTTAATGATCTTAAATATCGTAATGATTTAACATCTGATGCTAAAAATTCTTTAAATAATTCTACTAAATAAGGTTTTGTGAAATGTCTTTCTAAAGACAGTGGATCTTGATTCACATGAAAGTTTTCTGCATTACTTTCTATTTCTGCTAAAGATAATGGTTTTGTGATTTGTAATCCTTTTCTATTGAAATATGCCAATATTTGTCTATCTATTATTTGAGGATCTGTCGGAATAGGGATTTTTTTTTTAATGGTTGTCCAACCCTCTTGTTGTTGAACGTGTGGTGTAGATTGTATTCGCTGATCTTTATATTGTTGTAAAGATGGATAGATAGAGGGTACAACTTTTGAATAAATCGCCCTAATAATATCTTTGACTAAAAATGGATTCAGCTTGATTGGATCTTCTTTATCTAAATGTTCTGATAAATCTCTACTTATACCTCCTTTTCTGGATAAATAAATATCGGTGTCTGATGACTGCGGTCTCTTCCCCACGGGCAATTTCAAAATCTGTTTATCTATAGATTGTATTGGTTCTAAAGAATACTTGGAAGAATTTGGATTATCGGGGAGTATCGTTCGTTCTGCTTGTAAATATTTATACGTGGCTCTATTAGGATCTTCATCATTGATGGGTACTGCTTTTTTGATTTTTTCTCCATGTTTTGATTGATATCCTCTTGCTACATAAATTTTACCAGGTTCATTTGGTGAGGTATTGATTTTGGCACCTTCATCTTTTGCATATTTAACGCCGATTTTGGTTTGTTGTTGTCCGTCTTTTCCAAAGATCCTAACTAAAGCATCATTAGTTGGAGGTTTTCGAGCGACACTCCCACCCGTTTCGGTTAAAGTACCCCGTTCAATATTGTACACATAAACTGATTTGTTGGATTCTGTAAAATTTGCAAAATTATAATCTTCCATTATCCTTGGAAAACATGCATCCAAAAATTTCATTTTAAAAGCATTTCTGTACACATTTTTGATTTCATTCGCTTTCGCAAAAATAATTTGTGTTGGATAAGGACCGGCTACTCTTATATCAATTTTTTTTGCAGGACTGACGATTTTATTATGTTCAACTTCACTATTGATTTGTGCTAGTGAAATTTTAAAATTACTTGTTACAAGAAATCGCCTATCATCAGAAATAATTATTTTACTATTAATATCATATAAAAATAAATATTTTGCAATCGCCATTCGCGCTATTCCAATATGTGTAGGACGATCATAACGATATATTAAAAATTTTATTTTTTGTAATCGTCGTCCAAATCTACTTGGGGATATTCCTGCTTGGATATACAAAGAATTAATTTCATTAATAACATTTGTACAAATTTCAACAATATTTCCATTATTATGATAAAAGATGATAATTTCATCAACATTAAATTTTAAATAGGTAAATATATTGATTAAGAACGATGTTTTTCTCCCAATGTCGTTTAATGTATTGCTTATCGAAGGTATTAAAACTTTATAATCTGATAAATCAAAAATTTTTGTCATACTCTCTAAATTTTGTATATAAGATAATATATAGTCTTGATAACGAGTTTTTCGAAATTTTGGAAGATTGGTAAAAGGTAAAATCTCTCTATATCTCTCTTCATTGCTTTTTTGAGACATTTATTTTATCTAAAGAGAAAGAACCTTTTTTATAAATATTTTTTTGATTTAAAAAAAAAATATTTACTATAAAAAAGGAGAAAAAATGCAAATATTCGTTTAAGGTTAGACGGGAAAAGCAGTACACTCAAACTGAGGCTAATTATGAGTTTGAGAGAAATGTTTGAATCAGCCTCGATTAACTGCTAGTCATTTTTATTAAATGGCGAAACACCTTATAATGTTCAGGAAAGCCGTAAAGCCTATGATACCAAGTCTCTTTGGAAACGAATGAGATGGCCGAGTTAATTGCCCTGGGTATGGTTAGAATTCATAGGATGAAGATCAATTTTTAATTGATCCGAAATTGGTGATCTGCGGGTAAAAAACCTAAACCTCGTTTTGATGAGAGGCATGGTTTTCCCTCAACGACTCAACGGGTGTTGGTGTTCTGTGATGATCGAATCAATCGGAGAATGCTTAAGACATAGTCTACCCTCATCCGAAAGGATGAGTATATGGGAAAACGCTTACTGGAAAAACTATCACCCTTGAGGTGGAACCAACTGATACTATCGAAAACGTAAAACAAAAGATACAAGATAAAGAGGGCATCCCGCCTGATCAACAAAGATTCGCGGAATTCCACCTGATCAACTAAAAATTGATAAGATTCTATTTTTCCGTGGCTGGAATAATTAAAATGGATATTTCACTCAAGTCGTGCATTCAGTGTAATCTTTCTAAAGATGCGAATAATGATTTTCAGAAACAAAAGAATATTTGTAAAACATGTACTAAAGAAAATTATAATAAAAGACGAGAAGCAGAATTAAAAAGTTCAAACCCTAAAACTTGCATCTATTGTGGGAAAGTTGGGCTCGCAAAAGATTTTATTTCTTTGAAAAATATTTGCAAATCATGTGATCAAAAGAAAAAACAAGAACGATATGAAAAAAAGAAGGAAATATTGACAAATATCACTTGTTCACATTGCAAGCAAGTGAAACCTTTTGATGATTTCAAAAAAGGTTTGCACATCTGCAAGGTGTGTTGTAATGATATTGAACATAAACGACGTTCCAAATGGTCGGATCAAAAAATAGAAGAAGAACGTAAAAAAAACAGAGATTATTATAAAAGGATTGCAGAAAATCCACCTGCAATCGATCTTTCTAAAATAAATGAAAAAATATGCACAATCTGTTTAGAAACAAAATCAGTAAATGAATTTTATTTACACAAAAAAAAAGGTACAATCCGTTCTGCCTGTAAAGATTGTTTAATTTTTTTAAAGAAGCAGTATTATGAAAAGAATAAGGAAAAGTATAATAAACAAATTGTTGAATATCAAAAGAAAAAAATCAAAACGGATTCTATTTTTCATTTTTATAAACAAATTTCAAAATTATGGAAAAATATGGCATGTGGATCATACAAAACCCATTGCAAGTTTTGATTTAACAAAAGAAAATCAATACCAAGAATGTTTTTCTTGGAAAAATTGTAGACCCTTTCTGGCACATAAAAATATTCAAAAAAGTGTTTCTTACAAGCCTTTTGATTCGGTATTGCAAGATTTAAAAGCGTATTTTTTCTTAAAAGTGTACACACCTCCCAGCCACGGTGAAATTAAATAATTCAATTTTAGTAAGTGGAAATTCTACAGATCGGAAAAACGGCATGCCCTCCAAAGAAAGACGGTAAGAGGGATAAACATTTGCGATGGTCTTTCAAATCATCCAGCCGTTAGTCGGTTTTTGGATTTTACCTCCTTTTTTTCCAAAAATCGGCGAAACACCTCATTCATCGGGGAACCCCTTAGAGCCTGAACTACTCCTTACTAGTGGGAAACCATTAGTAATAGGCAGGGTAATGACCTCGCTCATAGTAATAACGTTCAGGATTGGGCAATCCGCAGGTAAAGCATCTACGTCCGCTATGACTAGGATATGATGCTCCTTCAACGACCGCACGGGTGTTGGTCCGCAATGATGATTTGGTCCATCGGAGCGGGCTTAAGGTACAGTCTGGCCCCTGGTGAAAATCAGGGGGTGCGAAACGGATATTCGCAGG
>Ga0214923_10008487_pt1 | contig 10915 bp, 3 predicted proteins | sample LL1510_MetaG_FD_177993 | JGI IMG/M metagenome (GOLD analysis project Ga0214923, IMG submission 177993) | Freshwater microbial communities from Lake Lanier, Atlanta, Georgia, United States - LL-1510 | ecosystem: Environmental > Aquatic > Freshwater > Lake | place: USA: Georgia | collected 2015-10-15
GGGAGGGTTTCATATTATTTTATTTAATTTATTAGTTTTAATAAAAAAAAATATATAAATTGTTATAATTTTTCTGAAATTAAGAATAATTATTTAAAATTGTCCGGAAATATAGATTTATATATAATAATTATGTTAGTTTATAGAGAAAATAATATTTAAAATTTATGAATAATTAATTATTTATTATTATTTGGATAATATTTAGATTTATAAATAATAATTATTTTAGTTTGCAGAATAATTTTTAGATTTATGAATAATAAATTATTTAAAATTACTAGAATAGGAACTTCGTTTATTTTAGATTTATAAATAAATATATTTATTATCTTCAGTTTCCTTTTTTGTTTAGTATCAGTTTATTTAAAAATTAAAAATTTATTATTATTTTCAGAGAAATTATAAAATTTTTGAAAAAATATGAAATTAATTTAAATCTTAAATTATAATATTTTGGAACGTAGTTTAATTTTTTTAAAAAATTTTTTTAAAAATAGCAATAAATAATTGTAGAGGTTATTATCCAAATTATTGGTTTTAATAGGACATGTTTATTATTATCTATTATGATTAGTTTTTATCATAACCTTGTTAAAAATAATAATATAAATAAATTGGCTTTCTGGATATGTTTATTATTAATTTAAGAAACTTTGTTTATTATCCAAATTAATTAAATTATTATTAAAACTAATAAACAAAGTTCCTTACAAATAAAATAATAGGAATCACAATTATTTAAAATTATAAGGATAATATTTTAGATTTATAAATATTAAGTTTGCCGGAAAATTTTTATAAATAATAACTTGTAGAATAGGAACTTCGTTTATTTTAGATTTATAAATAATAATTATTTTAATTTTGTCGGGAAAATAGATTTATAATAATTTATTAAAATAATAAATTTAGATTTATGAATAATTATTGTTATTTTCTCTGAAAATGTGATAATTTATAATTTAAAAATTATTTTGGAATGCAGTTTATTTTCTTTGAAAATAACAATAATTATTTAAAATTGTTAAAATAATATTTTAGATTTATAAATAGATGTGTTTATTATTATTTGTTTCATTTACTGTTTATTATCAGTTTATTTAAAAATTACAAAATAATAATTTAAATAATTGTGATTAATAAAGTTCCCTATTATTTTATATAAAATAACTTCGTTATTGGTTTTAATAATAATTTAAATTATTAAATATTATTAAAACTAATAATTTGTATAATAAATAAAGTTAACAATGTTCCTATAAATTAATTTAATGATTAAGATGCACTACTTATAATAATAAATATATATGGAAGCACAATTTATTTATAGTTAAAACTTCGTTTATTTTCAATAAGATTATAATAAATATTAATCATAACTAACAATACTAAACATGTCCAAATATAAATATATAAATTAAATGAGAACATTATTTTATAATAAAATGAATAAGCCTATTTATTCATCAGTCTAATAATAATTTACTAAACTAATAATAAACAGTAAATGAAAAAATAATAATAAATATATCCATAAAATAAAAAAATTGATTAATTTAAATTTAAAGTATATAAATTTATATAACTTATATGACTAATAAAATAAACTTTACTAATATGAATATTAAGGATTTTATTGACTGTATTATAACTTTTGATAATGTAGATGATATTTTAGAGAATTCTAAAACACAATCAGAAAAAGGTTTTATTTTTGAAAGATTATTTGATATTATTATTAAATTTGGATTTTGTGATATTTTTATTAATTCTAATTTTTATCATATGATTGGTAATTCTAATAATGCTAAACTTAAAATTTTAGAAAATCTTAATCAATATCTTAATGAAAAAGTAATATCAAGTAATTCTAGTGGATGTTCTGATATTACATTACAAAATAAAAATGATAATACTTTTATTTTTATTAGTAGTAAATATCCTAAATCAAATGAAGCCATAAAAAAACATAAATCAGTAGATTATTATGATATTCAAAATATTATAGCAATGGCAACTGAAAATAAACATATTTATAAAAATTATAAAATTTATCTAGTTGTTCCTAATAAGAAAAACGTTTTAGATAAAGTTAAAAATGCTAATGAATCTAGTTATTATATTACTAATCATATAACTGAAGATAATATTTTAGATAAAGAAGATTTGAATAAATATTTTTTAGTATTTAAACAAGATATAATTAAAAATAAAAATAATAATTGGCAATCTATTTATTTGAATAGTAAAGAAAATTTAAAGTTAAGGTTTCATCAAGAATTAATTACACAAAAAACAAGTACTTTAATAGAAGAAGGTAATAAATCTTTTTTATGGGGGTGTAAATGTAGAAGTGGTAAAACTTATATGTTTGGTGGTATTATCATTAAACAATTTAATATTAAGAAAAAATTAAATGTTCTTATTATTACTCCGGCACCTACAGAAACTGCACCTCAATTTACTAATGACTTATTTAACAAATTTAAAGATTTTGATAAATTTAAAGTTCATCATATTGAAGGTTCAAAAATGTTAGATAGTATTGAAATTAGTGATAATAATATATTTATAATGTCTAAACAACTATTACAAAAATATGTTAATAATAAAACTATTATAAAAATTAAGAATTTAAAATTAGATATTATTGGATTTGATGAAAATCATTTTAGCGGAACAACAGATTTATCAAAAGATATTTTAACATCATATTCATCTAAATACACTGTTAAAATATATTTAACAGCTACTTATAATAAACCATTAAAAGAATGGAATATTTTACCTGAATGTCAAATGTTTTGGGACATTGAAGATGAACAAATATGTAAATCTATATTAATTGATGAAAATAATTTAGATAAATTAAAAGAAAAACACGGCAATGAATATATTACAAAAACTATTAAATATTATACTGATTTAGGATTATCAATAAATAATATATTTAATTGTTATAAAAAAATGCCAGATTTACATTTGATAACTAATTTATTTGATCAACAAAGATATGAAATAATAAAAGAAAAATTAAATAAAGAAAATAAAATGGGTTTTTGTTTTGATACTTTATTAGGATTAAATAAAGCCAAAACAAAATTCAGTTTTGAAAATGAAGTTAAAACTATTTTAAGATATATTTCAGGTTCTCATAAAAATGAAGACGGAGAAAAAACATTATTTACAAGAATAAATAATATTTGTTCCGAAAAAGAAACAAGAGTTCCATTTACTCAAATATGGTTTTTACCTTCCGATAATATTAATGAAATATCTGAATGTCTTAAAAAATTAATGATTGAAGATAATATCCTTAAAAATTATGATGTATTATGTATAAATCGTAAAAATAAAGAATTAGTAAAAGATATTAAAGATGAAATTAATAAAAAAGAAATTGAAGCATCCAGTAAAGGTAAATTAGGTTTAATTCTTCTTGCAGGTAATATGTTAACATTAGGAATTACATTAAATTTATGTGATTTAGTTATTCTTATGAATAATACTTTGTCATCCGATAAAGTTTTACAACAAATGTATAGATGTATGACAGAAAGTGAAAATAAAAAGATTGGTTTTGTAATAGATTTAAATATTAGTAGAGTTCTAAATACTTGTATAAATTATACTGTTTATAAAAATGAAAAAAGTATTGATGATAAAATAAAATATTTAATTAATAATCATTTAATAAATATTGATATAGATATGATATTAAATAAAAAGATAAATTCAGATATAATAATAAAAAAACTAATGGAAATATGGAAAGAAGATCCTATAAATAGTTTTAGAACACTTTTAAGAAAATTAGATAATTATTATGAAGAGTTTGATAATTCAACACAACAATTAATAAATAAAACATTTACAAAATCAATAAAATATGATAATGTAAGTTTAAAATTAAAATTTAAAGATGATGAAGATGAAATACAAAATTTACCAACAGGAAAAGAAAAAGTTAAAAATGATAGTGATAATGAAAGTTCCTATGAATCTTCAGATAATGAAAGTTTAGATAAAAAAGAAAAAGAAGAACAAGAAGAAACACAAATATCATTTACAAAAGATGTTTTACATTATGTAATACCTTTAACATGTATATTAACAATAAAAAATTCTAATATGGATTTTGTAAAGATGTTAAATGATATAAAAGAAAATCCAGAATTATTAGACACATTTGATGACCAATGTTTAATATGGTGGAATAAAAAAGATTTAATAGATTTAATAAAAGATATAATAAATAGATATTTTGATAAAAATTCAAATAATGATTATCTTCCACATAATATATCAGTTCAATTTAAGATGTCATTACAAAGTTTAATAGATAATCCAAAAGAGTTATTAGAGTTAATAACTGAATGTTTAAAACCAAAAGATATAGAAAAAAAACAATTTGGAGAAGTCTTTACACCAATGAATTTGGTAAATGAAATGTTAGATAAATTACCAATAGAAGTATGGAAAAATAAAAATCTTAAATGGTTAGATCCATGTTGTGGTATGGGTAATTTTCCAATAGCAGTATATTTAAGATTAATAGAAGAATTAAAAGATGAAATTAAAGATGTAAAAGAAAGAAAGAAACATATATTAGAAAATATGTTATATATGTGTGAGTTAAATAAAAAGAATATATTAATATGTAAGCAAATATTTGATATTAATAATGAATATAAATTAAATATATATGAGGGTGATAGTTTAAAAGTAGATTACAATAAAGAATTTAACATAAAACAATTTAATATTATTATAGGTAATCCACCATATCAAGATAATAGTGGTAATAAAGGTAAAGGTCATACATTATGGACAAGATTTGTAGAATTATCATTATGTAAATTATTATGTCCAAATGGGTATTTAGTATTTGTACATCCATCATTATGGAGACAGCCAGACCATGATATGTTAAAATTAATGAAAACAAAACAAATATTATATTTAGAAATTCACGATGAAAAAGATGGACATAAAACATTTAAATGTTCAACGCGTTATGATTGGTATGTATTACAAAATACTAATTATATTAAAGATACTGAAATAAAAGGTCAAGATGCAAAAATATATAATATTGACTTGATAAATTGGAATTTTATACCAAATTATGATTTTTACAATATTGGTAAATTAATTGATAGTGATGATAAAGCTAATATTATTGCAAGTAGAAGTGCATATGGTCATGATAAAAAATGGGTTAATAAAATAAAAGATGATAAATATAAATATCCTGTAGTATATTCAGTGAATCGTCAAAATAAATTAACTTTACATTATTCTTCCACAAATGAAAATGGGCATTTTGGATTACCTAAAGTAATATTTGGTAGTGGTGCGACTGGGTTTTTTATTGATGAGAAAGGCGAATATGGTATGACACAATGGTGTGTAGGTGTTGTAGATAAAAAAGAAAATTTACAAAAAATTAAAAATACATTTGAATCAGATAAATTTAAAGAAATTATAAAAGCTATATCTGTAAGTAAAGCAGAAATTAATAGTAAAATTTTAAAATATTTCAAAAAAGATTTTTATACATTATTTTCTAGTAATAATAAAGTTAATAAAATTATAGAACCCGAAATAATTGTTAAAGATAAAAATAATGAAGACGTTAATATTATTGTAAATAATGATGAAATATTAACTGTATCAAAAAAGAAAATATTAAAAAAAAATATTATTAATGATAATGTAATTGATAATATTATAAATGCAGTATCAAAAAACAAAAATTAAAAATTATAAGTGATAATGTTATCTATAAAGAAGAACCATAAATTAAAGTTAAAAAGATTATCAAAAAGAATGTTAAAACTAATATTGACATGTAAAACATTATATGAAGGATAAAGACTTAGAATTAAAGATAATAATTTTTCATTAAAAATAACTCATAAAATAAGAACCTAATAAAAGATTTGGTAAAGATATAAATATAAATGAAAAATTAACAGAATTCTATAAGGAAATAATAAATATAAATTAATAGATATTATTTGTATTAATGAAACAAGTATAAATACTTTATAAAAAAACAACATTGTATAATTATTATTATTTTCAGATAAATTTTTCTAAAATTTTCAAAATGCAGTTTAATTTATCTGAAAATAACAATAAAATAATGATAACAAGAACTACGTTTATTTATGTTATTATTAAGTTAGCTAAAAAACAATTGAAACTTTGTTTATAATTAAAATAATGATAACATGAACTTCATTTATTTATTAGGAACTTTGTTAATTTTGTTTATTAGATATTAAATAAAAGACATGTTTAGTATCATACGTTTGGATTATTATTTAGTATTAACCTTATTGAAAAATAATAATAATTAATAAAAGAATTTAACAAAGTTCTCAATAAAAAATAATAAACAAAGTTAACAAAGTTCCTAATATAAAATAATTATAAAACTCGTTTCCGTTTAAGGAAGTAAGCTTTATTTATTTTATTCTATTATAATTATTTTATATTGGGAACTTCGTTAACTTTGTTTATTATTTTTGGGAACTTTGTTAACTTCTTTTATTAATTATTATTATTATTTTTCAATAAGGTTAATACTACACAGTAATCCGAACAGATAATACTAAACATATCCATTAATAAAAAAGAAATTGAAGCATCCAGTAAAGGTAAATTAGGTTTAATTCTTCTTGCAGGTAATATGTTAACATTAGAAATTACATTAAATTTATGTGATTTAGTTATTCTTATGAATAATACTTTGTCATCTGATAAAGTTTTACAACAAATGTATAGATGTATGACAGAAAGTGAAAATAAAAAGATTGGTTTTGTAATAGATTTAAATATTAGTAGAGTTCTAAATACTTGTATAAATTATACTGTTTATAAAAATGAAAAAAGTATTGATGATAAAATAAAATATTTAATTAATAATCATTTAATAAATATTGATATAGATATGATATTAAATAAAAAGATAAATTCAGATATAATAATAAAAAAACTAATGGAAATATGGAAAGAAGATCCTATAAATAGTTTTAGAACACTTTTAAGAAAATTAGATAATTATTATGAAGAGTTTGATAATTCAACACAACAATTAATAAATAAAACATTTACAAAATCAATAAAATATGATAATGTAAGTTTAAAATTAAAATTTAAAGATGATGAAGATGAAATACAAAATTTACCAACAGGAAAAGAAAAAGTTAAAAATGATAGTGATAATGAAAGTTCCTATGAATCTTCAGATAATGAAAGTTTAGATAAAAAAGAAAAAGAAGAACAAGAAGAAACACAAATATCATTTACAAAAGATGTTTTACATTATGTAATACCTTTAACATGTATATTAACAATAAAAAATTCTAATATGGATTTTGTAAAGATGTTAAATGATATAAAAGAAAATCCAGAATTATTAGACACATTTGATGACCAATGTTTAATATGGTGGAATAAAAAAGATTTAATAGATTTAATAAAAGATATAATAAATAGATATTTTGATAAAAATTCAAATAATGATTATCTTCCACATAATATATCAGTTCAATTTAAGATGTCATTACAAAGTTTAATAGATAATCCAAAAGAGTTATTAGAGTTAATAACTGAATGTTTAAAACCAAAAGATATAGAAAAAAAACAATTTGGAGAAGTCTTTACACCAATGAATTTGGTAAATGAAATGTTAGATAAATTACCAATAGAAGTATGGAAAAATAAAAATCTTAAATGGTTAGATCCAGCTACAGGAATGGGTAATTTTCCAATAGCAGTATATTTAAGATTAATAGAAGGATTAAAAGATGAAATTAAAGATGTAAAAGAAAGAAAGAAACATATATTAGAAAATATGTTATATATGTGTGAGTTAAATAAAAAGAATGTATTGATATGTAAGCAAATATTTGATATAAATAATGAATATAAATTAAATATTTATGAAGGAGATAGTTTAAAAATAGATTATAATAAAGAATTTAACATAACACAATTTAATATTATAGTAGGCAATCCACCATATCAAGATTCAAAAGCTACAGGTGATAACAAGTTATATTTAGATTTTACTAAAAAGTCTTTAGATATATTAATAAATAATGGATTATTACTGTTTATTACACCAAGAAATATTTTAGAATATTTATTACTTGTAGAAAAAAATCGTAAATATATTGATAATTTTTATCAATTAAAATATATAGCAATTGAAACAAGTAATAAACATTTTCCGAAAGTTGGTTCAACATTTGCATATTTTTTGATAGAAAAAAAAATATATTATGAAAAAACAATTATTGAATATATGTATTGTAATAAAATAGAAACAATCAAAATAATGTTGGAAAAGGGATTTAAAATTCCAAGAGTATTAACTAAATTAGATATAGAAATATTATCACAACTAACATCAAAAACAAATAATTATATATTACATGATTTTATGTTTGATAATAAAACACAACGAATAAGAAAACAACATATAGATAAAAATATTGTATCTATTAAAGAAACTGATAAAAATAAAATTAAAATTATTGACACAATTAATAAAACAACACCATTTCCAGGAAAATATTATTATTATAATTTGAAAGATAATGATTTTGATAAAGATAAATTAATATTATCAAAAAAAGGATATTTAATGCCATACGTTGATAAAACAAAATCTTATACTTATTCTGATAATTTTAAATATATTATTAATGATGATATAGAACAAATTAAATTATTATTTGAATCTAACATAGTTAAATATTTATTATTTCAATATTCAAAAAATGGGTTTGATTCAATAGATATTATAAAAACAATTAATAAAAAAAATTTAAAAAATATTAAAATTGAAAATGAATTATATAAATTATATAATTTAACAGAAGAACATATTAATCATATTAATAATATATTAGGTATAAATAATATAGAAATTATAAATTCTAATTCTAATGATACTATATTGTCTAAAAAGAAAATAACAAAAAAATCAGATACACAAAATAATGAAAATGAAACAGTGACTAAAAAGAAAACATCAAAACCAAAAATAAAGACTAAAATCACTAATGAAGATAAATAAAAATAAAAAAAAGTGATAATAAATTATTTTTCATCCTTGAAGATTTAAAATGAGACAAATAAATGTTAAAAAATAAAACTTCAAGGTTTGCCCGTTGCTGAGCATGTAAATTATAATTTTGTTAAAGTGACAACCTTAACATATTTATTTACTTTCTCATGTCTTATATTAATTATTATTATTTTCAATAAGATTATAATAAACATTAATCCGAATAGATAATAATAAACATGCCCTAAAAATAATAAGAATCACAATTAGTTAAATTATTAGTTTTTAATTTTTAAATAAATTGATAATAAACATGTCCTATAATTAATTTACTGGAACTTCGTTAACTGTTTATTTTCTAAATTATTATTAAAACTAATAATTAAAGTTTCTATAAAATAATAGAAACCGTACTTATTTAAATTATTAGTTCTTAATTTTTAAATAAACTGATAATTTAAATAAAACTGAGTATAATGTCTATTATTAAAATCAATAAACAAAGTTCCTTTAAATAAAATAATAGGAAACTTCATTAATTTTAATTATTTAAATTATTAGTTTTTAATTTTTAATTTTTAAATAAAATAATAATAAATATGTCCTATATATAAATGGCTCTTATAATTGATATAGAAACAACCGGATTACCAAATAGAAAAGGATTAAAATTTGGTGTAAATCCTTCATATTTAGATAATACTAAATATGATAATTGTAGAATAGTTCAAATTAGTTATATGTTATGTGATAATACATTAGAAAAAATACAATTGACTGATAATATTATTACAGTTGATTTTAATATTCCAAATAGTAATTTTTATGGTATTAGCAATCATATCTCTATAAATTTAGGTGTAAAATTTAATTTATATTGTGATGATTTAAAAAAAATAATTAATAAATGTTCACATATTATTTCTCACAATGTTGATTTTGATATTAATGTTATTAAAAATGAATTATATCGTATTAATAAAAATGATATAATTGATGAAATTAATAAAAAAAAATTAATATGTACAATGAAAGAAATGAAAAATATAATGAATTGTTATAAATATCCATCATTAAAAGAATTATATAAATATGCAACAAAAAAAGATATTACAAATGAACATAATTCAAAACATGATGTCATAAATTTACATGAAGCATTATTATTATTATATCAAAATAATATTTTTATAATAAACGATATTATTAATTATGATAAAATAGAAATAAATAATATAAAAAGTAATGAAAATATATTAGACTTAAACAAATTAAAATTAATTCAACTTAAAAGTAAATGTAAAGAATATGGTTTGACATGTTATAGTAGATTAAATAAAGGACAACTTATTAAATTACTAAATGAATCAAATAAATTATTATAATACACGAAGTTATGAAATATACGAAGTTATGCAATACACGAAGTTATGCAATACACGAAGTTATGCAATACACGAAGTTATGCAATACACGAAGTTATGCAATACATATATTTTAATTTATAAGTTATATTGTTAACATTTACTTGATTATTATTTATATAAATTATAAAAAATTCAGAAATTTTTATAATTTATCTGAAATTAAGAATAATATATACATTATGACGGTATTCTTTAATTATTCAAGATTATTTTCTTTACTTTATATATTATTTGGTGGTTCTTTCCTATCTAAAAATTATTATTATAATATTTTTATAATAATAATTATTTGGAACTTCGTTTATATAATTTTAATTTTTATTATAATAATTGATTTTTATTTTTAATTATTTAAAATTATTAAGATAATATTTTAGATTTATAAATAATAATTACT
>Ga0214923_10008489_pt1 | contig 10913 bp, 15 predicted proteins | sample LL1510_MetaG_FD_177993 | JGI IMG/M metagenome (GOLD analysis project Ga0214923, IMG submission 177993) | Freshwater microbial communities from Lake Lanier, Atlanta, Georgia, United States - LL-1510 | ecosystem: Environmental > Aquatic > Freshwater > Lake | place: USA: Georgia | collected...
ATTCTTCTTGTCTTCTTAATTCTTCTTGTCTTCTTAATTCTTCTTGTCTTCTTAATTCTTCTTGTCTTCTTAATTCTTCTCTTCTTAATTCTTCTTGTCTTCTTAATTCTTCTTGTCTTCTTAATTGTTCTTGTCTTCTTAATTCTTCTCTTCTTAATTCTTCTCTTCTTAATTCTTCTTGTCTTCTTAATTCTTCTTGTCTTCTTAATTCTTCTTGTCTTCTTAATTCTTCTTGTCTTAATCTTTCTTTTTCCATAGTATATTTCATTTTTCTTTCCATTTCAATTTTTTCCATTTTTTTTCTATTTTCTAAACTTAATTTATCTCTTTTCTCTTTTTCCAAAAGTAATAATCTTTCTTTTTCTTTTCGAGATTTATATTCTTCTTGTCTTCTTTTTTCCTCTTCTATTTTTTTATTTCTTTCTTTTTGTTTTTCTTCCTCTAAAATTTTTTGTTCTAAAATTTTTCTTTCTCTTTCTATTTTTAATTTATTTTCCATTATCCTTTTTTCTTCTAGTTCTATTATATCTTTTTCACTTATCTTCTTATGTTCAACTGCAGATTTATCTAATACCTTATTTTTTAATAAATCTTCATAAAATTTTTTAATAATATCTATTTTTAATGTTCCATCATGATTAAAAAAACTTTTATTACAAAAATATGTATATTCCAAATTATTATCTGGTAAATAATTTATTAAATAAGTTTTTATTGTATTTATAACATTCTCATTACTATTTAGTTTTTCATAAAAAGAATCTGGTTTTGATACAATAGTACCATATTTTATTTCTTGTAAAAAGCAATATCCTCCTCTTGTTTCTTTATATGTTTGATATACTTCTTCAATATTAGTTAAATTCTTAGTTAAAATTTTAAGAAGTTTTAATCTAATATCTTTATTATCTATAATAGTTACTATATAACATAAAATTTTTACAATATCTTTATTTTCAATAAATTTATTGCATTGCGAAGCTTGTTGGCAGTATGAAGTCTTAAGTATTTTATTTTCTCCTAAAATTTCACAATATGCTCTATCAAAATCATAAATTAATGCTTTGAATCTTGTTTTTATTACTATAGGAGAATTATTAACATAATAATTAACTGTTTTAATTGAATCATATTTTTCTATAAATATATTACCAGAGTGTAAATCATTATGTACCATTTTTGATAAAGCCATTGAATAACATCCTACAGATATTTGTAACATTATATTCCATAATTCAGTTTCAAAATTTATATCTCTTTTATGTTCTTTAATCCAATCAGATAATTTTATTCCATTAGATGTTTCATTCATTATCATATTATATGTTAAATTTTTAATTGGCGGATTATATCTAGTATAACTAATTAATTGAATTGGAGGTCTATTAACTTTTTTATCTTTATAGAAAAATTCAATATTACGATTTAAAGAATTTTTACATTCTTCTAACGTCAATTTTCTATCATCATTTTGTAAATTATCTTTTAACATATCTAATAAATCATCATATGTACAATTTATACCTGATGATAAGTATTTTACAAAATTGGGACATATTCTATAGTCAATTATTTTTGCAATAATATCTTTATAAATATAAAGTTCATAATTTAATCCTTTAATATCATTTATTTTTTCTCTACTTATAGAAGTATATGTTAATAAAGAATCTGGATCAGCAAAAATTTTTAAGATTGCTTTTTTAATATCTTTATTATTATAAGTTACATCATCTTTAAAATCTATGGTCCAAATATCTGTAGGAGATGCTGAATTGCTAGCTATACCTTTAATTTTATTTATACAATTAGATATTTGACAAACATTTGTTTTTTCTTCTAAATTACAAATACTTTTTTTTTCTATCTTTGGTTTTATATTTGAGTCTATATTTGTTTTTATTTTTGATTCTGTTCCACCCATATTTATTATATATTTTAATTTAAAAAACTATTTTTATAAAAAAAAATGGCATCTTATGGAGTAATTATTGACGAGTTTGCATCTATTAACGAAAATATATATAAAATGTTTGTTGAGTATTTTAAAAATCCTATAATGACTAAAATGAAAAATGAATCAAAATATAGTATGTATGCAAGTAAAGCATATTGTTTATTATCTAAAGAATGTAGATATATAATTGTATTTGTTGATAGAGATAATTTTCCTATAAAAACAGAAAAAAACTTAAGTGATTTATATTGGATATCTTTACAAACTAGAACTCTTACAGATCAATTTGATATTAAATCTCATGGTTATCAACCAGTAGCAGAGGGACCTTTATTAGAAAAAATTGAAAGAGTTAATATAACTAAAGAAGCTAGCACATATAAATGTGAAGAATTACCTTTAATAGTAACTTTATTACATACTCCTAAAAAAAATTCAGATACTTATCAGAATAGGGGAACAATAATCGCAGCCCTAGAAACATGGGAAACAATTATAACATTTAATGAAAACTAATTTATAATTTAAAAAATGAAATTTATATAATAAATGTCAAATGTATCAATTTTAGAATCTGAATTCATTAAACCAACAAGACCTTATTCTCAAAATGAGTTAAAATTTATGAGAAATAGTTTATATAAAAATATTAATCTCGGAAATAATAGAATATATCATACAAAATGTAATCATTTTTACTATGTAAAAAAAAATAGTAGAAAAGAAAAAGAATTAAAAGAAAAAAATCGAAATGAAAATATAGGAAATTGTTCTGTATGTTGGAAATTAAGTAAAACTCCTAAAAATCTAAAAAATAATGCACAAGATATGGTTGACCATTATTGTAATTCTTTCTATGATGATACTAAATATTATAGTTATAATTTATTTGATTTAGAAAATGTGTTTTATAGATGGTTATATCAAGAAAATTATTCTAAAAATGATAATAATGATAATAACGATAAAAATGTCGATAACGAAGTGCAAGAGGATATTTAAAAAAACTAAAATTATTTTTATAGTTTTACTATAAAAATGAATATATATTGCGGTAATAATCAGATGGATCCTGATTTGTTAAATGGTAGTTTAATTATAGGAAATAGATATCAGTGTTTAAAGAAAGGAATAGGTAAAGGTTTAAATTTACCATATGATGAAAAATATACAAATGATTATATTCCTATTGATGATAGAAAAATATATTGTGGGAATAATACAGTATTACCAGATGGTTATTATAGTTATGGTAATTTACCTCAATGTTTACAAAAAGGTATTGGTATAGGTAAAAGACAGAAAGCTTTGGAAGGACCTTCTAATAATTTTTCTCCCTTAATTAATATATTTTCTTATAAAAAGTATATTTTATTATTATTAATAGGAATAATATTATTTATTATCCTATATTTTACAAAACCATCTATAATTATGACAAAAGATCAATTCGAAAAATATAAAATAAATTGGAGTAAATTTGCAATAATCTATATGATAGTATATTTACCTATATCAGTTTTAATTTTTATAATAGTTTAAAAACATTTTTTATTTTAAATAAATGGGTCTTAAAAAAGTTTTTGATAAAATTAAAAGTAATAATATATACGTAAATTTAGATGATAGTTATTGTTCAACAAGTTTAGTTAAAAATTTAAATAAAAATAACGACTATATTGGTTATATATATAGTATAAGTGATTTAAATGAAACAATGGAATGTTTAAATGAGGAAGGATGTGCTGAAATATCTTATATTTTTGCATGTTTTCCAAATCTATTTTCTAATACAGATATTTTTAATAAAATAATTTTATCCATATTTAATGATAACGGATATGATTGTGTTATAAATTCTACTAATACAAAAAATAAAATATTACAAGTAGTAATAGTTAAAAAAGATTTAGAAGATGGGTTTTTAAACAACTGGAAAGAAGAAAATACAGAAGATAATGAAAAAATAGAAGATAATAAAAAAGAAGGCAGAGATGGTTGTGATAGTGATTGCGAATGCGAAGATAGATGTACTTCTGATGAAGAAGAAAATGAAGAAGAAGATGAAGAAGAAGATGAAGAAGAAAATGAAGAAGAAGATGAAGAAGATGAAGAAGATGAAGAAGAAAATGAAGAAGAAGATGAAGAAGATGAAGAAGAAAATAATGAAGAAGAAGAAGATGAAGAAGATGAAGAAGAAAATAATGAAGAAGAAAATGAAGAAGAAGATGAAGAAGAAAATAATGAAGAAGAAGAAGATGAAGAAGATGAAGAAGAAAATGAAGAAGAAGATGAAGAAGATGAAGAAAATGATGAAGAAAATGAAGAAAATGAAGAAAATGAAGAAAATGAAGAAAATGAAGAAGATGAAGAATATGAAGATTTTGATGAAGATTTATAAGATTTAAAAAAAAATTGAAATTTTAAAAAAAATTGGAAATTAAAATTTATAATGAATAATTTATTATTTGGAATTGAAAGTATCATTAAAAATACTGTTGATGAATATATTAAATTAATATCTCAAAAATATGAAAATATTGATACAGAAGAACTTATAAATTTATGGGATATTGCTTGTAAATCAAATTTACAAAATGTTCTTGAAAAGAAGATTGTTGAAAAAAATGAAAAGAAGATTGTTGAAAAAAATGAAAAGAAGATTGTTGAAAAAAATGAAAAGAAGATTGTTGAAAAAAATGAAAAATCAAATTTAAATGGTTCTTGTCCTTATGTTTTTTCTAAAGGTGAAAATAAAGGAAATATTTGTGGTTCCAAACCTAAAACAGGTGCAGAATTTTGTTCAAAACATCAAAAATTTGAAGGAGTAGGTCAGACAGAAAAAAAGAAACTGCCTAAAGCAAAATCTATTTCAAGTGCAAGTAGTGTAGCAAGCGTAGCAAGTAGTGTTTCAAAGAAAAAATCTCCTGTTAAGAAACCAATAGAAAAAATTTTAAGATTAAATAAAGAAATTGATAAATTTTGGGATGAAGATACTCAATTAGTATTCAAATCAAGAGATGAACGTATAGTTATTGGAAGTTATAGAGATGAAAAACTAAATGATTTAACTGATGACGATATTTTACTATGTCAGCAATTCGGATTTAAGTATGAAGAATTAAAAAATTCTGTTGAAATTGATGATGAAGAAAATGAGAATGATGAAGAAGAAATTATTACAAAAAAATCAACAAAAAATGATAATAAAGAACTTAATATTACAAAAAAATCAGAAAAAGAACATAAAAATATTAATAAAGAAAAAGATATAAAAATTTTAAATAATGAAAAATCAAGAAAAGAAGAGTCTAAAAAAGTTGATAAAGATTTTAAAAAATTAAATATTATTAGTGAAAATAAATCAAAAATAGAAGAACCTAAAAAAAGTATTATAAATGAAATTAATAAAGCAAATAATATAAATATTAAAGATATTGAAAGTGTTCTAAATGAATTACAAGTTGGAAATGATGATGATGATGATGAAGAAGAATACGAGGAAATAATTGAAGAAGACATGGAAGAAGTATTAGATGAAGATTATTAAATTTTATAGATAAATTTTATATAATATATATATATATAAAATTTAACATGGTTTAAATGTATAAATACAATTATTATTACATGAATTTGTATTATTATTACATGAATTTGTATTATTATTACATGAATTTGTATTATTATTACATGAACTTGTATTATTATCAAAAGAACTTGTATTATTATTACATGAACTTGTATTATTATCAAAAGAACTTCTATTATTATCAAAAGAACTTGTATTATTATCAAAAGAACTTGTATTATTATCAAAAGAACTTGTATTATTATCAAAAGAACTTGTATTATTATCAAAAGAACTTGTATTATTATCAAAAGAACTTGGTATTTTATCTTTATATATAACATTATTACTAAAATAATTATATTTATCTTGAGATCTATTATCTAAAAATATTGGGAATGGAATATATATCTTTTCATTATTATCTTTGTTAACTTTGTTAACTTTGTTATCTTTGTTATCTTTGTTATCTTTATTATCTTTTTTATTAGAAGGTTTTTTTGTTGTAAATGGTATTTTTTTATTAACTGGAGTAGTTGTAATATTAATTATTATATTCTTATCAATATATGGAATTATTACTTTTCCTGTTTGATCAACATTTTTAAAAGCATTTGCTTTTATCAATTGCGAATTTAATAATTTTAGGTTATTTGATAATGGAATAATTGTTTTTTCTTTATTCTCTTTATATAAATTACTTAAAAAATATATAAATGTTAAAAAAGAATATTCTGTATATGGGGCTCCAACAGGATCTTTATCATTATTAAAAACTTTTTGTAGACCCTCAGAATTAAAAATTGTATAATTAGAAATATTATCATATTCATCTTTTGTATTCAAAGGTTTATAAACATAACAATTTTCTTTATTTAAAGCTTTAGATAAAATTGATATTGAAGATAATAGACCATCTTTATAATCATTTGCTTTTAGTCCATCTGATTGTAAAATATTATATACATCATCAGTATCTACATTTAAGTTTAAATTATCATAAAGAATATATACATAACATTTTAAATCATTTTTGTTAGCTGCTGCATTACCTTTTTGAAAATCTTGAACTTTTTGTTTTAATGCATTTAAAGAATCATCATTTTTTTTTAGTTCTTGTTTATTAGTAGATGAATTGCTAAAAATAATATATAATATTATTATTGTAGATATAATTATTATAATAGTCCCTATTAAAATTTTAATATGTATTTTTTTTTTATTTGTATTTATCTTTATTTAAATATAAAAAAAAGTTTATCAAGTTTTTTTAAATCAAAATATAAATAATATTATTAAAATACTATTTTTTTTATTTTTATAAATAAAAATGGAGAATTATAATGAAAGACTTAATACTTTAACAGAAAAAGTAAATGATATTGTTAAAATAAATACCCCAAATATTGAAAATAAAAGTTTTTTATCAAATATTATTCCTAAAAATATTAATAAAAATTATATTGTTATTGGTTCTATACCAATTGGTATAATAATAATATTGATAATTTTAAGACCTAAATTTATTTTATATAAGGATGAAAATGATAATGAAAAAATAAATATAAAAACTTTAATAATATTATCCATAATATCTTTAATAATAGGATTAGGAGTAAATTATGTTTATTTCTATAAAAAAACATAATTATTTTTTAGCCAAATAAAAGTGCTTAACTAGCCAAAATAGAAGCATTATAATTAGAACTTTAACTAACAATAAAATATAAGAAGATTTTTCCGTGATAGGTAAAATTTTATTTATTAATGTATCAATTTGAGGAATCGATAATATAACAAACAAAATACCAACTATTAAAGATTCTTTTGCTTCTATAAAAATTGCACTCATAGATTTTTTATTACTATCATCATTAAATAATGTATTAATAACATGTAATTCTGAAGGGGTCGGTTCATGTTTATCAGTTGGAAGAGCGGCTATTGGATCAGCAACCTTGATGTTTTGATATGATATATTTTCCATTTTAATAAATGTACATTTTTAATTTTAAATTATATTTAAAATTAAAAAATAATTTAAAAAATAAAAAAATGACACTTTCAATGAAAAAATTAGAAGATTTGTTAAAAACTAATGGGTTTTTAATACAAAGAAAGTTTACTATACATGGGTATTCAGTATATATAGAAGTTTTTAATATAAATAATGCAGAATCTTTTATGCTTTATATACCTTCTAAATATTCTATATATGTAGAAGATCAAAATAACACTTATAAATTAAAACATATTGATATTGAAGATGAAAATATATTCAAAAATTTAAAAGAAAAATCAATAGATAATTTTGATATTGAAAAAGATTATAATGGATTAAATATTAGAATAAGTCCAGAAAAAGGAGATGATTTGGAAAAATCATTAAAAGAAAATTATGATCATGAAGTAATGTTAAAAGATCTTAATAAAGAAGATATTGATAATATCAAAGATATATTTTATCAATTATCAAGATTAAAATTATGTGTTAAACATATAAAATATAAATTATCTATAATTTATAAGAATTATTTATGTTCTATTAAAAAAAATAATAAAATAGATTGTTTCATAATTAAAAATTTTAAAGTTCAAAAACAAAAAAATATATATGTTACTATTGATCTAGAAAATATGTTTAAAAAAATTTCTACAATTTTTATGGATATAAATATAGTAAAAACAGGAATAAATAAAATTTTAAATGAAAACCAACTAAAACATACACAAATATTAAATAATATCTTAGAACAAAAAAATTCTATTATATTATCTTCGGAAACAATATATAAAAAAAAGGAAGAAATTATTGATTATTTGAAAAAACTACAAGACTTATTAGGTAAAATTAATGAAGCTGAGAGAAAATGTATTGAAAAAATTATTTTACTTAATGAGAATAATAAAATAATAGGTACAACAATTACAAATGATATACAAAATTCTCATGAAATTCATAAAACAGAAAAAGAATTAGAAGATATACAAAATGTAAAGGAAGAGATTGTAAAAGATATAATAAATTTAAGAAGAAAACAAGAAAATATAACACTTGAAATAGATAAAATATTATTTGATAATAATGTAATGATAAATATAATTAATAAAAATTTTAATAGATTAATTGAAAGTTTTGATTAATTTTTTTTATTTTAATAAATAAATGTATTACAGAGATAATGGAAAAATTATTGAAAATTTTAAAATTATTGAAAGATTAGATGGTTCTGAAAAACCAAAACATCCTTTATGGCTTATAATATTAATATCAATATTACTTTTATCTGCATTAAGTATTCCATTCTATATTTTGCTTAAAAAATAATTTATGGATTATTATCAGAAATATTAGAATTATTAGAGTTATTAGGATTATTAGGATTATTCGATGGATTTGAAAGATCAGATAAACTATCTGGTTGATCTAAAGGAGATGGAGGAACTTTAAATGCTGCATTAGTATCCTCTCTAAAATCTTTATTTTTTATAGCTCTTTTTGGTTGTGCTCTTTTATATATAAAAGAGCCTGCTAAAACAGAGTTTAAAAAAGGACCTATTTCAATATTATTTTCTCTTTTTTGGGTAAAATAAATTATAATTAAAATAACTAAGAGTATAATAAAAATTATCAAAATTATATTTTTATTCATTTTTAATATATATTTATATATTAAAATTTTTTTTTAATTACTGGTTGCACAATCTTTGCATATATTGAGTGTTGCAGTTTGCAGCATTTTTACCATATGCACCTTGAATACTAAAATAACCAGCACAAGAAGGAGCATCTCCATGAGTTAATGCATTGTAACCAATAGTGTCATAATTTGGTACAATATACATTCCACTGACAGTAGTTGCTGGAACATAAGGCATTCCAACACTTTGAGGGTTTCTTTGAACTCCATTATAATTAGCTAAACTTACATATGAACAAGATGGTCCGTTAACTGTTGAATATTCCATTTTATTGTTATACAAGAGAAAAAATAATTTTTTTTTAATTTAATTTTTTATTTTTTTATTTTTTAATCTCGTAATTTAGAACCTAAAATTTTTTCCATTTTATTAATTATAATATGATTTGGAATTGCTTTATATGATTCATAATCTTGTATGATTTTTATAGGTACACACATTGCATTTGCTAAATCTTTTTGTGTCATTTTTTTTTCGTTCCTAACCTGTGCGATTCTCTTACCCATACTTAGAGAAACTTTAGGTAATTTAAATGTGTCTTCTTCCTTTTCTAATTTTTTAACACTAATAGCAGTATTATTTAATCCATTTGTACCAGCTTTATTTAAATTTCCTTTTTTTAAAGAAGAAACTGATGTACCATTTCTCATTGCAATATTCATACGTGTTTTATCTGATTGTCCTTTAACTTTTTCACCACGTTTATCCCATTTAACTTCATTCCAATCTTGAAAACTCATAATATCTATATTTATTTTAAATTTAGATATAATTTTTTTCAATTTTATTTTTTTAATAACTTATATAAGCATGTTCATAATAATTATATTCAGGTTTGAATGATAATTTTGATAATTCTTTAGAAATTTCATCTGAAATAAAATATACTTTTTTAGATTCCTGTTCATAATATTCTTTTTCTATATATTTAAAGTATTCTTTAGGAAATATTTCTTCGCCAAATCTTATTTTTATATGATTACGCAATCTATTATTTATTTTGTAAAAACTACTTTCATTTATAAAAAAATGTTCTTTATAATCAGGTTTTATTAATAAACATTTTTTATATAAATTTTCTAATATTTCCTCATCATTTTCAGATAATTCTTCAGGTATTTTAAAACCATAAGAAATAATTACAATATAATCAGCACCCATAATATTTAATTATTAATTTTTAAATTATTTTTCTACACTCATTATATTGGTTAAATATATCTTCACAATTATGATAATTGTTTTTACAATATTCAAATTTTTTAAGAAATTCTTCACACTTATTTTGTTTATTTTCAGTCCATAAATAATTTGAAACTTTATTTATAAAAGTATTACCAAACGCAGAACCCATACCAAAAGACATACCTTCAACAAGTGAATTTGTCATATTTGAAAAATTTGATTGAATTGTTTCTGAATTATTTTTAGAAATTGTTTTTTTAGCTGGAGGTGGGAGTTTTCTATCAGTTTTATTATCATTTCTAGATTTTTTCATCTTTATTATTATTCTTATAATTTATTTAAATTTATTTTCTTCTGTATTCACTTTCTACTTTTTCTTTTGCTTACTCTTTTACTTTTTCTTCTGCTTGCTTTTTTACTTTTGCTTACTCTTTTACTTTTTCTTCTGCTTGCTTTTTTACTTTTTCTTCTGCTTGCTTTTTTTCTTTTTATTACTTT
>Ga0214923_10008492_pt1 | contig 10909 bp, 9 predicted proteins | sample LL1510_MetaG_FD_177993 | JGI IMG/M metagenome (GOLD analysis project Ga0214923, IMG submission 177993) | Freshwater microbial communities from Lake Lanier, Atlanta, Georgia, United States - LL-1510 | ecosystem: Environmental > Aquatic > Freshwater > Lake | place: USA: Georgia | collected 2015-10-15
AACGGAACGCTATCCCGATACAGACTTTATTGTCTTCCAACCGGATGAAGAGGTAGCACAGTTGATGGCAGGAAGCCCCATGCGCTACCGCATCAGAACGCAGGTCATTCACATGGCCTACAAGCAGACTATCCGCCAGCTTCGAGAGCGACACAAGGTCTATACTGCCAAACTTCTCAAATACGGAATGCATTTGGCGTCTTTAGAAAAAATTAAAGACATAGAGAGGGACGACGGTGCGATTTTCAACAGCCTTGCATAAGGGTCGTCTCCTTAAACGCTACAAAAGGTTTTTAGCTGATGTGGAATTGGAAAATGGCGATGTCGTCACTGCCCACTGTCCCAACACCGGCAGCATGGAGTCTTGTTACACTGAGCATGGGGCGGTTTGGCTCTCTCGTAGTGACGATCCGAAACGTAAACTTAAATGGACATGGGAATTTAGCGAAGCGGAGTCGGGACTCATCGGGGTGAACACGAGTAAGCCCAACGCGGTGGTTGCAGAAGCTATTGCTAACGGGTCGATTGCTGCACTTTCTTGCTACAAGACTCTACGCCAGGAAGTGAAATATGGTACAAACAGTAGGATTGATATTCTCCTGGAAGACCCAAAGCGCGGCGCATGCTATGTCGAAGTTAAAAACACAACCCTTCGACGCAAGGACAGCATTTTATTTCCTGATGCAGTCACGGAGCGGGGACGCAAGCACCTAGCTGAGCTGGTGAATGAGGTAAAATCGGGTCACCGAGCCGTTATGTTATATTTTATAAATCGACCCGATGGCTCATATTTTGAGCCAGCCGACTCCATCGATCCTAAATATGGAGCCGCGCTGCGAGAAGCCGTGAAACAGGGCATTGAAATTATAGCCCTGCGGGCGAAGTCATCGGTAAGTGAGATCAGTGTTGGGGAAACCATCCCCGTTAGACTTTAGGAGAAAACAGTCATGGCCTCAAGCAACCAAATTACGCTTTACCACTACTGGCGCTCAAGCTGCTCGTGGCGTGTGAGATGGGCTCTTGAATACAAGGGTGTCCGCTTCACTGACGTTGCGATCAACCTGCTGCAAAACGAACAAAACAGCCCGGCTTATCTTGCAAAAAATCCCGGAGGCTTCGTACCAGCCCTTGACGTCAATGGTGTGGTGTTTGGCGAGTCCCTGGCGATCATGGAATGGCTTGAGGAGGTGTATCCATCTCCCTCACTACTGCCGCAGGGCCCCACGGAAAGAATGCGTATACGACAAGTATGCCAACAAATTGTGAGCGGCATTCAACCTATTCAAAATTTATCAGTTATGCGCAAACACTCTAGCGACCAAGCTTTACAGGCGGAATGGGCTCGGCATTGGATCACTTTGGGCCTAGAAAAAGTTGAAAAGCTGCTCTCATCAAGTGCGGGCACTTATTCATTCGGGGGCGAGTTGACGATGGCGGATCTATGCCTTGTTCCGCAAGTTTATAATGCCTTGAGAATTAATGTGGACATGAGTCGTTTCCCGGTCATCTCTGCGGTTAATTCTAACTGCATGAAACTTCCTTCTTGCGAGGCCTCTGCTCCGCACAAACAAAAGGGAGCAACCCCCTAAAAGACTCAAGTTTTACACCATTCCCAATGTCCTCAAAATTTTCCTATTTGGCATCTGCGATGGGAGGATTCTTGGCAAGCTCTACAACTCCGTCCACGACGCTGTCGATATGGATCTGACGTTTTCCATCCGGAGAATTATACCAGCGCTTATAGTAGAAATAATTTCGCAAGATGAGTTTGACGTAGCTTCTCGTTTCTTTGTAAGGAATCCGTTCAATAAATGTTAACCAGTCATCTGTAGCGATGCTCTTCTGCCATTTTTCTGTAGCAGCAGGACTCGCATTGTAGGCGGTTAAGGCAAACACCGGGGATTTATAAGTTTGCATGAGCCTCCAAAGATGATGAACCCCAAGGGTGACATTAATCTCAGGATCGCGCAGTGCACTCTCTTTGCCGAGAATATTGGCTATTTCGGCACGCTGAACCGCGTTCACATAGTCGCCTGATAACTTAGAGAGTTCCAACCTGGCGGTTGCTGGCATGAGCTGCATGAGACCGGTAGCACCCACTGGTGACGTCGCATCTTTTGCAAATACAGATTCTTGACGCATTAGGGCAAAGACGAAATCAGGATCAACTCCGAGTTTAGAGGCATGAACTTTTACAATTTCGTCATACTTTCGCGGAAACAATACGCGCTCAAAACCAATAGGAAGACCATTTCTAACGCTCCGCGGAATATTATCGTATATCTTGATCGCATCCAGCCACGCACCACTCGCGTGCATTAGAAGAGTTCTAACAAGCAGGGTATCATAATCGTCGACCGCCTTCGCAGTAACTTCCTCAGCTTCACAGCGCGCCCTCTCTGGAAGACCTAGCTGCAAATAAATTGAAGCTCTTTGCGAGGCCGCTCGGTTCTCCGGCGTTAATGAACTCTCAAGCTTAGAGAACTCAAACCCAGTGGTCCTAGCTGGTTCAATGGCGTAGCTTTTTCCCGAGCTCTGCTCTAGTAGGTAGTGCCCCATAGCACCGTAGAACGTGCTGTAGTACTCAGCCGCCAGACGACGCCACAGCTCCGAGGCCAGATCCAAGTCCCCCACTTCAAGCTTTGCTCTCCCAAGCCAGAACAAACTAAAGGCCATGAGGCTAACAGACCTCTGATCGATATGGACCAGTGCCTGTTGCGCCAAGAAACGCTCCAATGGTGGGGCGACATCCACCCATTTTTTTTGGGCGGCCAAATTTACTACCAAACTGTTTATTGAGAACTCGAAATCCTCTAAATCCGGGTATTTATCAACATACTCGGCGAGGTATTTATTCGCTAAGTTCAAATCGTTTTGGTCTTCTGCTATTTTTCCCAGATAATAGATCGCTTTTGCTGCAATCGGACGAAGCTCATCAGAGTTTTTGGATAACGCTAATAATTCGTCAAATATTTTTGATGACTCGGGCAAATCACTCGAAGCCCACTTGATGTAGCCGATGCGCACCTTGACCCAGAGCGGCCCAGTTTTTCCAAAACGCTCTTCAAATTTAGAATTCATTCTTTTCCAGAAGTCTAGGGATGACCGGCGCTCTGATCGGTAACAGCGGTCGATGTCACTGCCCACTTCAAGAGCTGTCCTAACTTCAATTTTCGATTTTCCAGACGCTAAAATTCGCTCAAATGAGCCCTCGGCATCTTGGCACTGTTTACGGCGAACTGACCGCATAGTCTCGGCAAAGATCAAATTCTGAGGAAGATCTTTGGCCTCAGCATCCTGCATCCAAGGGTATCGTTGAAACATTGAGGGAAGATCTTGCGATAACTGGCGGATAGTACCAACGACTTCTCCACGCTTTTCCTCCGGCAGTGCTGTGGCAAAGGCCTCCAAATAACGACGCCGGTGCAGAGATGACTGATACTGTGAAGCAATTTTGACGGTTTTCAAAAGATCATCGCTACTTAATTGAAGCAGCTTGTCCTTCGATACCCCATCAATGAACCATGCCTTAGCCGCACACGTGGGAGCACCGTCAATTGGGAATATTTTAGCCTCAAGTTGCGGATTGGTGGCACTCTTATCAAGAGCACGCCATGCTAAAAACAACTGCTGCAATGCGGGACCAGACTTTCCGTCGGACTTATCAAGCTCGGAGTTAATCACGTTAGGAATTTCTTTGAGAGTCTTCTCGTAGGCAACAGCAAAATCCTTATCGAATTTTAAGGATTTTTTATCTCGTTTTGCTGACTTTGCCTTGGACTTTACGGCTTCTTGATACTCCAGCAGCATCAATGCGCGGATAACCGGATCCTTACCTTCAATGCGCTGCAATATCTGCTCACTCGTAAGTTCACCGATGGGGGTAACTTCAATGTTATCTTTGATCCATTTGTCGAGACCCGGATCTATTGCCTCGGAGTTTTTGCTGAACGCAGGCATTCGAGATGGCAGAGTAACCGCCCAACCATCACATTCCATCGCAGCCAACATGAGGCATGCCAAAACAACTTTGGGGCGAACAGGTTTGTACACGAACTTACTCCGGCGTCTTTATGTCTGGAGACTATCGGCAGACTTTTAGAGGGCATAAAAATAGCAACAATTTCGCCATTGTCGGTGGCTAGAATAGATAGAATTTTGCCGGATATTTAGGAAAACACCAACTACCACTTTTTAGCCCCACTAAGAGGCATCCCAAAAGCCATATAGGATTAACTTGGAGACGCACTCCCTGTCCGGGTCTTGGCACTAGATGAGGAGAGCAGTCCATAGTGAGCCAATTCGCTCGCCTGAGACACTCTTTTAAGCAAGCTCTCAAGGCCTGACACGGTAGGTGTATCGCGTAAAAGTATTTGTGCTGATGCCTTCCAATCACCGGATGCCTTAGTTTCATCGAGAGCAGAACTTATTTTTTTGATGTCATCGACCAGATTACTTAGAGGCAGCAAATCAACGCGCTCGGAAACACCCATCGCCCAAAGTCTATCCATCAGCTCTCCGATTAGCTGCACATCGTCAATGACCGCGATAAGTTCTGGTTGAAAGTCATTTTTTCGCGCTTGCCACAGGTGTACTGCTAGTGCCTTCAAACCGCCTAAAATCGCAATCGCCAGAGAGTGAATGGCTTCCAAGCTCTGTAAAGCAAGATCTTCAGGACTTTCAATTCTAAGCTCAATTCGAGTCTCTTGATGCAGTCCTATTGATTCGCATACTTTAGATGCACCCCAAAGATCCAATATATCTTTGCCATCTAAAACCGCTGATGTGACTGTCTCGCCCACAGGAACAAGTGCCTCATCAACCCAAGCACAGAGTTCTGAAAGAGTTCTGACTGGAATTGGCACTGGCACTATTTTCTGATTGATGACCAAGCGCTTTAGCATGGCGTTTCCTCGAATCCTTATTAATTGAAACGAACGGGTGGCGCAGTAAAACCGCACTCACCCGTTTTGTGATATCTCACTAGTGACAGGTTAGCGCGACTTGCCGCCTGTCTGAGCTTCCGATCCACCACGTATCTGCGACAAAAGCTGTGTGGCACGACTGTCGGTAGGATCGATCGCAAGCATCTGCGTCAGCAACATTTCCGCTGCGGTGGTATTACCCGTCTTAAACTCCACCCCTGCGAGCGAGAACACCATGTTGAGATCTTCAGGCTTCTGCGCAATGTATCGACACAGTGCTGAGCGAGCATCATCAAAGCTGTTTCGATCGTAGGCAAGTTTAACAAGTGAGAAAACCGCCGCTGGATTGACTGGGTTTAGTCGGCAAGCGTTTACAACCCACTTGTTTGCCTCGTTGGTTTCACCAAGTCCCTGGAACGCAAGCCCTAGACCAAAGCTACCCATCTCATCATTTGGAGCAAGGCTCACAGACTTCTGGAAGTGAATGACGGCACTGTCGTAGCTATTTTTGGTCAAAGCTACGGTTCCAAGACCGATATGTGCTTTGGCAGAGAATGGATCAATAGCCAAGGCTTTGTTGTAAGCGTTCTTAGCGCTGTTGGTATCACCTAATCTGGTGAAGCAGTCACCTACCAAGCGCAGTAAATTGGCTTGGTGATACTGAGGTACAGAACCAGCTCCAAAAAGCATTTCTATACGATCAACAGCATCCAAGTACTCACCGTTATTAATGCAAACTTCGACTTCCACAACAGCTCGATCAATAGCGTTGTAGTCGCGACGAATTTCGCGCTTTGCAATTTCAGCGATGGCAGCACCCATACGGCGGGTGACACGATCGCTATTGAAGCGCTGCTCGAAAGTGGAAAGATTCTTATTGGCAATGTTGTTTACAAGGGACTTTGCCTCAGCAGCTTTTTCAATTGCTGCAGCCAAACTATCAACTGATCCTGGGCAGAAATCGATTCGGTGCTTACCGATATACTCTTCAACGACTGGGTTTCGAGATGCGATCACAGGGACTTTGTTGACCATCGCAGTAACCAAACGGTATGGGTCACCTTCCATGCGGTCTCGATGTGGGGTATTGCTGTAAAACAACGCATCACAAGCCATGAACATGGCATCGAATGCATCACGACCTGGAGCGATAAACAGCAATCTTCCGCCAAGCCCTAACTTGTTTGCCCGCTGATTCAGCTCTTCCGAGGCAGAACCAACTCCGCAAAGCGCAATTCTAAGACGGCGTTTAATTGCCGCATTGGCGTTCATCGCAGCTTTTGCTGCGTGCAATAAAAGCATCAAATCTTCTTCAAACTCGATCTGACCGATATGTCCGATAAGATAATCACCATCTTTCAGGCCAAAAACCTGCATTGCCTTGGAGCGACCCTTCTGGCTGCGCTTTACTCTCGTTGTTGCAAAAGGCTCGAAGAACGAAATGCGATTTGCTTCCACACCCTCTAGGAGCAATGCCTCGCGCGCGGCGTTACTTTGAACAATATATGCGTCGGCCGCGTTAGCTAGCTCTTGACGAATGATTCTGAACTGATCGAGATCTTCTCCCGGGAATGGCGTGAGGTTATCGACCCAGACCGCTAAACGGAAGTTATTACGCCACTTGGACTTTACTGCTTGGTATGCGTAGAGTCCGAGGCGCTCCTTGACGATAACGAGATCAAACCCAGCCAATGCTTTTTCTAAACCTGGAAGATAGGTTGGATTATCATCATGGTCAGGAAGAGAGATACAACGAAGATCGTTATAGGTCGTCGTTCTTGCTATGTAATCGGCAATGCTTTCGCTGGTGATGATGAAAACTTCATAGGTGTCTTTTAGCAACTGAAACTGATCGATTTCCTCGATGCTCGGCAAATTACCGTAAACAATTGCCAACTTTGGTTTTCTGGTCGAGTTGCCTGCCATAACGATCTCCTGAAAAAATTTTCTTTGCTTATCCCTATGCCCCAACTAAATCTTTAAACCGGTTTCTCCCACTTGGATTCTTGCACCTGTCCTGATCTGAATCTACCAATCGTCTTCTTGACCTTGGCAAGACGGACTAGTTCGGCTTCCATCTTCTTCCGCGCCACTACCATTTCGGCCATAAGCTCAGAATCGTTCGCCATAACTTGAACCCATATCGCCCGCAACTGAGCATCCTGCTCGGCTGAATACCCTTCTTTTTGCGCCAAGTGATCGGCGGCTCTGAAGTTGTGGAAAGCGGCCGTTCGCATGTTTAAAACGGCATCCACATCGTCCCACATCTCGCGCCGGATGCACTCCAACGCTCGAACACCTCGTTCGTAGTAAACCGTTAGCGCGGTACAAGCTCGCTCAGGCCAAGTAGCCATAGAATACTAACCCGTCTCATTGACTGATGTGTTCTTAGTATAATTTTACGGCAGATTGTTTTGACTTGTCAAAAAATCGGGGCTTATCTTGGATCAGATGGGGTTAAACTGTGGGGCCCCAACTGTGCCCGTGATTTGGAGACTTAAGGACCCGTTTTTAGACATTCCATTGCTCAAACCGTCAACGAGCATCCCGTATTGCTCTCCCAGTAAGCCTTGTAGCTTTAGGAAGGCCTTCAAACTCAAGTCGCTCAAGGGCATGGTCGATCTAAGGGCCACTTTACCATCAACCCCCACATCGAGGTCAGCCGTGGTCAACCTTGTGCTGGGATCGATATTCAAGGTGCCACCACCGAGATTTGCCGATATTTGAGCTGTTTTGAAGGCCTGGTCCGGAAAATTTAAAGAGGGGTCGGACAGCACAAGGACCGAGTCAGTGAGTGATATCTTAATAGTACCCGATGACTGGGCAGGAGCCTTTGAATTGAGGCTTAGATCGGCTTTTCCGTTTAACTTTCCCTTTAGACCAAGCTTAGCGATAAGAGGGCCGGCAATGGCCCCACCAACCCCTTTATCCACGGCAGTTTGAATGGCAAATGACGCCAGAGAGTCTAGAGAAAAGCTTTTTGCGGAAAGCGAAACTTTCGAGGGCAGACCCAGATTGCCTGTAACAATATCCAATATCCCGTAACCAATGCCAAGGCTAAGGTCGCCGCCTTTTGCATCCTCTGCATCAATAGATAAGCCTAGTCGCAGCATCAGCATCTGCAAGACACTGAAAGTAGCTGAAACCTCCTTAATCTGAACACGAGGTGAGCGGCCTTTATAAATTTCAATCCCCTCAGCTGTAAATCCAAACGGAAACGCCGGCCCTAGTGACTCCATCCTTACTGTAATCCCAGTTGCAAGCTGAACCTGCGCTGAAATGGCCTCCTTGAGAACGCCGTAGGGGAAAGACATATAGAGAAAAAACAGGAATGAAATTACAAACAGTAGTGCCATTCCAGCAATCGTCTTGGGATTTCTCATGCTGATAACCTCTTATCCCGCCGTGGACAGGCCACGAGCCTTAAGCGTCACATCAAAAAATAGTTTGGTTCCGTACTTTGCCTGAATCTTGAGATCTTGCACTCGGACAAAACCTCCCCCCTTCTCCACCTCAATTATGAAATTTAATAGACGGGGGATTGAAATATTTAATAAACGCACTTCAACTTTCACTTCCTGAAACTTCTCGCTCAATGCATTTTCAGAAGGAAGAGGTGATCTGCTTTCTGCCAGATCAGAAAGTTGGACGCCCTGATCGTTGGCCACTTTTTCAAGGTAAGGCTTTATGCGCAGTGAACCTGCACCTCCACTGAGCGCGTCCACCAAGCTCTGAAATCTCTTATCTTCTCGCTGGTAGTCCGATTTCAATTCACGAACTTCATACAGAGCATCAAATCGTTTGTTTAGTTCTCGATTCAGCGAATTGACCTGAGTGAAATAAAGTGCCAAAAAACCAAAGACGACCAAACCAAGGCCAGCAATCCCACCCGCGATCACAGCATTCCGCTGCGGCGGCTCTAGCTTGTAAAAAGAATCCACCAAAAGATCTAGATTCTCATTGTTGGCACCTAACAACTTCTTTCGGATATCGGCCGATAGAGTTGCCCACTGATTTCTAATTTTCTCTTGAATGTCTTCTAAGGCGCTCATAGAAAATTTCCTTACCCCTTACTAGCTGGAGGCGAAGATTTGTAGGACATCTGAAGGCTAAACTCTATGACTTTGTTATCAGTCCCAGGTTTGCCACCAGATTGTTTCTCTTCAATCTCAGAGATGGTTGTAACCTTCTTCAACGCCTCTTTAATTGCCTCAACCGAGGAATATCCGTCTGTTTCGGCTTTCAGAGTGAGGCGACCGCCTGGTTGTCCAGAAATGCCAGTGTACCAAAAATTAGTTACGTCAATTTTCACAGTTTTAGGAATCGCGGCACTGATGTCTTGCAATATTAGAAGTCCAGGACTTGTACCAGAAGAAGCCACAAAACCATCGACAGCTTCACGTTTCGAACTAATCTCCTTCTGCACTGATGTGCGCACGTCGACTCTAAATTTATTAAAGTCGAGTTTACCTTGCGTCTTTTTTCGAGCAATGCCGATACTACTATATTCTTTTTGATACTCACGCTCGAGCTCAGCAATCTGCCGGCCAAAGATAAAACTTCTCACACTGTATGAAAGCATCAGCAATAAAATAGCAACGCCAAGCACCTGCGCCGCGATTTTGCCAGCCCGCATAATCTGTGCATAGTTTTGAACATAAGCAAACTCCCCTTTCCGCAAATTGATTTGGGAGTGACGTTTAGCCGTCACCACCGATCTCATGCCAATAGAGACACTTTGCGGCATCACTAAAGCCTTGTCGGCTAGGGATTCTTCAATTTTGAGGTCAGTTGCTTCCAGGCGATTGAGGTAAACAGGGATGCCAAGCTGCTCGGTTAGATACATTTCCAAATTTTTAATTCGCGACGAACCGCCAGATAAGAATATTCGCGATATCTTGGTTTTATCCCAAGTCTTGAATGCATAAAGAGTCCGACCCAAATCTTTCACAATTGCGTTACAAGCCAGAGTCATACGCTCTGCAACCTGCTTGTCGTTGGAGTCCATACCCACACCTTGATCACCGTCACAAATAAGCCGGCTAACTCGATGCTTAACTTCCTGCGCTTCCGCGACAGAACACTCCAGATCTCTTGAGAGGAACTCTGTCAGGTAGGCGCCGCCGATGTTGATAGATCTAAACATCTTGAGCAAACCATCCTGGACGATACAAACCGAGGTTTTTTCATGACCCACGTCAACCATGGCCACGCATTCGCTCGGCTCTAATCTCAAATAAGGAGCCAAGTTGTAAAAAGATAAACTATCGACATCCACGAGTTTTGGATCGATGTTAACGTGATGCAAATGATCGAGAAAACTTCGCAAAAAGTTCTTTCTCGTCATCACAACCATAACAATTGTTCTGCCGTCGGAAGAAGTACCTAGTATCTGCTGGTCGACAATCATGTCATCAAGATTGAATGGAACAGCATCTTCAACCTCAGCCATGATCGCCATGCTTATTTTTCGCGGATCTGAAAAACCGACCGGCACAATGCGACTTGAAATATACTGCCCTGGCATTGCCGTTAAAATACGGTCAGCCTGGAGAATATTATCCTTGAAAAGCTGCTCAAGCGCCTGAGACAAAATGACATTTTTATCAACGTCATCGCGGAGGGGTAACTGTATCTCATGGAAATTTTTTATTTGATACGATTTAAACGAGTTGATGATCTCAACCGCTTTAATCGAGTAACTACCAATGTCTAAACCGATAACCTTCTGCATGAGTCAATCGACCTCAATAAATTTAGTATTGCAGTCTTAATTGTCGCATTTTCCAAGTAAAAACCAAAAATTGGACCCCTAAGAAGCTAACTGGGGCTTAACGCATCTTAAAAAAGGACAAAGACCAGGGATTCATGCTTGAAGAAGCTGCCAATTGATTAGGGGTGGTTCTTTGTATGACATATTCCAAAATTCTTGTCTGTTCCCCAACAATTCCTTTGGCTTTGATACGAAAAGCACGGGACTCGGT
>Ga0214923_10008493_pt1 | contig 10908 bp, 19 predicted proteins | sample LL1510_MetaG_FD_177993 | JGI IMG/M metagenome (GOLD analysis project Ga0214923, IMG submission 177993) | Freshwater microbial communities from Lake Lanier, Atlanta, Georgia, United States - LL-1510 | ecosystem: Environmental > Aquatic > Freshwater > Lake | place: USA: Georgia | collected...
TGTCTGCAGTTAAAGCAGGATGCAAACTTTACAGGGATATAAAGGGTGCAGCCGGGGAAGTCAAAGATGTTCTAAAAGATCTTGACGACCAGTTCAGCAAATTACACCCCCCAGAAAAACCCGCGACAGTAGAACAACGTAATCAATTTGTTCAAGAGAAAAATCGCGTAATAGAACTTAATAAAAAATCAGGAGAGACTACCGGTATCTATACTGAGATCGGTAATCATCTTGGTGCATACTACGATAACTATTACAAATGTATGGCAATCTTTGAAGAAGAAGAGCGCCGTGCCAAAACAGAAGTATACGCGGGCGATTCTAGTTTAGGTAAAAGAGCATTACAAAGAGTTCTAATGAAAAAACAATTAGAACAAATGGGAACTGAATTACGAGAAATAATGGTATATCAAAGTCCTCCCGAATTGGGCGCCCTCCATACAGAAGTTGAAGAAATGATGGAAGTCATGGGCAAGGAACAAAAAGTTCTTATCGCAAAACAAATGCGAGAAGATAAAATAAAATCTGATAGAAGACGAAAAAGATTAGAATTATTAAGGGCAGAGGCAGCGTGGGGTGTAGGTGCATTGGTAATAATACTAGCTGTATTCTGTATGATGGCAGTAGTTGTAGAAAATCGAAAAAAACTATATCCACAATATGGTGATGGATGGATACCTAAATCCGAAGCGCAAAGACAAAAAGAAGCACAACCTCAAAAATATATAGGAAGATAAATGTTCAAAAGATTAGCAGAAGAATATGAATATTTGTGGAACTGGTTATTGGAAAAGGGCACAGCAGTTGCCTTAGTTATTGTGAATGCATTTATATTATTTTTTATTATCATTGCAATGATACTTGTGAAATTATTTACAGGCAAACACTAAAGGAGTAATATGGCTGAAGTAAAAACAGAAACAAAACCCCTGTCTCGGTCTGAGCGGGAAGCATTAATTAAAGATAAGGCAGGAATGGTGATTGTTGTTATGGCATTATTCATGGCAATTACTACTTACTATTCCAGTAGTTTCAGTGGTGCCGTATTAAAGAATACATTAAAGGCAACTGATACTTACGCATTCTTTCAATCCAAATCTATTAAGCAAGCTATTGCCGAAGGTCAACGAGACGACTATGTTTCTCGAGGAGATAAAGCAAAGGCTGAAAAACTAGATGCCAAAATTGCTCGTTATGAAACTGATCCTGAAAAGGGAGAAGGAAAGAAAGAATTATTAGCAAAAGCGCAAGGATATGAAAAGGCTAGAGACGAAGCTAGCAAACATACACCATGGTTAACTTTTGCTAGCATGGCATTTCAATTAGCAATTGTTTTATTATCCGCAAGTATTTTAGCAGTCAACAATAGAATGTACAAAGGCAGTTTGTACGTTGCTGTTGCTGGTATGGTACTATTGAGTCAAGGTATTTGGCTCTGGTTTTAACCTAATGGGCCGCAATGCTTAGTAAAAAAACCTTATTGAGCATTGCTGCCTTTTCCGCAGCAGTTGCACCGTTAATAACAAATATAGATTTTGACTTTAAATTAGAAGTCTCTTCCAAGGATAAAGTAGAAAAACCCTACACGATTGTAGAAACTTCATGTAAACTAGTCAGTAAAAAAACCTCAGACAATCTTTTAGTATGTGAATACCATTGTGCTTCCGGGGATAAAGGTCCTATACAAAAGACCTATTATAACAGATCAGGATCCTGTCCGTCATCTACAACCGAACGGGTAAGATTAACTAAAAGAAATTAATTCTGTACAATATTTAGTGATGCGTGATTAGGAGCCTTTGTAGATTGCTCCGAAAATATTTGAATACCTGATCCGAAGATAGATTGGTATTGATTGTAAACAGAATCTTCTAATTCCGCTTCCCAAATTACTGCTCTTTGATCTACTGTAATAGTATGATCTTTAGCGTAACCTGCGTATGGGATTAATGCCATAGAATGTTGATCTGGTGTTGACTTAGATGAAATCAACATAACAGCGCAAGGGCGTGTTACTTCAATCTTTGTTTCTGTATAGTTTAATTCACCGATGATTTCTTCACCAGTAACAAGTTTAAGAATTTTAATCATTTCATTTCCTAATAAAAAGGGGACCGAAGTCCCCGTGTTTAGCGACCCTTTAAACCGGGATCGCTTCTATGCTTTTTAATTGCTTGAATTGCTTCAAGAATACTTAAAAAGAATTTCTTCATATCATACCTCTTCTTTGTAAGGTACGCATTCTATTATCAAAGTCTACATAATCTACGGATTGTGCGAGATAAGATTCTATCTCATCTTGATATGATATAGTGAATGTCTTTTTCACCCATTGCCAAAAATTGCTCATATAAGGCGTATCAACCCCGCCCAGAGCTTCTAGTTCTTTTGCCATTTATTTACCTTTTGAGTAGTTTAAAAATTACAGATCACGACCTTGTGGGTCTTCTGTAAGTAATTGCTTTTTGCTCTTTGTTGTTTTTACTTCTGCCTCGGAATCTTTAACTTCAATTTTCTTTGGCTTCTTGTGCTCAGGAATAATACGCTCTAGGAAAACCTTTAGCATACCATTCATCATAGCAGCATCTTTTACTTCGACTGTGTCCTCTAAAGCAAAAGATCTTGTGAATGCACGATTAGCAATTCCTTTAAATAAGAACGCGTCTTCGGCTTCGTCATTCTGTACATTGCCTTTGATAATCATCTTACCATCAGCTAATTCAATTTCAATATCCTGTTTAGCAAAACCAGCAACAGCTAATTCGATAACATAAGTGTTATCGCCTGTTTTCTTGATATTGTATGGAGGATAGTTTGGGATTGCCTTTGTTAGATCATCATGGATCTTTGATAGGCGATTGAATTGGTCATCAAATCCTACGAAAAATCTATCAAAATCTTTAGGTAGGTTGTTTAAAAAATATGTCATACTAACCTCCTATTACTTGGTTGGGAATAATTTTTTAGCATCAATAGAAAATGCTGCAAGACTAACGGTTGTAAAGAAGCTATTAACTTCGGTAACGACCTTCTTAGCAAAATCTGTTTGCGCGTCAATAAAAGTGTTTAGGGGTTTTCTTAATTCTTCGTTAGTTACGAATGTAGTAACGAAAGTTTTCTTTGCGCCAGCAATAGTATCGATGGCATTGTTTACGAGTTGAGTCATTTTGTGCTCCTTAAATAAGCGAGTTAATAATACTACCCCGAAGGCGTAGCGTTGGCGAAGGTTTTTACAAGGTTACCTTCTCCTTGTCCCATCTCGGGGATTCTTTATTATATATTATTTAGTGCTAGTTGTCAACTTTTTCTTACCAATATTATACTTTGTTTCGAGCATCCACTCATTTTTTTCTTTGTGGGATATAACTTTGATTTGAGAAAGTGGGGCATAATCTGTAAAGTAATCTGGATTACTAATTTTAACCAATCCCCAATCCACTAGTAACTTAGCAATAGTGTTTCTTCTTTGTAAATCGTTATCTGATAGATCAGCAGTCTTTCCATCTAAGGCAAAGAGCTCTTTAAAATGAACTATAAAATAATGACCTTGTTTATGCAGTATATGGCAAGATTGGAATAGTGTTTTATCTTTTCTAGATGCCACACCGATTCGTGTTAGAGTTTCTCTTACCTTTAAAAAATCGTCGGGTTCTGTGAGTATTACTTCTAAGGGTTTATATCCCGGGAAGTCAATACTTATCATGTCAGTACTCATTCCTACCACCTTTTGTTATTTTTCTTTTCATATTGTCAATAATCTTATCATCTAGAAGCGGGAGTACTTGTTTAGCTTTTTCTGTGCTGTAGCCATAGTATTCTTTTATAACTTCCAAATCATCGATTTTCTCAGCCTTGATCCATTTATTGAATCTCTTCTTAGGCCTAATAATATTTATAAGAAAGTGAAATTGAAGGATCTTATCCAAATGAGGACGAGAGTTCATTTCATTGGCGGGGATTACTGTATCTGGCCCATAGGATAACCCTTTATTAATGATCCAGGGATTATACTGTTTTTCAGACCAATCGTCGACTATTAAATTTTCCTTACTATAATGTATTGCATTGATAAAATCGAAAGGTGAAATCGCAGGAGCCTTATAGGGAACTTCCTCTATTTTTTCTACAGGTGTTCCAAACAAACTCATAACAGCATCCTAAACAAACCAATAGTATCTATTGTAACTAGCAATAAGTAGTTAGCCAACATACCAAACGATTTCCTACTATAAGCGCACCAAGCATAGATAGCGCAACCACAGATCCAGATAGGATATAGTATAAGTAAAGGAGGATTGGGAACCGTAAGTGCCATCGTGATAGAACACCCAATAGATATACCCCAAGCAAGACACTCCAACATAAACCTATTAGCGTGAGTGCGCCAGTCATCTCTTATCCATTCGAAGGTTGGTTTAATATAATCCATCATTTAAATTCTACTGCTGCCATAATCTCAGTTAGACATGCTACAAGATTAATTTCTTGGTCTGCACAAAATGCTGCCTTATACTGATAATCTGCAAGTAATAAAATTAACTGCGGTACTTGCTTAACTTGATCTGTTAATGTATCGTATAATTTTCTAAAAATAGTCCCTGGGTCATTGTCAATATTATTTACAACCCATGTACGCATCTTTTTCCAATCTCCATCTTTTAAAGATGCGACCAGTTCTTGCATATTGGATTCGCCCAAATTAACAAAGATGCCTTCGTCAATTTTGCCCGAGGCTGAGTATCTCTGCAATTCATTTAGAACACGTCTATAGTCAGGGAAATGCTTTTCGATTACCTTAGCAATTACTTTACCGTCTGCCTCAATCTTTTCGATAGACATGATCTCGGTAACACGCTTGAAGAATGCTGCCGCAATCTTAGGCTTATCTGCTTTAGGTAATTTAAATTCAATAACCGCAGTACGAGAATGAAGCGGAGGAATGATTCTATTCTTAAAGTTACAAGTAAGAATGAACCTACAATTAGAAGAGAACTCTTCTATAAATGCTCTCAATGCAGGTTGTGTAGAGTTAGGATTAAGATAATCCGCCTCGTCCAAAATTACAACCTTTGGCTTACCACTGAATGATACAGTAGATGCAAACTGTTTAATCTTTGTACGAAGAACATCAATACCAGATTCTTCTGATCCGTTAATGATAATATAATCTGTTTCTAGTTCTTCACACAATGCTCGGGCAACTGTGGTCTTGCCCATACCTGCACCACCGCATAATAACATATTCTGAATCTCACCCTTGGACAGCATCTCATGAAAGATGCGCTTTTGGTCTGCGGGTAAGATACAGTCTTCTAATTTGCGAGGGCGATATTTCTCAACCCACAAAAATTCATTTTCACGATAATCCATAATAACCTCATAATATTAATTTTTTTTCCACTTCATACCTAAAGACCAATAAATTAATCTCTTAATAATATTTGGTCTATACTTAGATTGAATAGTTATTGGGATTTTATCCATATCAATAGTAAAAGATGAAGCAATAACACTACTAGTCGTAGTATATATTAAACCTGCACCATTGCCCCAATAGTCAATTCGATTACCCGTATATAAAGATTCTTTTCTCTTACGTTCTTCGTAATCTAAACAGAGTTTAAAATCTAACTTTAACGGAATTTGCTCCGTTAGAGGATAGAAGAATTCAATTTCAAGCTGTTGTTGCATCTGGGACAGTATTAAGTTCGTTAATACGTTGCTCTAATACACTAATTGTTGTATTAAAATGTCCTGTGCCTTCTTCCATCGGTTTGTAGTAATAACGCTTTAAAGTTTCTACTTCATTCTGAAGTACAGCAATATACTCACGTCTTGGTACATAAAAATTTTCTTGCATATTACACCACCGAATCAGGTTCCATTGCGATAAAATAACCCAATGGCTTTGTTGCGTGTTTAAACTGGAATGCTTTCTTTTTCGAGATTGTAACATTATACGCATCAGGTACAATTTTAAAATTCTCTACTGCCATATGGCATTCAAAAGAATGTTCGCATGTGCCAATAATTTTCTTATAGGTATTTGCTGTGTCATTCTTTTTATCACCGATAGTCAATGTAACATTCTCGCCTTTGCTCGAGATTGTAATTGTCGGTGCTCCTGTAATAGCAGCCGCTTTCATAATCATATTGACATCTTCGGATGTCAATTTAAATTCATAGTGTGAATCTATTTCGATTTCCTTAGCAGGTGCTGCTACAATTACGTTCGGTGCAGAATAGAAGTATTCAAACTTACCATTGTCTTTAGAGATGGTTAAACTCTTTTCACCGAAATCAACTTGCTGATTCTCCATAAGTGTTAGCAAAGCCAACAGCGAATTCAAATCGTATACTGCGACTTCCTCTGGAAAGTCCTCAGCAACTTCTGCTCTCGCATAAATGTTTTTTGCTGTGCTAATTGTGGATAATACCTTACCTTTTCGGATTAGAATATTGCTATTAATACTAGCAAAATTCTTCAGGATATCAATCGTTTCTTTACTGATCTGCATTATTTAACTCCTTGGTTTCAATGTCATGTACATATAATAACATCATGCTATAGTGTAACACCTTTAGTATGTCTTGTCTATTCCTTCCGGCTTTCTTTCCGTATCTTTGGGCATACTTCATTACGTTGCCAACGGTAAAACCGACACCATGTCCACTATCAATTATAAATTCAGTTGCCTGAAACTTATTCATTGAATAATGTTCGCCGTAGGTGGCGTCGATATATTCTTTAAACTCTTTTAAGAGTTCCCCTTCATTGTATTTGTAATTTATTTCTTTCTCCATGGGTATCCATCCTTAAATTTCTTTTCCATCAATCCATTACCCCACCTAAAGAAGTCAGCTTTAACTGAATCTTCTCTATTACCAACTCTATAATTCAAAGAATATATTCCGTTGGTGTCATACGTAAATTCATGTTCACGTAATACTTGCATTATGATACGATCTACTTCAGGTTGATCGTCTGGATGTCTTGCTCTACGATACCATAAAGGAGATATTTGAATTGCAATGGATGTAGGTAAAAAGTATGCACCAACATCTACAAAGTATTCCTGTTCACTTAAGCATGTTGGCCATTTACCTAAGTTCTCACAATCATCAAGACAAACATACTTGCTATCTTTGTCCACAATTTTTCTTAATGAAAATGCCCAATCATTAGTTTCACAAACTTTAACTAGTGTTTCTATATGAGCAGGATCAATAAAGTTATCCTCATCTAAAAACATTACATAGTCAGAATCAATTAGATATGGAAATGATCCATATATTCTATGTCCGTTGTATTGGCTATGTCCAGTGTTGTGTGGTAATGTAACTACTGTTGCAGATGCTTCTTGTATATCTAATTGTTTAAATGCCTTTGCTTGAAACTCAGGCCCATCAATAACAATAAGATGTTCTACATTTTCATATGTCTGTTTTACTACAGAATCTGCATTTTGTTTTAGGTAATCAGATCCTGTTGTAGGAGTGATTACTGTCACCTTTTTACTCATAATTAAGCCTTATAATTTTGTAAAAAATAATTTAAATCTTCGGGAGTACCAATACCCCACATATTTTTAATCTCTTTTACTCGAATCTTTTTACTATCTAAAATTGCTTCGTTGTATACTGGGCAGACATAAAACTCATTATTTGTTCTAATATTCTTTTCAATCATTTGATTAGTATACTTAACATAATCACTACCCTTCTTCCAGTAATAAACACCTACTGTTGCGTTATTACTAATAACCTTTTTCTCAGCAACTTCTTTTACAAATCCTTCTTCGCCGATCGAAGCATAACTCCATTTTGGATGACTTGCCTCAAATGTTAAAATTCCACCATCTATAGTATCTGCACCAAACGCATACATACATGAATTAGAATCCCATTCAATATATTGATCGCTATTAGCAATTAACAAAGGATTATCATTATCAATAAATTCTTTTGCTAATAATGTTGTGCAAGCAGCACCTTCGGTAACACCCTCGACTTGTACTATTTTACAGCCTGGAGCTATTAAGTTCAATAGATATTTTAAATTATATTTGTCATAATGTTCTTTTTGCACTATAAAGATATAATTAGCATCTATATTTAAATTGTTAACAACAACTTGAATCATTGGTTTACCATTAACCTCAATCAATGGCTTAGGGAATGTGTATCCTGCAGTTGCAAATCTGGATCCTGCGCCTGCCATTGGTATTAGTACATTCAATTTATTATCACGCCATGGTACCTTAGGGCTATTGTTTAGTCCATTTAGTATCATTAATTCTTTTCTTATTTTTTCCATAGATAAATCATTACAATCTTCTACGGGTAAAAGATGCGCGCCGCTTGCAATAGCGCCTGCTCTTCCAATATGACTATCTTCAATTATTAATGTTTCCTTAGCATTGTGACCCATTGCAGTCATACATTTCCAATACATCTCAGGAAATGGTTTAGGTCTTTTTACATCTTCATTGCTAACATAGTAGTCCACATATTCAAGTATACCGATTTTTAATAAAGATAGTTTTACTGTTTCTCTAATACTATTACTCGCAACACCTATTTTATATCCTATCTGTTTTAGTTCTAAGAATATACTAATTAATTTTTCGTCGTTTGAGAATTGTTTGAATGCATCTATAGTTGCAGACTGTTTATTTTGCCATACAGAATTGAATTCGGATTTAGGCAATCCTTTTTCCGAGTGTAGTAGTTCTAGTTTAGCAGTAGTATTTAATCCGTCATATCTACTTAAATGTTCTTCTCTAGTAATAATATACTTAGGGTCAATTTTAACTAGGGCAGAATTCAATGCTTCGTAGTGAAGTTCCCTACTATCTATTAGTACTCCGTCTAAATCAAAAATTATTAGTTTAATCATACTCGGTTAGGTTTAAAAATTTCAAAAGGATTTACGGGATTAGGTATTAGTTTTTCGAGGGGAACGTGTCTAATAATATTATTATAATATCTCACAAAACAATCCTCGGGTGTGTGGTAAGCCTCATATGAGTTTATACTTCTATTACCCCATTCTATCCATCTATTCTCTTCTAATAGCCACACTATTTTATCTTTTAGATCAGAACAATCCATATTGTATTCCACATACTCATCAAAGAACATATGCTCTTTTGATATACTATCTAGCGGTAATTTTGGTTGTAAAATTGCTGCGCCTGCACTTGCCGCTTCCCAAATTCTCCAGCTATCGTAACTGTTACCTGGATAATTTACTACAATCTTAGATCTATTTAAAATATCTAAAGTCTCAGGAATGTTTCTTTCATGAGAATATTTTATTGACCAATTAATATTTAAATGAGGTTGTATTTGACGTAGTTTATCTACAAAGAAATTTCTTCGTTGGTTTGTGGGTGCACCGATAAAACAAACATCCATATCTCTTTCTCTATTCTGGTAATCATTAACCGAAGGAATGGGGAAATGCATTGGGTATATAGGACAATTATAATGTCTATTAGTGTTACTTGTCAACTCTCTGTGCATAATTAAATCAGGAGATCTTGAGAACCATCTACTAACATCTTCTGAATCAGTATCATCATGTTGTATAAAGAAACTATTTTTTAAAGAAGTTTCTAGTAATCTACTGATTATAGGTAAATGATGAGGGTCATGTAAGTATGCAATTACAACTTTATACTCGCAGTTGGGAACAAATGATTCTAATTCCGGCTCACCTATAAAATCACAAGTGTATCCAGTATTCTCTAATGATTTAAAAATAAATGTACTGTTAGGTACCCAATGATAGTTTAAAAATAAAATGTCTTTTACCATAGTTACTCAATTTCCCTATAATCGTTTGATATTGCAACTTTGTCCCCACCGCCGTGCGGACACGCATAAATTTTAAATCCGCAATCTCTAAGCATATTATCCAAAGCTTCCGGATCCTTGACGTGAGGAAATTCGTATCTTATAAAAGATATAGGTATGTTTATAGTTTTAAAGATACTATCAAGAACATCATATTCTAAGCCTTCTATATCTACAAACAACCCGTGTATTTTAGTTAGGTTATATTTTTCAACCAGATACTTAAATTCTTCGACCTTAACAAGATCAAACCTCTCGGAGGGTTCGTATCTTACGAAACTACTTTGTACACCTGGTTCAGCTTCATTATCATCGTTATGATAAATCTTTTCATATTCACTTGTCTTTGTCGGTACAATAGCAATATTCTCAAAATATATTTTACTATTTGCATCCTTATAATTTTCTTTGCACCGCTCAAATACTGTTGGTAGTGGTTCTACTAATATAGCGTTGTGCTTTTGTTCTAATAATATATCTCGTAAACCATAACCCTCACACATTACTCCGTCATTGGCACCTAATTGAATTAACCATTGAGTTTCCCCTGGATCTAATTGTGTTTGATTTATTTGAATTAGTTTCTGAAAGTCTATAGTTTTCATATTATTTTATAGTTTATTTTATTGTCTATTTTATAGTCTAATGGATTGTTATAATTAGTAATATAAAACTTAAGGAAATTTACAGCGTGGGTTGGATCAACATTATGTTTATCGTATACGTCTTGCATATGCTTATAAAAAGAACAATACTTTTCCATCGCATCATAATTACCGAATGCCAGATGGTCTGAGAAATCCCAACCACCTATATCCACAGGTATAATAAGTTCATCACTTTTATATAATTCTATATCCTTATAAGCAATGTCTAATCTTGTTCTTAGCACTACATCATACTCACCGAGAATAGATTTGAATCCTTCATTAACAAGATACCATTGATCTCGGCATCTATTAGCCCAGAATGTTCCATGTTCTATTGCTCTTGGATCATTGACCATTACATCATCCGATCTTTCGTTTTGTACAAAAGGTATTTTAT
>Ga0214923_10008495_pt1 | contig 10905 bp, 9 predicted proteins | sample LL1510_MetaG_FD_177993 | JGI IMG/M metagenome (GOLD analysis project Ga0214923, IMG submission 177993) | Freshwater microbial communities from Lake Lanier, Atlanta, Georgia, United States - LL-1510 | ecosystem: Environmental > Aquatic > Freshwater > Lake | place: USA: Georgia | collected 2015-10-15
TGGCGAAGCTGCCAGGTCTTCCTGAAGACCCAACCTCCCGTTCGATCCAGCAAGGCAAAAGCCGATCCTGTGACGGAGCTTCGGAACTTCATCAAGAGCGTTGTTTTGCCCAAAATCCTGATCGACCACTGGCCCAAGGCCCAAACGATCATCGGATCATCCGGCAGCATTATCGCTCTGGCCAAACTCGCAAATCGGGATCGGGACCGAGGGCATCTGCCTTTTGAGGCCAAGACCCTTTCCAGGGTGGTCGATCAAATCAAGACCAAGACCACCGCCGAGCTCCTGGCGATGAACGGAATGGAACCCAAGCGGGTTGATTTGATCCTCGCAGGCGCCGTACTGCTCGATGAGTTGGCGGGATTGCTTCATGCCCGAACCATTCGCTCGACCGAATTTGCCCTGCGCGACGGCATCCTTGAGGATCAATTGACCAGACTCACGCAGAGAAAGGCTCGCGCAAGCCAGTTTTCTTTTGAAGAAATCCTCTCTCGCACCCAAGCGTGGGGCGTCGACACCGCTCACGCAGCCTCCGTACGCACTCATGCTGAATTCTTGTTTGACTCCCTCAAGTCAGTCCACAAGCTGAAGTCCGAATGGCGCCCCTACCTGAGTGCCGCTGCTCTTTTGCACGATGTGGGAGAGGTCATCAGTCACGCACACCACGCCGAACACTCGGAATACATGGTCAAGAACGCTAACTTCGTCGGAATGCATGGGTGGGAAGCGATCCTGATTGCCTCCCTCTGCCGCTTCCACAAGGAGGAAAAGCTCCTTGAAAAAAAGAATGAAAAGAAAATTCCCTTTTCAAAGAAGGATGAACTCCGTCGTCCGTTCCTCATCCTGCTTGCGTTGCTGCAAATCGCAGACTCCTGCGACCGAACCCACAAAAAGGCCATGACCCTGAGTCGATCGAAAATCAAAAAACGCATGATTGATCTAAAGTTCAAATCGAAGAGCCCGTGCGACCTCGAAATCCTTCGTTTCGAGCAGAAGAAGACCCTGTTCGAGCAATTGTTTCGAGTGGAAATGACCCTGACCCGAATCTGATGGATTCGAGAGACTCGAACGCATTGTAAAAGGGAGGGGGATCTTGAAAAGTTTTACAGATGAACTGGGAAAAACAAGCTTTGTTGGGATTGGGGGAGGGGGAGGATAAAGCTCATCCTTCCCAGGTCATCTGTAAGTGTGATTGTGGTGAGTTGAACTCCCACAAAATTTGTATGGGCTGAATCTGCCAGAAACCATCAATAAGCGTTAATTATTGTTTTTTATTTTATACATTAAGCTAAACTTATTACACAATCTCATGAAATCCACCTCCTCCCCCGCCCCGGAATATCGTACGGTCCTCATTCACAGCGTCGGGACCTTTTTTGGTCAATCCCTCATGCAGGTCGTGGACCTTCTCTTCTGCCGGGACCTGGGGAGCATCGCCACGGCAAGCGTGGGCACATCGACCGCGTTTTTTGCCTGGTTCATGATCCTCGGCATCGGCATTTTTTCGAGTCTCGAATACCTCATCCCCCACTCCTTGGGCGCAGACGACCATCAGAAGGCCGAATCCTATTTCTTTTCAGGAACCCTTCTTGTTTTGATCCTCTCGATAGGAAGCACTCTTGGGCTGATCGCCCTGACTCGCTATGGGAGCGCCTTCGGAATGGAGCCCTCCATTCGCGAGACGGTCGCTCATTTTAGCGCCATTCTCTCGCTCAGCTTCCTTCCCACCTTCCTCATTCCGCTCCTCAGGGTAGAGCTTCAGGCCCGGGGACATTCTCACGACACCACCGTGGCCTTTGTTTTTGGCAACATCCTCAATGTCTTCCTGAATTGGGCCCTGATTTACGGACATGCGGAGCTTCCTTCACTTGGAGTCTTGGGCGCAGCATGGTCGAACGTGATTTCGCGGGTCGCAATCCTCGTGTTCTTGGGCCTTCGGCTTCGAATCGCCCGACGAAACCATCCCTACCGGATCGAATTCTCCAACACTCCTTGGAAGCTCAGAATCAAGACCATTCTTCGCCTGGGCGCCCCCACCTCACTTCAGATGTTTTTTGAAATCGGGGCCTTCATCATTGTGGGGACCCTCGCTGCTCGCTTTCACCCCGCTGAAAACGCAGCACATGCCATCGCAATCAGTCTCGCAAGTTTTGCATTCATGATTCCAGCCGGAATGGGGTCGGCTGCAGCCCTCACCATGAGCCGCGCCCTCGGTGAGGGAAATCACCCACACTGTAAAGAAATCGGCTCCAAAACCATCAAGTACGGGATCATTTATGCTTTCTTCGGGTTTACCGTAATCTTTCTCCTTCGAAATCCTGTTCTTCGGTGGTTCACCTCCGACCCGGCCACCCTTGAGATCGGATCAAGCCTGCTGCTGATCACAGCCCTCTTTCAATTCGGAGATGCGCTCCAAGTCATCCTCTCGGGCTGCATCCGCGGACTGGGCGAAACCAAAGCCCAGGCACGAATGAATGGAATTGGACACGCTTTGATCGGTGTCCCCATCGGAATCCTGTTGGGATTTCCCCTTTCCCTTGGAATTCAGGGCCTCTGGATCGGCCTGAGTGTCGGACTCTTTTCGGTAGCCTTCCTTCTCGCTTTGAAATACCGAAAGATGATCTCGGCTCTCACTTCGTGAATGAACGAATTCAGGTTCACTTTTCAGGCTCGCCCTTGGGAGGCGGTCAGTGCAGTTTGAGTTTCGAAAAGGTGCTGGAATTCGGTTTTTGCTTGGAATCCATCAGAAGCACATCGAAGTCATGAGTGTAGTAGAAAACGTCTCCCGAGATCCCGGCACCCTGACCGACGTCAAATCCCATTCCGAGGTAGATTGCCTTCGACTGGTACAAATCCTTCACAGAATAGGGCAATCCGAGCATGGTGTACTTGATGAGGTCGGTCACGTCGATTCCTCCCTCAGCAAAAAAATCGCCTCCGAGTCCTGCGCTCCCGCAAGCATCAAGACCGACATACCAACCGGATGCATCTCCACCAAAGCAGGTGCCAAAACAAAAAGAGACATAGAATTGGATCTTGGTCATCTCGGCGAATCCGACATGGGCTCCGTAAATGGAGTACTCGGAGGCCTGAAGCTTTCCATGATCGAAATACACGTTGAATTGGCTGCCGGCAGATCCCCCCACCGCGGCCTGAAGGCGTCCCATATAACCCACCGTCAGCGCAGAAGGAAAAATCCCCATTCGAGTGGAGTATTCGAGAATCTTGCCGACCACCGAATCAAATTTTGCCTGACTCAGGTAGATCCCTTTTTGATTCAGGGCTGAAGCCAGCACTTGATAGAGCCCTCGCGAAATCACCTCTCGGGTTTCGGGACTCATCGGATCCCCCATCAACAACCCACCCCAGGTTGGGTCACCCCCTCCGTTTTCCTTGCTCACCCGGATCAGATTCTCCTCGAGATTCGCCGAAAGGTCAGCGCGCACCTCGGTTGAAATCACCTAACGAACCCGCTCCAATTCCTTTGCATTCAAATCCATCGGACGAACCGAGGCCAGAGCTGACCCCTGCAAGGTTACCAGCCCTACCGCCAAAGCAAGCGCGGATCCGATCCCGGAAACCCCTCCAAAATATGCCAGAAGTCCCGCAATTCGGGTTCCCGGACTGAAACCTCCCACTTCGCTGAAGCCACCGCTGTTGCTGATCCATGAGTTTCGTTTATTCATGACCCCTGGATGTAGCAAGGCTCAGGGGAGGGTGCAAGCTTTTTCAACTAAATAAGTGTAATTGAATTTTGGCGAAGGATTTCAAATCCATCGGCCGACCAGCACAACGGAACCCCGACCACCTCAAACCCCGAGTACCGATTCTTCAGCCGCTCGAAGGCCTCATGGGCGCGTTCGGAACGGGCTTCCTGATGCTCATGAAGCTTTTTCAGTTTCTCAAAAAGCTCGACCGAGGGGAGCTCGAGTGCATCCATCCGCTCGGGAGCCTGCTCGATCTGGTTCACCACAATTCCCCTCAGGGGGATCGCCTTCTCCTTCAAGAAGGTCACGAGTCCCTCGAGCTCGAGAGTGGCCGACACCTCGGGGGTCGCAACCGCCACGACTCCCACCGAATCGCTTCGAAAAAACTCCGAAAGCATTCGGCACCGCTCGAGGATCCGATCCCGAAGGGACAAGAAGGTTTCGAAGAAAAGCGCGCTCTCACGAAACAACCCCTCACCCAGGAGTTTTTCAACCCAAGAGAACGAAATGACGGACTTGAACCACGAACCCTCTTTCGGAATGAAAATCCGGAACACCCGACTCTCCATCAGGTTCCTGATTTTTTCTGGAGCATTGAAAAACTCTTTGGCATGGAATGCCGGAGGAGTATCGAGAACAATCAGGTCATACCGATTCTCGGCAATCATGCGAGTCACCCACTCATAAGCGGTGTACTCCTGCAGACCGTGAATCATCTGAGTCATTTCTCGATAGAGAACCGTCTTTCTCAGAATCGCAGCTTTGCCCGGGCTCAGGGTCTGATCAATCACCTGATCGATCACCCAGCGAGGATTCAACACCGCGACCGAAAGATGGGACGAGGCCGGCACACCAAGGGCATCCTTCACCGTTGAGTCCAATTCGAGAGGTTCCCCGCCTTGATGCAACAAAGCGTCCGGGTATCCGAAAGCCTGGAGCAGGCGCTGGGAGGGATCAATCGTCAACACGAGCACCCGTTCGCGATGGTGACTCGCTGCAATCGCAAGACTTGCCGAAATCGTGGTCTTACCGACTCCGCCCCCTCCGCACACGAGGATGCAGCGTTTTTCTTGAATCAGCTTGGAGAGGCTCATGGAGTCCGGATCCGCAACCCGAATTCTTGCTGGCTCTCGGGTTGAATCACTTCGGGCGCCACCCAAAGCTTTGGCCCGGTCACGCCGGTCATTTCATCCCGAAGACGCGTTTTTGCCTCACGAAATCTCCGGATTCGCTCGATCTCGACCATGAGCCGCTGAGTCTTGCTCTTCTGACTCAAACTAAACAACATTTCTTCTTCGGCTTCTGTAAAGGGATTGAACGGAGCTCGATTCAAAATGAATCCACCCAGGGGCAGAGACTCGTTCGCAATCACGCCCTTGAGCTCAATGGCCTCACTGACCGGAAGAGTTTGCGGCAAGGTGACAATGAAAACAGCAGTCTCTTGCTCATCATAGAAATGCCGCTGACCTTCCTTGAGTCGGTCCGCAATGGGACCAAAGGGAATCATCTTGAGAAGGAGCTTAGGCAAGCGGGCGAGCCCAATGAAGTGCCCCGTCGCGGGCATGTCCATGATGATTCGATCGTAATCTTCGCGAATCTGCATCAGCAGGTGGTAAAAATAGCCCATCTCCTTGAATGCGGGGGCCCCTTCTAAAAACCACTTTACTCCCTGATTGCCAAGAACCATGTGACTGAGCGAACTCAGCTTCAAAAACGAAGTGAGAAATTTTTCCTGTCCGACTTCAGCAGAAAGGCAAAGCCCATAGAGGTTGGAATCAAGCCGCTCGGGCTCAATCTTGAAATGCTTAAGCCCGAACCCGCGAGCCAATGCGGAATCCCATCCGGAGTCATCCTCGATTTCTACGAGCAGGGTCTTCTTGCCTTCCTTTGCCGAAGCCCGCGCAATCGATGCTGCGAGCGTCGTGCGACCAGTCCCCCCCTTACCCGAGATGAGATTGATTCGCTTCAGACTGGCAAGAATCGTATTTGAAATGTCGACGACCATGAATCCACTCTCCCCCGACCAGCTCCTTCTTGCGGCCGACCTCGAACTCCTGTTGGTGAGTAATCCATATCACAGGCACCGCTTTGCGAGAAAGGAAGCCCTCGATCCATCCCCTTGCCTTTTGCACCATCCCGGCATCCAAGCCTCGAAAGGGCTCGTCCAACAAGAGCAAATCCGGGTCAAACGCCAAAGCCCGAAGAATCGCAATCCTTTGACGCTCCCCGCCAGAAAGCTCTTGAAGCGCAGCCTTCCGGCGATGACTCAATCCGAGAATCTGAAACCCCTCCTCCATTCGCATCAAATCCGCAGCGTTGGGTTTCCTGCGCAGGGCTACCCCGAAGAGGGCATTCTCAAATGCGTTCAAGTGGGCAAACAGAAGTTGCTCCTGAAACACGACCCCGAAATTCCGGCGATCGACCGGGAGCGAGTCCATTCTGCGCCCCCCGAGGAGGACCTCACCGCGGACCTTTTCAAGACCTAGAATCCCTCGAAACAGTGAGGATTTCCCAAATCCACTCGGAGCCTTGATGATGAGCCATTCCCCCGATTCGACCCGGACATCATCACACGCAACCTCGAGCGTCGGCACTTCAACCTGGAATCCTTTCAGTTCGAATGCACTCATGCCTTTTCCTCTCCGCAAGCCAGAGCCGCGCTTGCCATGAGCAACATTAGCAGAACCCCGAAGGCTGCTTCTTCGATTCGAAAACGAGAAAACAAATTTTGTGAAAAACTAGAAAGGGTATCGAAATTGCCTCGTGAAAACAGCATCACCGAGGTGACCTCGGTCACCGAAAGAGCAAAAACAAGACCAAGTGAGCGGATCACCGCTCCGCGGATTCTGGGCCACTCCACTTGCCAATAGGCCACCCAAGGTTTCGCGCCCAGCGCTCGCGCAGCCTCGAGTTCGGGCTTTTGAGTGCGATCCAGAAGAGGAAACACACTTCGAGCAAACCAAGGTGCGAAGAATACCGATTGAATCAAAGCGACATTCCACCAAGACGGCAGCAGGAATCCACTGAGATTCCAAACCGACAATGAAATCATGACCGGCGACGTCCAAGTTCCCATCCCCGCCAGGAACTTGAGTCCTGAGAGATAACTCGAGATCGCAAAAACCGAAGTCAACAGAACCACCATCGCACCCAACCCGAGAGACATCCCCACAGGCCCAGCAAAGTCCCCAAGAATCATTTCCCTCGAGGCACTGCCGTTACCCGTTCCAAGATCCAGCCCCAACCCAACGCTCGCACCCAACAGCCCCAGGATCAACACCCCCACCGCCATCCTTCCAAGCCGATCGGATTGAACTCCAAACCCCTCGCCCAATGCACGGGGGGATTGAATCCTCGACTGAACTCCACGAGCAAACCCACGCACCAGAAGCAACAGCCCCGCCTGCAGAACCACGAGTGCCATCGCTTTTGAAAAATCGGGATTCCCGAGCCTCACTGACGAATAAATACCCACTTCGAGCGTTTCAGAGGGCGGACCACCCCCAAGGATCAGAACAAGCGAAAAACTCGTGAGATAAAACCAAAGCTGCTGCAAAACAAGCGACACTTGAACCATCGCCGTTCCGCGAAACTCATGGTGCCACCAGACCTGCCATGGCCTCGCTCCCAATACTTTCAAAGCCTCGCGTCTGCGAATGCCGAGGTCACGGATTCCCTCGGCCATTCCCGAAGCAAGATAAGGAATTCCCGCCAAAACCCAGGCAATGACCACCGAACGCATCGAATACGGATTCTCGACCCGAAGCCCCCTCAACACGAGCACTACTGCGAGGGCATAGGCCATCCCGGGAAGCACTGACAAAAACCGCAAGACCCCAAGGCCCCGAGCCCCTGCGATCAGCAACCATCCCCAGGCAGCAGCCCATGAGATCACCAGCGCGACCCCTGAATGGACTACTGTGAGTCGCAAAATTGAAAGGGCCTCGTCCCCCAAAAGAAACGCTCCCATTTTCCTGAAATCAAAAGAATCGGCAAGGAACACGCTCCCCATTCCCGCTCCCACAAAGAGCGCAATGGCCAAGCTCGGACCCGCCATCAGGAAACGCCTAATTCCCCTCACCCCGGAGATCCTTTCCGAAATCCGAGAGCAATCGATCCACTGCCTGAACTTCAAAATTCCCGGGCGCCGCCTTTCGGATCGCGGGCACCTTCTCGAACCCCGCCGGCAAAGCGACATCTTTCATCGCAGGCCACATCCACTGCTTCTCTGCCAATCGTGCCAACACGGATGGCTTCAACACAAACTCGACCCATTTCTTAAGGCAGGGATTCACCCGGTTCTGCTTTAGAATCGCCATGCCCTCTACCTGGAGCGGAAGTCCCTCTTCAAAATCAACCGCTCCATAGCGATCGAGCTCCCCTTGGGATGCATGGTAGGCAAGCGAGGAAAGATAACTCCAGACCATCGGAGCATCTCCGGCAAGAAACATCTTGTAGCTCGAGTCCCAACTGGGAGCCAAGGTCAGCCAGGCTCCATTGAGATTCCGAATGGGCATTGCTCTCTCAGCAAAAAGAAAAAACATCATCCCAGGCGAAGAAGCGCGAGGATCCTGAACAATGAACTTCTTATGCAACTCCTTTCGGGTCAGATCCTGAAGCTTTCGCGGCAAAGCATCCGAACTCAACTCTGACTTGCGGTAGATGAACGTGAGGGCGCCATAATCAAGCGGCAGCCACCCCGGCCTCACTCGATCCTTCAGAATCGGCACCAATCTCGAAGCAACTCCAGGCTCAAGATACGCATTCGGCTCCCACTCTCGCTGCAAGCGCTCGGCTAAAATCTCATCCACTCCCATGACCGCATCCACCGAGTCCCGGATTCTCCGATCCGAAAGCATCGAAATGATCTGAGTCGCCCCCAGGGTGCTCTCAATCTCGAGCGCGCAGCTTGTCTCTTTGTGAAAATCATCCGCAACCGCTGCGAGAAACCCACCTTTGGCTCCGAGACTCGAGTAAGTCAACACCCGGACTCTCGGCTTGAGATCCTGCTTCTGCGTGCACGCCCCCAGGCCAATCGAGAGTGCCACCAGGAGACAAAGTGTCGCGGACCTCCATTTCGCGCCTGAGCTCTTGGCCACGCGACGGGTTTCGGCGCACCCCGGAGTCTCGGCGCAAAAAAATGCTAAGAAAACAGCCATTTTCATCGCCCCGAGGGTAACGATCGCTTGACGGACTTGCAACCCTGAAATACCAAATCCTTTCATGGATCTTTTTCAAAAAATCGACCGCTTGAAACGCGACAAGAATGCCGTCATCCTTGCTCATTACTACCAAGACCCTGACATTCAGGACGTGGCAGACTTCATCGGCGACAGCCTGGAACTCGCCCGTGCCGCCCAGCGATCCACGGCAGATTTGATTTGTTTCGCCGGAGTGCACTTCATGGCTGAGGGCGCAAAAATCCTGAACCCTACGCGTAAAGTGATCCTCCCGGATCTACGTGCCGGCTGCTCACTGTCGGACTCCTGCCCTCCCGCCCGCCTCCGAGCGTTCAAAGAAGCGAATCCCGAACATTTTGTGGTGAGCTACATCAACTGCTCTGCCGAAGTCAAAGCCCTCAGTGATGTGATCTGCACCTCCTCAAACGCACTCAAAATCGTCGAAAAAGTGCCCCAAGATCGACCGATCCTTTTTGCCCCCGACCGAAACCTCGGTCGGTGGGTCATGGAGAAAACAGGGCGTCCGATGACCCTTTGGCCAGGGAGCTGCATTGTCCACGAGACTTTTTCAGAGCGGAAGATTGCAGAACTCAAGATTACCCATCCCCAAGCGAAGCTGATTGCGCATCCCGAATGCGAGGAATCCCTCCTTCAATGCGCCGATTACATTGGCAGCACCAGTCAGCTCCTCAAGTACGTGATCGAGCGCCCGGAATCGACCTTTATCGTTGCGACCGAGGCGGGAATCCTTCATCAAATGAAAAAGAAGGCCCCGGGAAAAATCCTAATCCCGGCTCCACCCAATCAAAACTGCGCCTGCAACGAGTGTCCGTTCATGAAGTTGAACACCCTCGAAAAGCTTGCTCAGTGCCTGGAGTCCGAAGGTCCAGAAATCACTTTGGCCGACGACATCCGCGAAAAAGCAAACCGCTCTCTCTTGCGCATGCTCGAGTGGTCAAACTGAAGAGTCCCGGAAATTTCCGAGCTGAACTTTATCTTCTGACCCTTCGTTCCTTTTGGCCCTTCGCTACTTCTGCTCTTTGGTCCGTGCCTGATCGAAAAGATAGTACACAATATTCGACAGGGGCTGTGCCGACTTCATGAGCGAATCTCGGGCTTCGGGCGGCTGAACCTCGGGTCCTGCGCCATTCTCACCCTCGACCAAAACCCCAGGAACAGGATCTCGCCACATGGCATCTGACCTCGCCGCGCGCGCCCAGTCCTCAGGAAGCGGCCCTTTTCCGTCCCATGCCCACTTCATGTTTCCAAATGGTCTCGGATTTGAAGGATCGATCGGAGTGCCCATCACGGTATAGACGGATTGCTCTGAATACGGCAACAGGCCGGGAGCGGTCATCCAAATGAAATCCGGCTGGTCCGCATAACCCACAGAACTCAAGTCACCCTCTTGTGAACGATCTCCCCATTCTCCTCCGAGAATATTCCCCTGGTCATCCAGCTCGAGGTCGTAGACATAGGTCACCACTTTCGACAAATCGTTCTCAGGACCATCCGTCGTGCGATCACTGTTATTCTCTGGCCACTGGTAATACCTGAAATTCACCGTAGACTTCACTCCCAGCAGCTGAGTGGCCTTGGGATTTCGGCGCTTGGCATAACCGTCTGCAACCGTGAATCGCGGAGCAATCGATTCCTTCATATCCCCTTCCTTCCCGGTAGCAGGATTGAAGTACTTCAGCTCGTAGGACCCCATCGGGTGATTGTTGATCTTCTTGTTGTTATCGACATCCATCATGAACCCGAGACGATCGATCCCGATTCGGTTCAACAATGCCAAGTGCCAAACGCCGGCATCCACATCGTTGCACCTGAAATCACGCACAAAGCCTACAGAATCCTGATTCGGCTCACCTCGCTCGGCGCAGGGGCGACCCGCAAACTCGTAATTCATCGTGGTCATGTAGTCATTGTTGGTCCGGGCAAACAAGTAAGACCCGAGCGCTTTGAGATCATCCGGAAAAAAGGTGATCTTGTGCCCGAGCGCGCCGACCACCGTG
>Ga0214923_10008497_pt1 | contig 10903 bp, 14 predicted proteins | sample LL1510_MetaG_FD_177993 | JGI IMG/M metagenome (GOLD analysis project Ga0214923, IMG submission 177993) | Freshwater microbial communities from Lake Lanier, Atlanta, Georgia, United States - LL-1510 | ecosystem: Environmental > Aquatic > Freshwater > Lake | place: USA: Georgia | collected...
GGGCTGTAAAGTAAGTGCTTTCTTTAAAAACTGTTTTCCATCCAAGTTTTTATACTGAACATCCAAATACTGGTCATACGAGTTGTAAAAATACAATCCATACGTATGAATGAAACACGGGAACCGTAGAGACACTTGATTGATAAACCGAGTTCCAACTATATATTCATAAACCAGACTGTCCGCGTCCGGACTGACGGTAGATTTTAATATAGCATGAGCAGTATACTGATTCCGTTCATACTTGATTTTACGAATGAATCCATTGGCTGATGGAATTCCAATGGATTCTATCTTTCCTACCACATGTTGAAACGTGGTGAATTTAAAAAAAGACTGAATTTTTTTCAGATAAAGCCCAAACGATAAACATTCACCAGAGTCTCTACATACCATTTGTAAAAAATGGACAGCCTTACGGCGTTGAGTTGACGCTTTACATGACCCTCGTTTTTTTGTTTTTACATAGACACATGGAGCATTACACTGCAATTTTGTCAACTTGTCACACTCCATACTATAATTGTAGATTATATATTCCCTTGTGCTTGTCTAACAAATCTACATTGTTCATCAACTTTAAATAGCACCGTAGACAGACGAGACAATCCTTGAGGGAATTGTGTAAATTGACAGGCTGGTCGCCAAACAAGACCACATGAAGTTCTCCCAGGGTCGGCCACTTGTGTTTGGGTAAATTACACACGTATCGTGTAGACATCATGGTGCAATAGGTAACCCGGGGTTCTAGATAAGGAATATCACACCGATAACATTCCGCACGAATCATGTTCAAATCAAAGGATAAATTGTGGCCTAGGACAAGGTCAACGTCCTGTATACATACTTTGTAAATTTCATAAATGTCGGCAAAATGGAATCCTTGCTGAGTATTCATGGACTTGGTAATCCCATGAATGTGCGAGTTTTCAATGGGACGAGATGTTTTGATAACATAGTCATAGGCCTTGTATTTATACGTGGTGGTATCCATGACAATGAAGCTGATTTGAACGATAGACGGCCAAAAATCCACTGTTCCAGGCAAAAGGGTAATTTTAGGTGGCTTGTCCGTGGTTTCCGTATCCAAGACAAGAACTTTCATACTATGGTTTTCATATACTATTTATGTTATTTCATTTTATTGTAGTATTATATGAACTTGCTTCTTTTGGTTGTTTTAGTAAGTATACTTTTACTTGTTTTAGGAAATCGCTCTGCCCAGGTTCAGGAAACACAGGCTCGTCCAAAAGAGACTGGATATAAGATTCCTACGGACTACCATTTAGATGCGTCCTCTGTATACGGAGCTTTCCGAAATTAAAGTATTCATGTAGAATATGAAGTATTTTAATTACATGATTTGTATTCCATTTGTCATCATCATTCTGTATTCCCTCATGGTCAATTGGCTTTCCAACATTGAAGGGTTTACATATTATGTCTTAGGGTCGACGGTAACCTCTACCGAACATCCCAATAAAACAGGAACCATTACCGTAATTCCTACCAACAGTTATGGAAAAATAGGTATCAAGTATCCCGATGAGGCTACCGTGTACGTAGAGCGCAGTTCTATTACGGTCAAGACTGTACCCAATACTACGACGAACGAAAGACCTTCTTGGTTGTCCGAGTCAAAACCGGAGTCTACTACTACGGGCGCAACCACGTATACGTATTCTACCTTGGATGGAACCACGTACGCAATTTACAACACTACCATTTCTGCTATAGATGACATTCCTACACCCGGGTCTGGTTTTACCGATGAAACCTATACCTATGGAAGCATTTCAACCGGGTCAACTACGTATACAGGGTCTACGTCCTATCAATATACCACACTTGAAACCGAATTAATCCCGACCGTCAGGGGTTCCGATTACGTCTCAACGGGGTCAGGGTATTCGGGGTCTACTGCTGGAACAACTGCCTATGATAGTTTACGAGGAACGACGGGGTCTACCTATTCTACGACAACCAGCATTTTGCTTCCTGAAAATGATATTCTGGCTGATTATACATCTCCTACCATCCAATCCTACATTCGGCAAGACCCTCTAGGGTATACTTCTGATTCAGCCACCTTGAACAAAATATTTCAAATGTTGTCATCCATGGCAACGGACAATCATTGTTCTACCAGTGCTTTTGGTTGTTGTAGTAATTCCACCCTGGCCAAGACAGATTTGATAGGAAGCAATTGTTCTGCCGCATTAAATGAAGACATTAAAACTTACATTGATTCCAAATTGGCTGAAAAATCGTATACCTTTACTCCTACCACCAGTAGTTTATTACAAACATCGCTCCCCCCTACCTCTCCGAATGATTTGGCATCACAAAAATCCTACACCAACACGGTCTTTTTAGCCGCGCCTCGCGGAAACGTACAAGGGTCATGCCCCGACCCTTCGTTTAGTGGCAACATAACACCGACTTATTCCAATGTAAATTCTGCTTATTTACCCACCCCTCTTCTTGCCGATTTTTCCGGATTTGGTCGTTAAAATTGATACAGGTCATATGAGATTTAGAATGGAAAGGATGTTGCACATTACGACCGGATGTATGTACTCGGGCAAAACGTCCCTTTTGATTCGGACAGCCTCCAAAGGAGGACTCGTCATTGATTATGATACAACCATGGAATCGGGAACACTGACCAGTCATACTGGAGAATCCATTCCGTGTATCACGACTCGGAATTTATCCACGATTTACGATACAGAAGCAACTTCTATTTTCATCAACGAAGCTCAATTCTTTGATGAACTGGTTCCTTTTGTCCAAAAAATGATGGCTCGGGGAAAAACCGTGCACGTTTACGGATTAGACGGTGATTTTAAACAAGAATCTTTTGGTCATATCTTAGACTTGATTCCCATGGCCGATACGTATACTAAATTGTATGCCGTGTGTGAAGGGTGTCAGGGAAAAGCCTCCTTTTCCAAACGATTGTCCTCCAATACGATTCAATACTGTCCTCAAGCCTCTTACATTCCGGTATGCCGAGCATGTCTTTAATCTGGTGTAAACGTATGAGAGTTCCGTTAGAGGTGGGTAGATACATACAAGATTTTTTACGACCTACCGACAAGGAATTGGGAACTTATCGACTAGGACAACACTACAAAAGCATCAGTTTAAGTCCAGACCCGTACATAACGTATACATTCATTCCAAATCCTGACGTACCCGTGGTCTACATCATTCATTTACACATTTTGTACTTTATTACGATAGAAAAAGTATGTGATGGAGACCAAACCTGCGTCTCCTTTCATTACAAATGGACACTTCTTCATCATCCAAACCGGACGTTTTCTATTCCCTTGTATGATGGAACAGCTCTCCATTCTTCCATGTCCTGTACGCATCCTCATCCATGGGTTCATTATCAAACCTATTATGCTACTCAAATGACATACGAACACTTTTTGACAAATGAAGATAAAGGTATCCAGTATAAAATCTAGTCGTATAGCATGAAATATATAGTACTTTTTATTCTTGTCCTTTGTTATGTAGGGGTTGTCCTGACCCTACGGGAAGGTATGGAAAATTCTGCCACCACCACCGTAAAAGTAATGAATAAATTATCGGATTGGTTAGACGCAAAAGAGACGATTCAGCCATTCTTGACCGATGTCAATAGAACGCGATATTTCATTGTTCTTCCGTTTGAGTCCTCTCAAAATACAGACAAGGTAATTGACCTGGTCAATGAATTGGGAATGGAGACGGATTTGAAAATGATATTCTTTTATGTTCCTCCCTTGTTGGACGTTGTTAAAACAGAACTATATGACCTCATAGAAGTAGATTCACCTCCTACCATGTTTACTAGAGGAATGTTTACGTTTCAAAGTGGTTCTGAAATTCCGACCGAAGCAGATTATAATATGTCCAGTCTGTTGATAAACGCAATGGACGACTTAGAATGTGAAGAGTGCGAAGAATGTGAGGAAGACGACGAAGAAGAAGATGACGGAAATGACGATGGTGTAATGAAAGCATCAAGAAAAGCCATGAAAGAGGCTAAAAAGGCGGCCAAAGAAGCTGCTAAAAAGGCGGCAAAGAAGACCAAAGAAGCTGCTAAAGACGCCGCTAAGGGAGCCAAAGACGCAGCAAATAAGGCCAAAGACGTAGCAAAGAAGGCCGGAAAAGCGGTAGGAAATGCGTTTAAGTAAAAAGTAATAAAGTAATAAAGGTAAATAATAAAGATATACTGTATGGCCGAAAAGTACACGATGTTCCCCATTACGGACATGGAGTCATGGCACATGTACAAGAAGCAATTGGATTGCTTCTGGCGAACGGAAGAAGTAGATTTATCCAAAGACATGGAACATTGGAATGAACTTTCCCCTGACGAACAACGGTTCATTTCTATGATACTTGCTTTCTTTGCTTCCAGTGATGGCATTGTCTTGGAAAATCTAGCTCTCCGGTTCATGGCCGATGTACAGACCTCGGAAGCGCGTGCCTTTTATGGGTTTCAAATTGCCATGGAGAACATTCATTCGGAAATGTACAGTTTATTGATTGACAAATACGTAGACTACGACAAACGCGACGAGATGTTTCGTGCCATTGAAACTTTTCCCTGTATACAGAAAAAGGCAGACTGGGCAATTCAATGGATTCAGTCGGCTTCGTCGTATGCCATACGTCTGGTGGCCTTTGCGTGCGTAGAAGGCATTTTCTTTTCCGGTGCTTTTTGTAGTATTTATTGGGTAAAAAAGCGGGGTATTATGCCCGGCCTCACGTTTAGTAATGAACTTATCAGTCGCGACGAGTCTCTTCATACAGATTTTGCTGTCTTGATGTACAAGCAACAGACCCCGTTGGAGGAAGCTGTCATTCATCAAATTATCAAGGAGGCCGTGACCATTGAAAAGGAGTTCATTCTAGATGCGCTTCCTTGTAAACTGATTGGAATGAATTCTGATCTGATGAGCTCTTACATTGAATTTGTTTCGGATCGTCTGTGCCTTCAATTAGGAGTCTCCAAACTCTTTCAAACTCCCAACCCCTTTTCCTGGATGGAAAGCATTTCTTTAGAAGGAAAAACCAACTTTTTTGAAAAACGTGTCAGTGAATATGCCCTAGCGACTAAAACCAAAGAGGGGGACATGTTTCTATCTGATTTTTAATCTATTCTAAAGATATGAAACTGCTTTTATGGTTATGTGTACTGATTCTTATTGTCATGGTTCAGTATACGGTCAAAGAAACATTTAGTGTACGAGACGGTGTTCTTAAAATAAAAAAATATGAGTATTTGCCCTTGGACATTTACCCTTATGATGCTCTGCCTATCATCACAGCAACCAGTTTAAACGATACGTTTACGGTCAAAGCATCCAACGATGTGTTGGTCGACAATCGTTCTACTCAATCTGCTAAAATTTATACGGCATGCGTCATTAAAAATGGAATTGTCACCTTGGAAGACCTTAAACAAAAATACACGCTCTTCATGGGCAATGCTGGTTCCGTTTTAAAAATAAAAGAATACAACGCAACGAGCCCTATATTGAATATGATTCAAGCAAATACACTGAATACACAATTTTATACGGACGGGGCTATACGAGACACTGCTGACTACATGAAATTCATTCAGTTTACTGGAGTCACCAATGCGCTTGTTCGTGCCTGGATTGCTGAAATGTTAGAACGGGCTCTGTTGAATACGACAAGCAAAGGAGTATACGTATCTATTTTAATTTACAACGATATCCCTGATACAATTGATACAACTTTTCCTGCGTACTATTACATTCAACGAATTTTGAATTTTCCCTACCTAACTTAAAATGTTGTCCTATAGCATGAAATACATCGTCGTTTTCATTCTCATCGTTATGCTTGTTCTTCTTTGCTATCCTTATCAAGAAGGATTTGGAGCCACACAGACCGTCGACAATCCCTCGTATATTTTATTGTTGCGACAACCCAATTTGGATATGATTCTTACGTTCAATGATGTATCCAAAGGATATCTTGCGTTTGACGTAAGCAATTCGGCCAATTTAAACAAGTTTATCAATGCCTATCGGGAAGTCACCTTTGATATTGGAGTGACCAAATTGATAGACACTTACAATCGTGTAGCATCCATTCCCTCCACCTATTTAATCGTGAACTCTACCAAAGATAAAGATAAAACTGTCACTACGATAACGTCCAGTACAACTGCCCCCACTCAATCGTTTACTCCTTCCGCGTATACGGGTCAGACTGAAATTCCACCCTCTACCAAAATGGTTCATGCTAATGGCATTATGTTAAAGAAGGATGCTGGTGCCAACGCTAAATGGACTATTTTTGCAACGGAAGTGTCTCCTAGTGAAATATGTAAGATTGGAACCTGTTCTACATAATTTCATCCTGTATACTATATGTATCCTCCTCTTCGTCCTTATGAAACCATGATGTTTCATGTGGATACCTTGCGGAACGGAAAGCATGTACAACTTTACGTGGAATGGTCGGGCAATCCAAACGGAATTCCCGTCTTGTATTTACATGGAGGACCCGGCGACCACTCTTCTCCTCTCATTCGTCAGTTTTATAACCCGGCTCATTACAACATCATTCTGTTTGACCAACGGGGGTGTGGCAAGTCTACTCCCAAGGGGCACTTGGAAAAGAATACAACACGTGATTTGATATGTGATATAGAATGTATACGTGAACTCAAAGGATATGAATCTTGGGTCGTTTCAGGAGGAAGTTGGGGGTCATCCCTTGCACTCTTGTATGCGCAAGCTCATCCGTCTCGTGTTCGTGGTCTGATTTTACGAGGTGTGTATGACTTGTCTCAAAAATCTTGTGTAGACAATCTATTTCCTGAAATGGAAGAAGAAATCAATCAACTCATTCGGTATCGCAAAGGGACAAACCGGTTTCAACGTATACTCAAGGTATTGAAAACAAGAAAATCCAACCGATTGGCCACATTAGTGATGAGTTCTAAACCTCTTCATGTCAAAACGACTCCTCCGCCAGAAAAAGAAAAGGTATACTACGATGCATTGGTGAATGCTCATTACGAAGCCAATCGTTATTTTGTACCTAAACGAACCATTTACAAAAACATGCATAAAATTAACCATATCCCTACGTTCATGGTGAATGGGCGATGGGACATTGTGACACCGCCGTCCATTGCGTATACCTTGAGCAAGGGCATGAAAACGTGCACACTTTTTATGGTGGATGCGGGTCATACGGCACGTGAACCTGCCATCGGTAATCAATTAGCAAAATGTGCAGACCAAATGTATGTATTGTGTAAAAAGCAGATAATTAAAGGGTAGCGTATAAACATAATGCAATGGATTCGACATAAATATTACACGCATCAATACTATAAAATTACCAAGGATGGAGAACAAGTCTCTCTTTACGATAAACGTGAGGAGGATTATATTGTTCATATACATCACGATTGTCATATGACCCAGTACCACTTTATTCCTCCGGGAGGCGACTATGAAATGAATGTCCCGTATACAGTAGATGGATTGTCCGTACGTATACGCAACCAAACTTATGAATTGCCTCCAGCCAGTTTCATCGTTCAAGGAAATCGGCTGTTTGACCGTTCGTTGTTGCGATGGCTATGTGTATACTATTTAGGCATTATGCCGGCGGATACATGTACGGTATCGTGTAGGACAAACCAAGACGAACTGTCGGGGACACAACTTCATGTAAAAACATCTTTACAAAAAGATATCATGTAATAATATGGCGAAAACACGTTCCTCTCGTAAGCAAAGTACCAAAAAGAACCGGCTGTACAAAGGAGGAGTTCCTCCAAAGACAAAACCGAGTGTTTCCCGCACGCAATCTCCAGATAACAAAATAGAACCTTATAGACACATAACCGAATCATATATACCACTAAGTAGTGTATATAATGAACGTATACAAGGACCTATTGGCAAACCTGGAATATTGAGTAATACAACAAGACGGTCAAAAAGACGTAGAGAAAAAGCACCTAAGTCGTCTCCAGGCAGTCCTAGAAAGTCGGTTTCAAGAAGTAGTTCTAGAACATCGTCGCCCAAAACTCGCAAATCTCCTCCTTTAACAGACGTATCCTTAGACTAGTTGATTAAGTTTAAACAATATAAAATAAGATGATATAGAGATATTATAATGCATCGGTTTACCGAGGCATGGGTTTTGTGGGCACATTTGCCGCAAAATCCCGACTGGTCGCTGTCCGGGTACCAAAAAATCATGACGGTAGAAACAGTAGAACAAGCACTTACCCTGTACCAACATTTGCCGGAAGCACTTGTCCAGGGGTGTATGTTGTTTTTGATGCGGGAAAACATAACACCTTTATGGGAGGATGAGCGAAACAAAAACGGGGGATTTTTTTCCTACAAGGTATCCAAGGGAATTGCGTCCATTTGGAGAGATGTTTCATTTAGCATGATGGGAAATACATTGACTACGGATACTGCGTTAACACAAGGTATTACAGGCATATCCATTTCTCCAAAAAAGAATTTTTGTATTTTGAAAGTTTGGACAGGAACTAGGAAATGTACGGATCCGACTAAAATAAAATTATTAAAGTCGGATGGATGTATTTTCAAGGAAAATTAAAATTTATCTAGTATACATATGCCAGGACGTAGGAAATCTTCCAAGTCAACACGTGGGAAATCTCGCAAGTCAGCTAGACGAGGAGGATTCTGGCCGCTTACATCAGAAACAAAGGAAGAATGTGTAGCAACGTGCAACAATAAATTTGATGCTAAAACAGAACCCTCTTCCCAAGGAAGCATGTATGATACATTTAAATCTATTATTCCATTTGCATCATCGCCCCCAACGCCATCCCCATCTGTAGAACCTCCAAAACCATCTGTAGAACCTCCAAAACCATCTGTAGAACCTCCAAAGCAGGGCGGTCGCCGCTCTAGGCGCCGCCGGTACCGACGTATCAAATCACGCATCCGGAAGAGGCGCTAAGCACAATTTAATGTCTCCCAAGGAAGCAACTGAATATTTGACCACTAGCGGTAAATCATTCTCTAGGTACATTTCAATCTGATTGCATAGGTTTGTACACTTGATGAAATACCCTAGATTCTTCAAGCTGAAATTGCCTTGAATGATTTTGTTAGACTTCTTCTGAATGAACTCCATGTTTCCGTCGGATTCGGCGCGCCGTACCTCCGCCGTCGCAAAGGTTCCCTTGCACTTAAAAATCAATTCGTTCCCTACCGAATTGATTTCAATGCGTTCCGAAATACACGAGAGGTCACGTACAATTTTCTGGAAATCGGCCGAGGGTAAATTGATGACCGAAGAAAAGGTTACATTCGGAATTTCCAATTCATCCGGGTCAGGTTCAATGAGTCTTAACTTTTGAATTTTACACTGTTTGATGTCGCCATTCTCAAATTTCAAACATAGATTGTTAACAATGCCATCGGAGTAGTCGCCACTCTCAATGTACATGGTCAACGTATCGTCGTTATCAATAGTATTGATGAGTTTGAACAAATGAAACATGTTGACACCAATGATGATTTTTTCTTTTTTACACTCGTAGATTTCAAAATTCTCAGCTTTCAAAAAAAGATGTACCAACACCGTATGGGATTTGTCCATGTTGATGATGCGCATGCCATCGGCCTGAAACGTAATGTTGGATTCTAGCAGAATGTCCTTCAGAGCCGTCATCAATGTACGGAATGGAGCAATTTGAACCGTTTTCAAGGTTAACACACTCATGTTATTGTAAATCGTTTAAATCTTTAATTCCCTTTTAGTATAAGTTGGAATGCAACAACCTATCAAAATAGGATGTTGATTTTTAACAGATTACAGCAAAGTGTCTAATTGAGCAAGTACTTCTTCTGACAACGCCGCAGGAAATACTACCCTGAACTGAATGATTAAATTACCGATTTGAGACTCTCGTTTCATCCCCATGTTCGGAATGACTTTTTTATACTCGGGATGTACCAGGTTCCCTCTTGTATTGGTAATACGAAGCGATTGACCTTGTAAATACATCAAATCAAAGGTGAATCCGCAAAGGGCTTCTTTCAGGGAAATTTCATGCGTGTATACTAAATCAATGCCATAGCGGTCTAGCTTGGTCGTATTATTTACATGAAGGACGATACGAACGTCTCCCAAGGTCCCATCGGGTCCCATGTTTCCCTTGTTTTGAATCAACAGGCATTCATTGGTGTCTATCCCTTGAGGAATGTCCACATAAATAGTCTCTACGTCCAATTGACGAATGTGATTCACATGAATCCATCGTTCCAGTTTAACGGGCAACTTACATCCTGTATACGCTTGCTCCAACGTAATAGAAAGGGTAAAGGTCATGGGGGGAGGTTTCATGAGGTTATGAAACATCATCGTATGGGCATTCATGAATTGGTCTGGCCGAAACAACATTTCAAAAATGTCCATCCCTTGTTTTGGCTTCAACGACTGGTCGTAAGCTTTTCGTTTCTCGTCTTCGGACAAGACTTCATACGCTTCGTTGATTTCCTTGAATTTGGCCTCGTTCCCTGTCGGTCGGTCTGGATGATGTTCCAGGGACAGTTTCCTATACTGTTTTTTGATTTGTTCCAATGTTGCATTATCCGAAACCCCCAAGGTTTCATAAAACGTCATGCACTATTATAGTGTCTTCCGTTTAAACATTTTTTGATGTTCATAAAACTTTCGCTTACTAGCCTCCGACACGGTTCGCTTGGTCACCCGCTCATATTGTTCCGGAGTCTCAAAAAAGAGACGACGAGTCTCCTTGTAGTCATCGGGGTCGCTCTCCATGACTACAAAAAAACGATATTCGTCGCGCGTCCCGATACGATAAGGATACGGTTCGCCCGACAGA
>Ga0214923_10008499_pt1 | contig 10902 bp, 8 predicted proteins | sample LL1510_MetaG_FD_177993 | JGI IMG/M metagenome (GOLD analysis project Ga0214923, IMG submission 177993) | Freshwater microbial communities from Lake Lanier, Atlanta, Georgia, United States - LL-1510 | ecosystem: Environmental > Aquatic > Freshwater > Lake | place: USA: Georgia | collected 2015-10-15
TCCCTGATTCCCTGATTCCCTGATTCGTAAGAGAATTTGATTTTAAATATATATGAATATAAAATCAAATGGAGAGTACAACGCGAATTGATGACTTGCCGGAGAACATTACAATGCGTATACCTAACGAACCACAACAAGGTCAGGTACCGACATATGCACCGATGAATATCCACCCGAATCCATACGGGAATTCCATACAGCCGAATGTCATGCCGCCACCGCAAGCCAAGGTTCGTTTTCAAGATGAGACCCCACAGATGAGACTCCCTTCGCGCGATATTCCCATGGACCAAACCCAATATCAACAAGACGAAGAGGTGCAACCGAATTATATCCCACGTCCGAAAGTGACAAGTGATTATGTAAAGGATTATGAGGAAGTCACAATGGATAATATTCGCAAACATGAGAACCGGAAAGAGAAAACGAGTGCAGTGGACCGGATTTTGTCCGATTTACAGACACCTATATTGGTCGCACTCATGTTCTTCATTTTCCAAATGCCGATGATGAATACAATGTTCTATCGGAATTTCTCGTTTTTGTCGGTTTACAACACAGACGGGAATATCAATTTCTATGGGATCGCACTCAAGAGTGTGCTGTTCGGTGGTATATTCTATAGTCTACAGAACACGGTGAATTATCTGACGGATATCTAGTAAAAATTGAACTGTAACTATACCAATAAGAGTAATGGAAAAAAATGGGAGAAGACGAGTTCATCATCGGATATGCAATCATCTATGTATGCACGATCGTAAAAATGATATTCTTCTTCACATGTACCCGATGTGATATTGCGATACTCTTCCTTGGCGGTTGTGTATTTTATAGGCGGTACTTGAAGGTAATGGAACTTGATCGCATATGTAGTGAAATCAAAAAGCTTTACTGAACTGCTGAATGTAGAATTATTTGCGATTGCGTCTCGTTTTATTTCGTCGCGAGCGACGTCTACCACCTTCTTTACTTCGCGATCCAGGTGATCGTGATCGTGATCGTGATCGTGATGTATGCTGTTTCGGTGGTCCTCTAACTACCGGCGCAGACGCCACAGCTACTTTTCCCGTCCTCTTATTATCATAAGTCACCGTAATTGACGGTTTACTTGGCGCAGTAGACGCCGAGAATCCGTTAGATTTTACACTTGGTTTATTAATTACATCAGCTATAGGTTGAAGAGGATTATACTCATATAATACGTCAGCTCTGTCGGATTTTGTTAAACCTTTTACATTACGCGCGTGAAGTTCTTTTAAGTTATTCAGTATCTTTCTTTCTAAATCAATAAATTCTCCATTGTGTTCGGTTACCTTAGGTTTATTAATAAACCTCGCAATCGCCTGAGATATATCATCCTCGGTTAGATTAAACATATATTCACCTTTACGTTTCTTCGACACTTCGTTTATATCTCTAATCAAGCTTTTAAGCTCTGATTTAAGATCCGAATTAGACATTCTATTATAATATTACATGATATTTTTATTACGCCGATGCAGAATTACACCATTGAAGATTTCAAATGGGACTGCCGCCCAAAAGGCGTCTGTTATGACGCTCCGCGTCAATATCGATTTCATCGTCCGTTTGGAAACTCCAAGGGTTTAAATTGTCTAAAAATATATGTTTAATAACAAACGATATAAACAAATATATCCGTATATATTCGACTGAACGCCCTTTTAGCTCAGTTGGTTAGAGCATTGCATTTGTAATGCAAAGGTCTCTGGTTCGAATCCGGAATGGGGCTTTATTGTATTTGCGTTCGCATGCAAATACAATGTCTAAAAAAACTCGCTAGATTGTGCTTGTGCTTGTACTCGTAGTCGCGTTTTCTTTAACGTTTTATTTTTAGTCTTATTTTTTTGCTTTTGCTTTGGATTATCTTTCTCCCCGAATGAATATTTCAAAAACCACAAGTCATATTCTCGCGTCCCGCGTTTGTCCTTAAGTTCCTTGAATTTCTCCATTTTTTCCGCGCGAATGGATTCCAATGTATGTTGAGTCCCATAACAGTTCACGGAAAACCGCTTCAAAATACCCTTTTGTTCTAAACGGTTCCGATGTTCCACATCAAACAAGAATTTACTCATACACAAAATCCGATCTTTGGAATAATACGGCTCATCGGAATAATAAAACGCAAAATAGAAACTCAACATGGTATCTATCGTCGCAACACGTATCTCGCGATTGTCCGACCGAATAATATTATAGCTATGACATGCGATCGGCTTGTAAATAAACGCCATTGTTTCTTTACCAATCAGTATTTCTATACGCTCTGGTATAATCTCTCCGATCGCCTCGTAATGACGCTTCGCGGCATTCGCAAATCCCTTCGCCTTCAATCGCTCGATCAATATATTCGCACACCGTTCCGGATCCTCGGAGAGAACATCAAAATCGGGTATTTTCTTTATGATTTCCTTACGTCCATTCGTCATATAACGGGAATACAAACGCGCGGCATAACCACCGAAAAACACCGCACCATCATCTATAAATGCGTCGCGCACAGTATAGTACAATTCCGCGGATTTGTCCTCGTCTTGGACCATTTTCCTCTGGAAATCCATCGCCTTGCAATTCGTATCTATCGCAAATGGATAATATTTGTTGAGTAAAGTCAGTCGTTTGAATATCTTTTCCCATCGCGACACATCTCCTTCTGGACGCGATAACTCCAAATACATATTCATACGCAGAAAATTTGGTGGTGAATAGAGAATACCGTCGATTTTGATAGCCTCTTTCTTCATAGACTTGAAAATACTAGGATGCAAAAATGTGATATCTGCAATCGGTATGAAATTTACAAACACCTTATATGTACCAAAATGGACCCCAGCCTTCGCTTCGATTTCGGAGAACCCCTTTGCATGAAAAACATCCGCAAGCGCTTTTGCGTCCTCCATTGCATTGAACGAATAAAAGTCATAATCCGGGACTTCTAAATCTCGATTATAAAACTGGGCTTGTTTCGGTAAAATGTTATTGATGGCGGTTCCACCATAGCAAATGAGACCTTTTTTTCGAAGAAAATCTTCGACAACCCTAATCATCTGTGTTATCTCCGCAGCGTTTGCTAAACGTTTTGCCTTCTTTTCGTCGCTTTCATCCACAGCTTGACGTAAAATGGCTAATTCACAATCAGCAAATGTCATATCATTATTACATATTTCGGTGTTATATTTACTCATTACTATATAGTGAGTAAATATTTTACGTAGCGACGAAATCATCGGCTTTTTCCAATGCATCAAATCGTGCATTTGTCAACCCTTTCATCGTAATGATTGTTTCATTTTCAAAAATCCGTTCATACATATCTAATGCGGGTGTACGCTTATTAAAACGAAACGGAATTATATTCGCACCATGTTTCAATATGAGTGTTCGTGGGTCCACATCCTTAGGATCAAACCCCCATGAAAACAGACTCAATGGAAACCAAGAAAAGGTCATGACCGTATCGGGGTTCACCACCGTGAGACGTTTCGTGTCATAATCCTTTCCCAATGGCGTGCTATATATAGCTTCACTGTTGAAATAGGATATTAATGCACTGCTATTCAATACTATATCGACCGCATATCTGTCATTCTTCTTCTTATTAAAGTTCGATATAATTATACATTTACCAGATACTTCTTTCATACGAGTTGTGCCATCAATCGCCCGCCCTGTATACATTCGATCGCCTAAAGTAAGTATCTCCATTCGAACAGCATCATAGGTGATTGAATCAGGATACTTAAATCGCAAATTAACGAATATTGGATCCGTGGCGTTTGCACTGAAATACGACTTTATCGTTGCAAGAGCACTTGACAATGGTATACTAGTATCTTTCGATACCTTGTTATTACACACATACAACACACTATCTATCTTGTCGATTTCAAAATCAATATACCGACATCCACGTTTCAATACAAATGTAATCATGTCAGTATTCATACAAGTGCCGGTGAATGCACTATCATACGACGCCTTAATAAAATAATGCTTCAACTTGTAATTCAAATGTTCTCTGTCATCATTCATTCTGTCATAAGTATCAACCGCTACTCTATACGCTGTGACTTTCGCATTATATGCATCGATTTTTGCCTTTATTTCTGCAAGCAATTGTGTAAATTTTGCAATATCCGCATCATGTTTATCGCGCACTTCAATATAAGCATTATATTTATTCAAATCAGACTCGTATTTCGTCATTGCTATATTATATGCTGCCATTCGTGAATTGTTTAGTGAAATATATGCTGCCATCTGCGCGTCATATTGTTGTTCATACAATTTTCGTGCCTTACGAGTACCGCCAGTACGTAGAGTTGGTTTCCAACCTCTCGTCGGACGCTGTGGCTCGGCTGGTTCACTCACTACAGGCAAAACCCGTTTTTTATATTCCGCACTCGACAATGATGCATTGTAACCACGTTGTGTAGCGAGATCCCTATTATTTTGCCAATATTCGGATATAAGAATCTCAACAGGTCTCTCGGTGGAAGCTTTTAATCTATACTGAGTCAGCGTTAGTTCTGGACCATACGATGTTGATATTTGTGACATCTCATTTCGTTTATCATTTTCGCTCAATCCCTCGATTGTATTTCGTTTTTCCAGTAATTTGTAAAATAATTTAAACGTGATTATTACTATTAAAATCACCAACAAGAGTCTAAAACGGTCCATTTATATATACCAACATAATGATTTAGAATTGTTCTTATATATTATAGATATAATGGCAGGCGGATTACTAAATATTATATCAGAAGGTGCCAATAATGTGATGTTAACTGGTTCTCCAACAAAGACCTTTTTCAATGTCACGTACTCCAAATATACGAATTTCGGACTACAGAAATTTAGACTGGATTATGAAGGAACGCGGGACCTTCGCACAACCGACGACTCCACATTCAAGTTCAAAATAAAACGTTATGCAGAGCTTCTCATGGATACGTATTTGGTTGTAACTATACCGGATATATGGAGTCCAATTCACAATCCAACTCCAGAAACTGGTGTAAAATGGGCTCCGTACGAATTCAAATGGATCAATGACTTGGGTGCTGCCATGATACGCGAAATCGTTATATCTTGTGGATCGGTCACTCTACAGAAGTACAGCGGCGAATATATCGCCGCTATGGTTGAGCGAGATTTCACTGCTGAAAAGAAGGCGCTCTTTCACCAGATGTCGGGAAACGTACCTGAATTTAATGAACCTAGTATGGCATACGGTAGATCGAATTCGTATCCATCTGCATTCTTTACGAATAATACCGCTGGCGCTGAACCATCCATTCGCGGACGGACAATTTACATACCCATAAACGCTTGGTTTACTCTCGATAGTCGGTGCGCGTTTCCACTTGTTTCTCTCCAATATGCCGAACTCGAGATTTCCGTAACACTTCGTCCCATACAGGAACTCTTTCAGATACGCGACGTTTATGACGAACCAAATTCGTTTCCCTACGTGCAACCTGATTTCAACCGAGACGAACATCAAATGTATCGTTTTTTGCAGACACCACCATCCGTTTATTTAGACTCTGCAAATTATGGTAATAAAACGAATGTATGGAATGCGGATATCCACTTGATAAGTACATATTGCTTCTTGTCAAAGGACGAAGCACAACTATTCGCCGCTAAAGATCAAGCGTATCTAATTAAAGACGTGTTCCGATATGATTTCCAAAATGTAACGGGTTCCAAGCGTGTGAAACTACTGTCAAATGGTATGGTGTCGAATTGGATGTTCTATCTTCAGAGAAACGACGTGAATATGAGAAATGAATGGACGAATTACACAAACTGGCCGTATCGCACGCCGCCGAAGGATATCGATAATACAACAAAAACACTACCAACGGGAGATCCCTTTGCGAAAACTATAGGACAGCCAAATTACATAGACTATGGACCGCAAATTATAAGACAATTTAGAAAGGGAGAACAGAACTCGGGTTTGTTCTATACCGGCGACTTTTCAGTAGACAATCAAAAAAACATATTGATATCCATGGGAATCCTGTTAAACGGCGAATATAGGGAAAATTCGCTTACACACGGAGTGTTCGATTACATCGAAAAATATACGCGCACTCACGGACATGCAAAGGAGGGTCTATACTGTTATAATTTCTGTTTGATACAAACCCACTAGAATACCAACCGTCGGGTGCACTAAATACGAGTAAGTTCAAATTGATAGAATTCGAGGTTGTCACATACGTACCGCCGTTCGATGAACTGAATTCGAATTTCAATATCATTTGTGACGGCGACGGTAATGCGATTGGAACCAACAAACAAAATTGGAGGTTATACGAATACAACTATAATTTGACTGTATTCGAAGAGAGATATAACGTCATGTCATTCATATCCGGACAGTGTGGATTGATGTTAGCTAGATAGCAATATGTATGTATATGTAAAATATATTATTCATCTATAATAAATGAGCGAAACAAAATGGAAAAAGAAAATAGAGTTTCCATCAAAAATAGAAGATGTAGCTGATTCAGATTCCGATACAGAGGGATTTGAGGAAATCAAAGAAATGGAACGTAAATTGGATACTATCCGAAATGGGAAAAGAGGGTTTACCAAACTACCGTTTTTGGAAAGCATAACAGAACCGTTTGATTTAGCAGCAGCACCAACACCCGCTAGTGCAGCAGATCAATTTCGATCAATAGGAGAAGCAGCCGCTCAACAACTGGAAGAAAATCAAGCGCAACAAGAGCAAGTGACTAGCGAACAATTAGAAAAAGATGCAAACGAAAATTATAAACGTATCTCCAAAAACTTCATATATTACGTGAAATACATGTCAAAATTAACATACAATATCTCGAACGATGTTATCGCTGCTAAATTCAAAACGATTGCAAAGAGTGTCGCACCAAAAGAAAAAATAGACAAAGACGACCAAAAGCGAATCGCTCAAATGTTCGACCGTGTGTTTACGGGCCTCATTACTATATTTATCGCGTACAACCTATATTTCGTGTATTCCACACCAAAATCACCATCCGATGACGGTTCGACCTCCGTGTTTGATGTAATTGATAATCTACCTACGTTTGCATTCCCTTTACAATGTGCTCTAACGCCAATTAAGATATTCCTTCTCCTCATGTCATACATGCAAGACGGAATGTCATTCGTGCCATATAAGTCTCTGCTCTTTTTCATTTGTCTAGGAATATCCTCGTTCTCTCTAAATGGCGGTCTCACTCGTTATTTCATAGACATGTTTGTCACGGGAATCGAGTCAATGTCGTCCAAAAAAGGTTGGGAGAAAGCAGTTAAACAACAAAACGTAAAACAAGACATCGGACTCATATTAATGATCTTAGGGTGTACGGTCACTCGCATATCAGAATTGGTTATGATTTCAGCAACGGTTATTGATCCAAGAGCGATAATCGGATGGATTGCGGTATTTGGAATATCATTGCTGTTACTCCCGTTAGTCAAGGTTGTCATGAGTGTGATAATGTTTTACATGTGTATGTTGATTATAACAAAAAGTAAGGAAAATGGTATCAATTTCATGCAAACCATGAGCGATATCGACCATGAACTCATCGGCAATCTTGTGTTTTATGATTGCAATGATGATAGCAGCACGATTAAACAGATACTCAAATTTCTAGATAAGGATTTGTCGAAAGCTCTCTTTCGAAATTTGTATCTGTTGATACTCGGACCGGTTTTTCTGTATAATATACAAGCCTCTGCGAAAGTGAAATCGAATATAATGAAAGGACTAGCCAACTGTATATCGTTTACTATATTAATAGCGCTGGCAAGTACAAATGAATTTATACGTGAAACATTAAACTGGATTCTGCGTTTTTTCGCGTCGACCGACAATGAATAGTTGTAAAAAGAATTTAGAATATACCATCTATATATTCTAAATATGGGTAAAAAAAGCAACACAGCATTACCGTTTGTTTCGGTGTGTACTCCTACGTTTAATCGACGCCCGTTTATACCCATTCTATTCGAGTGTTTTCGAAATCAAACATACCCGAAAGATCGTATCGAGTGGATTATCATCGATGACGGAACCGATAAAATCAAGGATCTTGTAAAATGCGCGGAAATACCACAAATCAAGTATTATGAATTGCCAGAGAAGATTGCTCTGGGTGCAAAGCGCAATCTCATGCATGAAAAGTCTAAAGGGTCTATCATCGTTTATATGGACGACGACGATTATTACCCACCGGAACGGATTTCACATGCCGTAGAAGTTCTCACTGCGAATAAGAAGGCCCTTTGCGCTGGTTCAAGTGAGTTGTATTTGTATTTTAAACATATCCAGAAAATGTATCAATTTGGTCCATATGGACCGAATCATGCTACTGCCGGAACGTTTGCATTCAAGCGGGAATTATTAAACCAAACCAGGTATAATGAAAATGCATGCCTAGCAGAGGAACGAGAATTCCTAAAGGAATATACAATCCCGTTCGCGCAATTGGATCCGATGAAGACTATATTGGTATTTTCCCACGCCCATAATACATTCGACAAGCGCAAACTACTGGAGAATGCGAACACGACGTTCGTTAAGGAATCGGACAAGACAGTTGATATGTTTATACGATTTACCGATGAAGCCAAAATCAAGCGATTCTTCCTAAAGGATATTGATGAGAAGTTGGATAAATATGGACCGGGAGCGCCTGCGATGAAACCCGATGTCATTCAACAAACGTTGGATATAGAAAACCAACGTAGGAAGATACAACAACCAACGCAATTTATGATGCAACAGGATGGAAAGGATCCTGTACCAGTGGAACCCAAGGAGATAATCAATATTATAAATGGTTTGCGCGGTAACGTGAAAACTCTAATGGAGCGAAACTCAGAATTGGAAGAAATCGTGAAATCACAGCAAAAAATTGTGACTTTTTCGGATCCGATCGAGCAACCGTCAAACAACGTCCAAAAGCTAAAGAAGGAGATTGCTGAATTGGAATTCAAATTGAAACATAGCGCGCTGATAGAAGCAGAATTGCGCGGGGAGATCGAGATGTTGCGGAAAAACGAAGCGAAACCGATTATCTTCGTGGCAAAAAGTAAATCGGAACCAGAAATCGTAGTTTCGTTGGTGTAAACTATTCGTCGATTACGCTCTCGTCGTCGACCACTGTTTTTTTAACGTTTTTATCGAGATACCGATACATACGTTTTATATCGAGCTTGGAGATGTCGTGGTTCTCAAACAACTGTTCCACTTTATTCAACACGTCTATTTGGGACTGGAAGTTCGTACCATAAAATGTCCTCAGTTCCTGGAAGAATGCAATAACATCCTTGCGATCCATGTCGAGATCCTGACATATCCCGTAAATAAATTGCTGGTTATTGTATTCTGTCGAGTACTTGGTGAGTACCTTTGTGAAACGTACCTCACTTGGATCGAACTTAGCTACGTTTTCTGGAAACGTATCGTGGTATATCTTATTGTTGTAAAATGTCTTAATCAATGAACTCATCTCATTAAACTGCCAAATTTGATTCTGAAACGTAATTCGATCCATATAATCGGCGAAACACATATTGTCGAGGATTTGCAAATAGAAGGGGTAAGTTTGGCTCGGCGGGTTTTTTGCAATCGCGTCGATTATGTTTTCGTGCCATAACAGGGCCACTATAGTGCGATCCGTTTCATTGATGAATTTCGTATGATCGTCCATCGACATGTGTTTATTAATTAAATGCTTTGTTATTTTCTTGGAATCCTCGTTGTGGGACTTCATATGTAATATGCTATTACACAGTTCTTCGGTGAGTAATTCCGGATTTTTTGCCTTTAGTTTTTGTATGAATTGTAGCTTTCGTAGGTCTCCTTGGATATATTCGAGCACCTTATCTTTCAAACGAATATCATTCGGAATAATATTATCCAATAACACCCCCATCTGAGATGTAGTGGGTGTTTTTAATTCGAACACATTACATACCTTCATGAGTTCCTTCATTTTTTTATCCAGAAAATAATTGCCGATGCATATAATCGGATTCAACGTAACGTCTTCTAGTTTCTGTTTTTTTGTCTTCTTCTGGCGAATTAGTTTGATAAGCGATGTTATACCGCCTTTGTCTCCGCTATTCATACCGTCGATTTCATCCATCAATATGATAATTTTCTTCACCGTTTTATTCATCATATGGAGAACATTACGCGACGACATATTATTACTCGTAATCGTATCGATCAGCGATGTGTTTCTCACGTCTCCTGCATCATAACGTATTATATCGTAGTTCATTTCTTCCAATATTTTGGTTATGAATTGCGTCTTTCCTGTACCCGGTGCGCCATATATGTATATACCCTTGTTATAATTTACATTTTTACAGTTGGCATCGAAATCTAATAATATTTTTTTTATATTGTCGGCGATCTCTTGTCGCTCCAATATGACGTTAATGTTCTCCATATTTATATTGAGGACATTTATTTTTATATGAATTTGAACGAATGACTTACGGGGGCTGCCGCCCCCGTACGCCCCCGCTCTTCGTTAATGAGCGTGAGGTAGCCAGGTAACCTCACGTGGGTAGTGACGAAGTCTTGGACGCGCATCGTCTATATACGGCGCAGCCGCAAGCAACGTCAGCGAAGCTGGCACTGCCGCCCCCCGTATTTACCTACTGAACGCACTGAAATTGGCTGTCAATGGTATGAAATTGGAAGGCGACTTATCTGTAAGTGCACCGTTGTACGTATATCCGTCGTTGACCGGTTGTTTTAACCCGCCTGTACCGGTCATAGTTCCTGCACCCCTTATTAATCCACCCGCACCGGAAACAGTGTCCTTTACCAACCCGACACCA
>Ga0214923_10008501_pt1 | contig 10900 bp, 7 predicted proteins | sample LL1510_MetaG_FD_177993 | JGI IMG/M metagenome (GOLD analysis project Ga0214923, IMG submission 177993) | Freshwater microbial communities from Lake Lanier, Atlanta, Georgia, United States - LL-1510 | ecosystem: Environmental > Aquatic > Freshwater > Lake | place: USA: Georgia | collected 2015-10-15
CTGTTTCATTAACTGCATCTGTTTCATTAACTACCTCCACTTGATTTGTGTTAGTATCATTAGTATCGCTTATATCACCAATTACAATACCACTTTTTTGAAATTTTTCTTGTAATTTGGTGTATTCTTCCTCAGCAAGTCTCATACTTTCTTTAATAGTCTCAATTTTTTTTTGATTATTTGTTCTTGATAATTCTTCTTTATAATAACCATTAATAAATTTATAATTTTTTAACGCTTCGTGAGCAATTTTTGTGTGATTAAAAAGATCATCATCTAAAGTTTCATCTATTGTTGTTGGAATCGTGGAGGTTGTTTCAGACATATATATATAATATTAATATTATATATTTATATTGAATGAATTTTTAATTTGAATCTTCTTCTTGTTCAATTATTGTATTATAATATCCTATTTGAACATCTATTAAATTGTCAAATATATCATATAATGGTATAAATTTTGGTAATAATCTAACTGATGCTGTAATACCATTAGAAAGTTTTCTATATTTTCTTTTAATATTATAACTAATACGGTTCAATTTTTTAATTGTTAATGGATATTTAGTATATTTATTAAATAAATTTAAATTTTCAACATTGTTGGCAGTTGAACTAATATTTTGAACTTTAATCATTAATTCTTTAATAGTATTAATTGCTCTATTCAAATTAATTATTATGACATTATATACAGTATATTTTTTTATATTAATTCTTAATCTGGTTCTTTTTAATTTAATACTTTTATTAGACAATAAATAATTAAATATAACTATATTTGCTCTAGCATGAGCACCAACAATTTTTTTAAATCTATATGGCATAGATTTTAATTTATTTAGTCCTTTTTCAAGAAAAATAGTTATACAATGTTCAATCATTTTTTCTCTTCCTAATTTTTTATACCAATCATTATATAATTTATTTTCTTCTAATAATTCAATCTCATTTATCATTATATATAAAGCAATAATTTCGGCTCTTAGTTCTTCTAAAGAATCTTTATCATTAGTCATAAAAGTATTAAATATTTGTTCATTTAATGATATTATATCACCTATATTATAGTTTTTCTTTGATGTATTAATATTTTTTATATTCTTTAAATCTTCTTTTACAATTAGGTGTTTTGTTAATTTAAATGTCGCATGTCCAATTGTTTCATGTAATAATACTAATAAATTCCAAAAATCATGTCTAAAATTATTATTTTTATCATATAAATTCATAAATTGTCGATCTTTTTTTGTCATAAATTTTTTTAATAACAATTGATCATATAAATGATCGTATTTTTCTTCGTCATATATTATTTGTTTTGAACCATATTTTGATATTAAGTCCATATCATTTGGTAAACAATATGCTGCTGTTTTTCGAGATGGTCCATAATATCCACCAATTGCTAAAACATGACAAATAGCTACATTTAATAATTTATTGCTTTTTTTATTTAATGAAGAAAATGGTAATCTATTTTGTATTACTAATAATACATCTTTTAAATTATTAATATCTTTTGATTTGATAATAATATTTCCTCCTGCTGATCCAATAATCTTTTTTGGATCTTTATATGATTCTATAAATCCCATAGTATATTGAACTCTAGTATCAATCTTTAACCAATTACGCGAATGTTCCTTAAAATCTTTTTCATCACCACTTATAAAATATTTTATTAGATAATATATACTATCTAACAATGGTTTATCAAAATAGTCCATATTTGAATTAACATACTTATACGCTTTTTTTAACCAATAAACAGATTCTCTTAATTCAGTGCTATATTTATCATTGACCGAATATCTACGAATAATTATCTTTCCATCTTTTTTATCAAAATATGAATTTTTTGTTTTATATTTCATATCTATTTTATCATAGTCGTCATCAGTTATTGATTGTCCATAGTAATTATTACCACTATTATTTATTGAATTATCTGATAATCCAATTTTATCTTCATCTGAAAATAAAAAATCTATTAATTTAATTACTCTATTACGATTTGAAACCTTTAATTTATCTATATATTCAATTAATACTTCTCTTGTTAAATGATTTAATCGAAGGTCTAAAAAATTTATTTTTTTATCACTCTTATTACCATATATACTATTATTTGTTATTAAAAAAATATAAAAATATTTTATTTCTTTACTAATTTGTGTGTTATCGTCGCAGGTAAAATAATATAAATTTTTAAATAATGCTATAATTTCATTTGTATATCTATGTTGCTGAGTTCTATATATTTTATATAATGGATCTAAGGATTTTTTCATTAGATAAATAAATATTAATTCTTCTTTTGATAGATTATATAAATTTGTTATATTATCTTTATACACTGCTATACCATTATATATTTGAAGATTTGAATGATCTGAATAATTTAATAAATTATCAATTAGTAAATTATTTATTACTCTGTTCATAATATAAAATTTATTTTTTTTCTAAATAATTATAATGGAAAATATCTTAAATAAAATACATTTACATTATCTAAATGATAATGATATTAAGAATAAGAAAAAAGAAATATTATCTCGGAATGATATTAAAATATTTCAGCAAGATAATAATTATACACAAAAGAATGAAAACCTTTTTATAACTAATAATTATTTTATTGCTATACGTAAAAATCATGAAAATACAACTAATTTAAAATCAATTAAAGATTATATCTTGACTGAAAATAAATTATTTTTATCACAATTTCCAAAAGAAATTCTAATTAATAATCTTCTAAAAAAGGAATTACCTAATAATATTATTAATATACATAATTATTATTTTAATGAAAATTTATTTATATTAATCATGGATAATGAAGGAGAATTATTTAAAGATTTTTTTAGTAAGCATTTAGATGATTTTAATTTATTAAATTCAATCTTCTTACATATTTTTTTTATATTAGCAATTCTTCAAGATAAATTTCTATTTATGCATAAAAACTTTAACTTCAATAATATTATAATCAAAAAATATACTCAAAATACTATTAAATATAGATTGAAAGATAAAGAATATGAAATTGAAACATTAAATTATATTCCTGTTTTATATAATTTTTCTCATTCTACTATATTTAAAATATATGATACTCCAATGGAAATATATGATAAACAAACATATTTAAAAATTAATAAAATTATGAATCTTATTAATTCATTTGATTTTAATACAAAATATAAAAAACATATCTTAAATAATAATTATTTTATTTCCAGTTTGGATATATTTAATTTAATGTATTCTATTAAGTATTCTAAACCAAAACTAGGTATAAAATTATATTTAGTTGATATAATTGGTAAATACTCAAATATTAATAATATTAATAATTTATATAATTATTCAGAATCATATTTGTCTATGTATGAATTTATAATAAAATATAATTTTGATACTCTTAATAATAAAATTAATAATCAAACTAATACAGAATTCAATACTGAATTAAAAATAGATCAAGCAACAATTGATAAATATAAAAATGCTATAATTATTATCTTAAAAAATGGTCTAGGTAATAAATTAATGACAATAGTTAATTTAATTCATAAATATCGTGAGAAACCAATATATTTTTTAGAAAAACAATCAATTCATCAATTAAGATCATTTTATGATAAATTAAAATATATATTTCCAAATCTAAATACTGACGAAAAATACAGTTTAATGAGTTGGACCTTATTTGATGCTTTACAAAAACATGGAATAAAAGAAACAACTTATGTGGATCATGATGTATTTTATCGAATTCCTGGATTCATTAATTTAACTGACAATACAAGAAATTTATTAAAAATGAATTCAAATTATGATTACTTACAAGATAAATATGATTTAAAAAATGGTATTTTTGTTCATTACCGTTTAGGTGATAAATTTGAAATAAATTATAATGATTTAAATAATAATAAATCATGTAGTTTTATTTTATTAAAAGCTGAATATTATATTAATAATGTCTTGAAAATGCTAAAAGAAAAATTTGGACAAGTTTATATTATGTCAGATTCTATAGAGGTAGCAAAATGTTTATTAAATAATAAAATACCAAATGCTATATTTGTTAATGAAAAGACTGCTGAAACATTCTTTTTAATGACTCATTGTAATAGATTAATTATTTCAGATAGTAGTATGACTGTATCAGCTATTTATTTAAATAATAATAAACCTCAAGTTATTGCCCCTAATTTTGTTGTTGATTTTTATAGCACTTGTAAAATAAATAATAATTTCTTTTTTAGTAAAGATATGGTAATATTTGATAATAATAAAGAATATTTATTAAATACTAAAGGAGACTATGATATAATATATAAACAATGTTTTAGTAAGAATAATTAATAGAAATATATTTTTTATATTTCTATAATAAGTTTAAATTATCTTTTGATGGATAACATTTTAGATAAAATATATTCTCATTATTTAAGTGTGGAAGAAATCAAAAAAAAGAAAACAGAAATATTATCTATAAATAGCATAAAACCATTATTAAATTTGAAAAAAGAAAAAAATGAAAATTATTATACAACTAATAATTATTTTATAAAAATAACTGATAACATATTAAATGAACAAGATTTAAATTTAGTTAAAAAATATAAATTAACTAATAATAAACTTTTTTTACATCAATTTCCAAAAGAAATTTTAATTAATAATCTTCTAAAAAAAGAATTATCTAATAATATAATTAATATTCATAATTATCATTTTAATAATAATTTATTTATATTAATCATGGATAATGACGGAGAATTATTTAAAGATTTTTTTGATAAACACCTAGATAATTTCAAATTATTAAATTCAATATGTATTCAGATATTTTTTATATTAGCTGTTCTTCAAGATAAGTTTGAATTTATGCATAAAAATTTTAATTTTAATAATATTATTATAAAAAAATATAATCAAAATACAATAAAATATACATTGAAAAATAAAGAATACGAAATTGAAACATTAAATTATATCCCAGTTTTATATAATTTTTCTTTTTCTACTATATTTAAAATTTATAATACTAAAATGGAAATATATGATAAAGAAACAAATCTAAAAAATACGAATAAAATAACTACTCCTATTCATCAATACGATTTTATGACAAAATATAAGAAACATATATTAAATAATAATTATTTCATATCTAGTTATGATATATTTTATTTTTTATATTCATTTAAATATATTAAACCGGAAATTAAAATAAAATTATATCATAATATAACGAATGAATATTCAATTTTAAATAATATAACAAATTTATTTAATTATTCAGAATCATATATGTCTATGTATGATTTTTTAATTAAGTATTATACAAATAAAGATACAAAAATGGATAAGAAAAATGATATAAAAATAGATGAAACATCTGAAGCTACTGAAATAGAATCAATATTAGAAATTGATCAAGAAACAATTGATAAATATAAAAATGCTATAATAATTATTGTAAAAAATGGATTAGGTAATAAATTAATGACAATAATTAATTTAATTTATAAATACAATGGAAAACCAATTTATTTTTTAGAACAATTATCACATCATCAAAATAGATCTTTTGTTGAAAAATTAAGATATATATTTCCAAATTTAAATACCGATAAGAACTACAGTATAATGAGCTGGAAATTATTTGATGCTCTACAAAAAAAAGGTATTAAAGATACTGAATATCAGGACCATGAAATGTATTATACAATTCCTGGATTTATTAATTTAACTGATTCTACAAGAAATTTATTAAAAATGAATTCAAATTATGATTATTTAATAAATAAATATGATTTAAAAAGTGGTATTTTTGTTCATTATCGTTTAGGTGATAAATTTGAATTAAATTATAACGAATTACAAAAAAATAGGGTTTGTAAATATGCCCTATTTACACCAGAATATTATGTTGAAAATATTAAAAAAATGTTAAAAGAAAAACCTGGTAAAGTTTATATATTATCTGATTCCATAAAAATAGCTGAATGTTTATTAAAAAATAAAATATTAGATGCTATATTTGTTAATGAAAAAACGGCTGAGACTTTCTTTTTAATGTGTCATTGTAATCGTTTTATTATTTCAGAAAGTAGTATGACTGTTTGTGCGGTTTATTTAAATAATAATAAACCCCAAGTTATTGCTCCAAATTTTTTAATAGATCCTCGTAATAATCATAAATTAATTAATAATATATATTTTAATACTAAAATTGTATCATTTATTGATGACAAAAAGTTTTTATTAAATAAGAAAGAAGAATATGATTTAATTTATAAAAAATGTTATAGAAAAAATTGATTTATACAAATATTTATATAATTAGATAATTATATAAATAAACATTAAATGTATGTGTGCGATATATCATTTAAGGATTATGTTAATTATACTGTTAATGTAAATTGTTTAGGATTTACAATTATAACAATTGATTCAACTAAAATAGATGAATATCATCAAAAATGTATAAAAGAAATAGCTGAAAAATACGATGTTAATATTGAATTAATTAAATTAATTGATTCAAAAATTATTATTCCTGTAAATAAATTATCTCATAATCTGTTAATTGATTATAATACACAAGTTCAAATTAAATTTGAAGATATGGAACTAAGAAATATAACTCTTATTAAATTATGTTGTTGTAATGAAAATTATATCCCGGGCATAGAAAACCTAAATTATAAGATAAATGAGATCATACAATTTAGCAAACAGCTTGCTACAAAATATACAATTGAACAATTAACAAAGAGAAAAAGCAATGGATCATTAAGTAAAAAAGTACAAGATAATATTTATAATAATTATACTGACATAATAAATATGAAATTAAACTCAGATAATTATATCAAATTAGGTTTAACTGAAAAAGATTTAAATAAATATATTACAAAACAATTAAATAAAGATGATTTATATTGTTTTAATTTTGTTCTCTACATATATTCTCTATCATCAGATGAATATAATATAATTAAAGAAAATGTTCAATTAAAATTAAAAAAAGAAGAAGAAATTTTTAATAAAAAAATAGAACCAATTATTCAAGAAAAAGTTAAAGAAGTATCATTAAACTATGATCGAATTATTAAAAAATTAATTGCTAATAATGAAACTCATGTAAATGAATTGAATAGTATTATTGAAGAATTAAAGAAAAATGGAGAACAAGCAAGTATTGAATTATTAGCTATTATTGAAAAAAAAGATAAATTAGAAGTAGAAAATAATGAATTAATTGAAAAAAATAAAGAATTAGAATTTCATAACAATGAATTAGATAAAAAACATAATCAAATGTGGGAGGAAGATTATGAATTTTTTAATAAATTAATTTCAAAAACAACTCTCTCTCAATTAGATCTTAATAGAGAAAATAATAGGGATGAAGATTAATTTATAAAATAAGAATAAGGTATTTCAATTGGTATTAATTGAAGTTTTTCTTCAGGATTATATTTTATTCCGATTGATTCTATTTCATTTTTATTTAAATATTTTTGATCATATAATATTGTTGTTTTGTAAAGGTGATCAATAACTGGTTGATATTTTATTACTTTTATTACGGAAGGATGTAATTTGGTTGATGAATTGTTTGTTACTAGAAAAAATTTTTTTATTATATTTCCTTTATTACACATTTTTAATAAATTTATATTCTAATTTTTATATTACATTAGAATATTAATATTATATTTAATAACATTTTTATATTTTAATATTTGTTCGTTATTAATTTTATATTTAATACTATTTATTCCATCTCTTTTCCAATTATTTAAATCATTAAGAATATTAAATTTTTTATTCTTATTCGTTAATTGTTCTATTTCACTTGTATTTTGATGAGTCATTTCTTTTATTGTTACAGATGGTGCTGTTGAGAGTATATTATACACCGGTATATTATTCTCCACTAATCTATTATACATCGCATCATCCTCTCCTCCCCATCCAAAAAATCTATTTGGAAATCCATTTATAGTCGTAAAAGATTTTTCATCAAAGCTTATAATACCTCCAAGGAAATCCTTAAATGTATATTTTTCCTTCCATAAAGACGCTATATGAATAGGATACTTGGAGATATGTGTATATACTTTCTTTATTTCTGGAGGTGATACTAAATCTACATCTGAAAATATATAATTTTTTGTATTTGGTGATTTTTGAGCGATTTTAAATCCGATATTTAATAATGCTCCACGATTAAATTTTTTATTATCATCTGATTGTTCAATAATATATATATCACAATTTGGCAAATAATTATGATAATATTCTATAAACATCGCTAATTGTTTATCTCTTGATTGATATTTATTATTACGGTATGGAACAATAATTGCTACAGGTGTATCTAATGTTGATGGAATAGAATCTAATTGTAGATCTATTTTTTCGATTCTCTTTCTAGTTTCTTTATATTTAGCATATTGATTTGATACATTTCCACCAGATTGTGATGACGAATATTTATAACTTATTTCATTCAATATATTCGCTACAAATTCATAAACATATTCTTTTGTCATTATTTTCTTATATAAATTACGACCATTTTTTGCTATTTGTTCGCATTTATCGTCATTCATTTTACACCATTTAATTATTTCTCCGAGGTCTGACAAGTCGGCTTTAATAGGAATATAATTTTCATAAGGAACTAATAAATGTTCAAACCATACTTTATACTTAGAATCTACGTGTAATACAACTGATTCTAAACTAAACATAAATCCTAAACGATATGCTGCTGAATTACCTTCAACATTTATTAAATATTTATATTTATTTTGTTCTGTTATAGGAACTCTTTCTTTTAACTTTAAATTAAGGGAATGAGGATTTGTATATTCTAAATATGGATTATTAATAATTTTTTTATCTCTAAAAACATATGAAATAATTCCAGCATCTAAGAATGGAACTCCATCAACTATATTATCTTTATTATAATTTGGATCCTTTTCCCACATTTGATTAATTCGTGTTAATTTAAATCTTGGATTAGTTTCAATTGTTAAACCACATCCAGTCCCCTTACCTCTAAAAAATGCTGTTGATATTTTATTTTTCCATTCTATTTTTTTTATTTGTCCGGTATATGGTGACTTAGATTGTGAAAGATGTTGCCAATCATCAGTTGTTGGAATAGGAATATCAGCAAAGTTAATTGTAGTTGATTGACTTAAAACTGGAATAAATGAACGATCTTTATATATTGAATCTAATGGGAAAGTATTTGAATCATATATTTGTTCAAATGGTTGCGTATAATCGTTCTTTAAAATTGGAAAATCTTTCTTATTTAAAAAAAATATAGAATCACCAACCTTCTTATGAGAACATACATCTTTTATCATATCATATAATGGAGCATAATATTCGCTATCAATACTTGTCCATTGTTTTTCATTTCTAATTAAACAATTATTTGCTGTCCAACGTTCTTTAATTTCGTCTAATTGTGTAAATCTTCCTTTAGTTATTTTTGATTTTAATTTAGCATATTCATACCAATTTCTAACATTAGTTGGTATTTTAATTCTTTCAGACCATTTATTACCTAGAGATTTATTATATGATTCATTATTTTTAACGTGTTCTAATTCAAAATTATATATTTCTACATATTCTTTAATCTTATTATTTTCTATTTTAACAAAAATGCCAGTTAATACTTCTTCATATATATATTTTAATGTTATCTTTATAGCATCACCATTTAAATTTTTATAAATTGGTAATGCTAATTTACTGTTTTTTTCTATGGGTGAGTCTTTATTTGGATTCTTAACATTTATTTCTGGATATATTATTTCTTTTACTTTATTTATTTTATCAGCTAGTTTGAAAAATTTATCTTTTTCGCTCATACTCTATATTTGATAAAAATTAAATAAATAAAAATTGAAAATATAATTTTTATAATTTTGAATAAAATAAGGTTATCAGCAACAAAACAATCATGATGTCACTTGACCATCTAGAGTTACTGCCTACCGCACTCTTGTGTTTGTTGTCTCTGATTGTGCTTTACAAGGCTTCAAAAACGCTACTTGGTTGCACATTAATTACTTGTTGTTTGATTACCGCTACAACTTTGTTCCCAAAGAATATGTTCATATTTCCCGCATATACATTCTTTTCAATCACTCCGATTTTGTTCTTTAATATTCGTCATATTAGAGATCAAATAAAAAATCAGGATCAGTTTTATTCTGACTTAATGGAACTTTTATGCGCATGTGTTTCGGTAAGCACATTATTTTTACCATCGTTCTTAGATGAAGAGTTAAGTGATTTTATCTTTCATGTTGTTATGGCATCAATTCCATTAATTTACTCTGAGTGTGTTAAGTATATACCACCTCGCGAACCAACTAAATATGAGCTAGATATGGCAGAACTTGCTGCTGAAAGATATTTCTCTAGATACGGATATATTAATCAGGTGAATCGTTACTAAATTTAAGACCAATAAATTATTTGGTCGTAACGTCTGGTATTTGGCGGTAATTAATTTCTTTATATTTCATGAAATATAAAGAAATCTTTTTTAGAAGCAGGGAACTCCGCGAATAACCATGTCGCACTTCGTCTCAAGAGATGACGGATTAGATGCGACTATTGAAGAATTGTCATCATCAAAAGGAAAAAACGGCAACTCGTCAAAGTCCGTGTGTGTCATCTCGATGCCGTTGTCATCATCCAATAAAGGCTTCACCAGCTGATGATAAACTGAATGCGAAGAGGCTGTCTGCGAAGAGGCTGTCTGCGAAGAGGCTGTCTGCGAAGAGGCTGTCTGCGAAGAGGCTGTCTGCGAAGAGGCTGT
>Ga0214923_10008502_pt1 | contig 10899 bp, 9 predicted proteins | sample LL1510_MetaG_FD_177993 | JGI IMG/M metagenome (GOLD analysis project Ga0214923, IMG submission 177993) | Freshwater microbial communities from Lake Lanier, Atlanta, Georgia, United States - LL-1510 | ecosystem: Environmental > Aquatic > Freshwater > Lake | place: USA: Georgia | collected 2015-10-15
TAGATGAGTGGAGTATTTATAACGGTGCTTTAAGCACAGCTAGACTAGATGCACATTACAAAGCTTGGAAAACTCAACCAGCACCAAGTCCACTACTTACAGGTATAGGCTGATGTGCTACAATAACAACAACAGATGCGTCTTATGTGAAATTTTATGGCAAAAAAGAAAATAAGTAAGACAACACCCGAGCAATGGCAACAAAGATATAGCACTGCTCAATCAACACAAGCTAAAATGTTTAAGCGTTTTTCAAATTGGTATGATTCGCTTTATGCAGTGGTTGGAGTAACACCTTCACCTTGGCGTTCAAAAATGTATGTTCCAGTACTGGCTAGACAGACTTGGGCATTAGTAGCAAAGTTTCTAGCAATCAAACCGGGATGGCAAGTCAGAGTCAACGATGATAATATTGGCCAGAACGATATTAGTATTAAAGCTGAAAAAGCTCAACGCAAATTAGAATACGACTATGAGAATCCATATATGGATGAAACTATGCGTGATAAATTATTTGCTTGTTTATTAGACGCTACAGTTACCGGCACAGGACTCGCAAAAGTCTGCTGGAAGGTTGATGAGTCTGAAAGATATGAAAGACTACCAAGTAAAGACGGTACGACTGATTTATCTAAAGAAAAAAAGATTACAAAAAAAGTAGCTTATAACGACATAGAACCAGTTAACATATTTAATGTATATGTTTCACCGTCTGCTACAAATCTATATGAAGCACCTTGGGTTATCATCAAAGAATTTAAATCTTTAGACGAACTTAAAGAAGTTAACGAATTGGCTGGTGTTGAACTATACAAAGACCTAGACAAACTTGACACTACCAACATACAGGATGATGACAGTTCTTCTTATAACTATTCTCGAAATCGCTTAAGTAACAACCAAGATAAAATTGATAAAACTGTTGATATGGTTAAAATCTTTGAATGCTATGAAAGTGATGTAATATCTACATATGCAGAAAGTCAAAGCAAGGATGGTAACAGTTCTTGGCGATTAATCAGGGAGCAGCAGAATCCATACTGGCACGGTAAATATCCTCTTGTTAAATTCCACGTCAAAAACAAACCATTCCAATTTTGGGGCGAAGGACTATTTGAAACTACTTACAGGCTACAAGCTGGCTACAATGACGCTTTCAACCATTTTATGGACCAATGGAACCTATCTGAAAACTCTATGCTTATGATGCCTGAAACTGGCAACGTAAATGACTATGTTGTCGAACCGGGTGGCGTTCTCACCTATCGTGGCGACCAAGCACCACAGCAATTCAAACACGCTTCTCCAGATGGAAATATGTTGCAAAGTATTTTATCACTTATGGATAAATCTATCGAAGGTGTAACTATCTCACAATATGCAGCCGGTCTCCCAAACTCTGCTACTGACAATACCAAAGGCACAGCTACAGGCATTCTTCACTTACAAGAAGCGGCTGGTGACATAGTTTCATTTATGCGAACTAATTTCCAACAAAGTCTTACGCAAATTGGTCGTATGTGGCTTTCTAACAATCAACAGTATATGGATAAACCAGTTACTATGATGATTAAGACACAGGGCGAAAAACAACAAATGACAATTAACCCTCAAGATATACAAGGTGATATTGAATTAATGGTTGACGATAAGTCTATGGACCCCGCCAATCAAGACCAAAGAATCGCTCAATATATGTCTTATGTTCAACAGTTAGAACAAATGCAGCAAGCATCTTTTGCACAAGCTGCACAGACAAACCAAGCTACCACACCTTTATATATAGATTTTGCGACATTGCTCCAAGACTTTTCAGAGCTTACTGGACATACAAACTACGACAAAATCTTGCTTAATGCCCAAGAAATACAGCAAAAAATTGCACAATCTTCTGACCAACAAGTTGGCAATGAAAGATTTTCTACCGACATTAATCAGTTATATGGTACAGAAGCTGCACAATGGCTACAAAAACACGGCATACAAGCTGACCCACGCAGAGTCCAACAAACTCCACAAATTGACCCAGCCCAAGTACAACTTGCTTCATTACAAGTTAAAGCAGATAAAAATCAAGCTGATACTGCTCTTAAGGCCCACAAACAAGTTACAGAAACAGTTAATATGATGGACCAACAACAGCAACAGGGTGGTCAGCAACCTCAAGAACCTCAACAGCAATCACCTAATAATGACCAGCAAATTGCAGAAATGGCCAATCAATTAGTTCAAACAGGACATTTAAGCCCAGACATTTTAGCTCAATTACCAGGACAACAAGCCGCAGCACCACAACAAGCAGGACAAGGTGTATCTATTGACCAACTTAGAGCAATGGAGAATATGCAACAATGAACGAAGTTGACAAATTAAAGACTCGTTACGCTCAACAAGTTGAAGATGGCAAGAAAATTGAAGCATTTACTTCAACTCCTGAATGGAATTGGTATGTTGACCACGTCATTGAACCAACCGTAAAAGACTACACTAATCGTATTCTTACAGGTAAAATTCTATCTGACAAAGAAGATTGGATTATGCGTGGAATGATTATGGGAATCAAGTTAGTTGTTGAAACACCTGAAACATTTAAGAAATCTGCCGGAGAAGCCAAGAAAAAATCTAAATTATTAGAAGAGGCTATGGAACAAGATGTCTGATGAATTTGTAGTATTTGAGGAAAATGATGAGTCGAAAGAAGATATTGAAAAAAATCAGAAGACTGATACTAAAGATGTTGGGGGTAAGGTCCTCGAAAGAATTAATAAAGATGAACTTGAACCATTATTTGACCCAAACCACGAACACGTTTATGCTAGAGATGAGGAGGAAACAGATGAGTATTATGCCGAGGTTTGTACAGTTAAAGGATGTGGAATCGGAAGACTTATAACTAAAGATTGATGATTGTGATGGTAGCTTCTCCACTAGCTACCACCAGAGTCATTAAGACTCATTAAGATGAGGAGATGCGTATGGAAGATAATTCCGCACCAGTTGCACCAGCAACGACACCAGATGAGCCACAAGCAACTACAGAACCTGTAGAAGCTATACAAACAGATGAGCAGCCAGTAGCCGAGCAACCTGCAAACTCCGAGCCAACTGAACAAATCAGTGAAACTCCTAGCAAAACAGCTGAAACGCCTGCTGAGAGTCCTACCGGGGACATAGAAGATGACGAGGACTTCTATCAGTACCAACAAGTACAAGATATACCTCAAATCGACTTTAACAATTTACCAGTAAGTGATGACGGTCTTATTGACCCAAATCAATTAGCTGGAGCTATAAATCAGCAGATGAACTCTGCTGTTGAAGCTGCTCGACAAGCTGCTCGCAATGAGTATCTTGAACAAAGAGCAGAAGAAAAGCTTTGGGAAAAAGCTTACAGCAAACACCCAGAACTTAAAAGTAACAAAGAGTTACGCGATTTAGTCCATAGAGCAAGGTTAGGCGAAGTAACTGATTTGCTCAGTAGAAGCCAGGACCCCAGTTCGGTAAAACTACCGACACCAGGACAAATTGCAGACAGACTCTTTAACCATATCGGTACAGCAAAAGCTGAAGGTATGAAGCAAGCCACAGAAAACACAGTTATTCAGGCATCAGCTCACGTTGAAACCTCTAACCGTAAATCTGATGATTCTGCCGAAGCAAAAAATAGATTGTACCAGAACATTAACAATGCTGATAAAACAATAGCTAAGCAAGCTCGACAAGACCTGCTTAAAAAACTTGTTTTTGGCGAATAATATAAAATTAAAAGGAAGAGAAAATGGCACAAACATTTACTTACACTGACGCCGCTATTCGCGAAGACCTTCTTGATTTAATCGTGAATATCGACCCAGAAGAAGACCAACTTTATGTTGGTTTACAGAAGCACAGTGCTTCACAACCATACCACCAGTGGCTAACCGACACTCTTGCTGCAGTAGGAACTGTTGCACGAACTGAAGGTTTCGACCCAACTTACGCTGACAGGACTAACCCTGTACGTAAGGCTAACTACACTCAGATTATTTCTGCAGAATTCCAGGTTACCGATTCTGAAAGAAACAGCAACACTGCTGGCTTCAAAGACCGCTACACCTATGAAATGCAAAAAGCTATGCTTGAGTGGAGACGCTATGCAGAATACGCAATCGTGCGTGGTTCTCTAGTATCTGGCACAGGTTCTGCTGCTCGTCAGATGGCTGGTGTATTTGCACAGATTTCAACTCTAGCTACAAACGCAGCTTCAGTTTCACTATCTGAAAATATGCTTAACAGTTACTTGCAAAACGCTTGGGCACAAGGCGGCAACGTTGACACTGTCCTAGTTGGTGGTACTCTAAAGCGAAGAATTTCAACCTTCACTAACACCAACACTCGTTTCGTAGATGCAACTGCTTCTAACGTTAACAACACTATTAACGTTTACGATTCAGACTTTGGTCGCGTGGAAATCCACAAACACCGCTACGTAACAATCGCAGGTGAAAACCCATCCATTGTAGGTCTACAAAAAGACAAATGGGCTGTGGCTCACCTCGACCAACCTCACTACCAAGAAATCCCACGAACTGGTTACAGCTCTAAGGGTATGATTGTGGGTGAGTTAACACTTGAAGCTCTAAACGAAAAGTCAAGCTTCGCTACAACCAACGTACAGTAATCTAACAACTGTATGTTAAGGAGATAATATGGCGACAACCGTAGATGATATTACATCAGCGATGAATACCTTTAACAAGGCGATAGATATGGTGCTCAGAGAGCCTATCGGCCCAAAAAGGTGGAGAGCTGCTAATAACCTATGGTTGTCCCTTTCTCCTAAACACCACCAAATTTATAGAGAAGTATCTGCAGAGAACGCTCAGGCACGTACGCTTGTTGACAAGCACGGAAGAGCTTTAGGGCTATCTAAGGCCGAAATGTCTCAAAAAACGCTTAGAAACGCTTTAAATATCCCTGTAGGGGCATATAATGCTATAGTAAAGGCAGACCCAAATGTGTTTAGAGAAAAGAAAAACTTCAAATTGTTCGCAAAAGAATTTCCAGAATATATGACTCGTGAAGTTTTTTAAGGAAATAAAATGGCAAATATAACCCAAACCGATGTAATGCAGGACCTAAGTTATTTATTAGGTGAATCTAGTGTTCCCGCTTCTGGCACTGAAGATAGACAAAGATTCATTCAACGAGCATTAGACAGAGTTTACAGAGCCTATGATTGGCCAATGAATAAAGTAACCGCAACCATCTCTATGATTGCCGGTATTGCCACACTGCCATCAAATGTTCACCAAGATTCAATTCTAGATATACGTGAAGTCGTAGCTGGAGTTGGCACTGACAACGTTTATACATCAGTAAATTATTCCGATTTAGATATTTATCCACAAAACTCATACGCTTATTTCCTACAAGGCTATGAAGGCAATTATGTTATTAACACTTCTGAAACTGGCACAAATACTACACTAAAACTTTATTATGAGACCACTACTCCTATAATAAATGCCTCGATTCCTACACCATTTCCATCAAGTATGTGTTTGGCTAGAGGTGCTTTAGTCTATTACAGGCAAGCTGAAGACCCACAGGCTGACATATCTCAGGAAGAATATCTGTTCCAACAAGAACTAGATGAAGTTATAGCTCAATATAACCGCTCTCGACCTCAAAGACGAGCTAAGACATTGCAAGAAGTTTCCGGTACATATACTGGCGACATTACAGATACTGGTTCATTTATTAACGAAACGAATTAAGGTGGCCTAGATGGTACGAAGAATCCCACCAAAACGAGGAGGCCGTTCAGCTTATTCACAGATTACTGTATTAAACCCAGGTAAAGGCCTTAATAATCTTATATCCGATAACTTAATTGACGATAAGGAATCTTCTAGTTTAGAAAACATACAGTTTGTAGAATCTGGAGCACCAGCTAAAGCCTATGGTTATACAGCCGCAGGTTCTGGTTTATCTAATAACCCAAGAGGATTAGGTTTTTATAACGATACAGTTGCTGGCAATCGTTATTTATTAACAGTCGATGGTTCTACTCTCAAATATCTTTCCGGTAGTAGCTGGGCATCAGTATCTGGAGCTTCATTTAGTTCTACGGCCACAGACAAAATAAACTTTGTCCAAGCTCGAGGTTCAATGTATGTATTTGATGGCGTCAACTCTGTAGCAAAAATAGCTTCAGGATTGACACTTACTAGAAATGGTAGAGCACCTAGAGCTAAATTTGGAATATATTTTAATGGCAGGATGTTTGTAGCAGGAGTAGACGGACAGCCAAACCGTCTTTATATTTCAAAACAAACAGATGCTAGTGAATTTACTGTTACCACTGGTGGAATACAACCACAGCCAGACAACACTAATGATGCTGATTCTGGAACACCAAACGTACCAGGGGCTACCTCATTTTCATCAGACACTTCTGGCACAGCTAATGCAAACATTATAGATGTAAACAAATTTGATGGTGACAAAATTACAGGTTTAGCTAAATTTCAAGATGCTTTAATTATCTTCAAAGAACGAGGTATATATCAATTAACATATAATTCTGGTTCGACAGACCCAATAGTCGCTCCTGTATCTAAAACTTATGGATGCGTAGGCCATAAAAGTATTGAAAACGTAGATAATGATGTTTTTTTCTTATCTAGAAATGGAATATATGTTCTTGGCAATGAGCCAAATTATTTCAATGTAATTCGCACAAATGAACTTTCTGCTCGAATTCATCCAGAAATTGACACAATTAACCCGACTAATTACACAAATGCTGCGGCTCATTATGTAGGAAACACTTATTATTTATCTATTCCACAGGGCGGTGTTACAGCCAACAACGCTACATTAACTTATGATAAAAGGTTTCTGGCTTGGTCTAAACTGACTCATATAGATGCCGAAAGTTTTTGTTTATTCACTGATTCTACTAACACCGACATTGTTTACTTTACTGATGCTAATTCAGCCAATGTCTATAAAATGACTACAAACTATGATTCTAATGGCTCTGCTATTTCAGCTCAATGGACATCTAAAGCTTATGACCTTAATAACTACAATGTTTATAAAAGATGGGTAGATGTGACTATATTATTCAGACAACTAGTTGGAACAGTGACAATCACCGTTATTACAGATAATGGAACCATAGCTAAAACTGCAGCAGTTAGTGCCTCATCAGTAGGTGGTCTTTCGACAAACATTCTTGGTGGTGGTGACATACTTGGTGGAACTCCGACTACCGGTAGTACAGGCACAACTACCAGCTCAACAAACATTCCATATAGACTACGATTATCCATTAAAAGTCGGAGTGTTAAAATAAAAATTAGTAACAATAGGGTTAATGAAACCTTTGTGGTTCTTGGTGTAGCTTTCAGATACAGAACCTATTCAGCCTTTACTTGGCCATCAGCCCTTAAGATACAGTAGTTGCAATTATGTATATAAAAAATTACAATATAAACAACAGATGTGAGCAGATGAGTTTTACTCGAGAAAATAAATATGTGGTCATATAAAGACGTTAGAAAAACTGTTGCATCAAAATTATCTTCACCAGTTGGTCGTGCTGTAAAAGCCGTAGGTGCACTTACTGGTAATCAAAAATTATCAAATGTTGGTGGAGCAATAGAAAATCCATACTTAAACTACACAGGTAGTTTTAATCCAGTTAATATGTATAGCAACTATAAGCAAGCTGGTGGTTCTTTTGTTGATTCTAGAAGACCTGATGGTGGAGGTGGCGGTGGAGGTGGAGGAGGTAATGAAAACTTCTCTGGACTTTATGGTAATGGTTCTGGTGGCGGTGGGGGTGGTTATACTGACCCAAATGCTGGATATAATATGCCAGGTCTCCAATCAGATGTTACAAACAAAATTCGTGCTCTTCAATCAGCCTATGATGTTCTAACAGGTGGCGTAGAATCTAATTTACGAGAAAAAGCTAACCAATTGACAACTGCATATCAAAAACAAATGGAAAATCTTGGTACAGCTTTTCAAGGTACAGCTAACCAACTAGCTGGTGCTTATCAAGCTCGTGGACTTGCCGATAGTTCATATGCCGGTAATGCACAAGGTATTGCTAAAAAAACTTATGATACCAATCTAGAACAAATGCAAAATGAAAAAACTAGTAATTTAGCCAATATTGGTCGTCAACTACAAACTGCTCGTGCTCAATATGGTGCAGCTAAAAGTGCTTTAGAAGGTAATTTAGCTAACCTAGGTGCTTTTAGTGGTCAAGATTTACAAAATATGGCCAACCAATATCAGCAACAACTTGGTTCACTTGCTGAACAACAAGCTGGGCTTGGCACACAAAACCAATTTGTACAGGCTGTACAAGGCATAGCTCCATCAGTAAATCAGGGAACATCTCAACTGCAAGCTCAATTAGAAGCTATCAACAATTCTGGAACTACTCAATTTGCTAAAGATGCAATAGCTAAAGGTCTTATTACTCAAGCTACTGGTGGCGACCCAAATCAGTCAGATTTCTGGAAAAATCAGTGGGAGAAAATGACAGTTACTGGAAAGGCCTAAAATGGCTAGTTTCTGGCAAAAATTAGTTGCTCAAATAAATCCTTTTGACCAAGGTGCTACTTGGAAAAATCCAACACCTCAGCGTAAACCTGCACCTCAACCACAACCAAGGGTTAATTTACAACAATTTCAGCAAGCAATGAATCAACAGCGTGCACCATTTGTACAGCCTAGACCATCGCCCCTGCCAATACCACAACCAACTAACGCACCAACGTTCAAACTTGGTAATTTGCCTATAACTAATCCGGTTGCTAAAATGAAACCCGGTAAAGAATCTGCTTTTGATTTAGGTGTTCAAAGAGGTCTTATAGGCATAGCTCAAGCTGGAAGTGGTCTATATGACCTTGTAAGCCCCGGCAAAGGAACAAACCGAGTTTCACAAAACTTAAACCGCAAAGCACAAAACATCGATAAAAAAGTTGCCAGTGGTCAAGTCGAAGGTGGTAAAAGTTCTTATTTAGCAGGTCAGATTGGAATTAACCTAGCTACATTACCTTTTGGTGGAGAATTTGGACAAGGTGCAAAAGCTGCAATCAAAACAGTGCCTTATGTTTCCAAAGGAACAGAAGCCTTGAATGCTACTATTCGTGCTTTAGAAAGTGGTGGCCCTTCATCTAAAATAGCTGCCAATGTTATGAAAAATACAATAAGTCCTAGAGCTGCAGGATATAACATAGCTGCCACTGGAGCTTATGCTGGTTCTGAATCAGGAAAAGGTCGTAAAGTAACCCCCGGAATGATTGCTACAACACTTGGTGCTGGAGCAGTTATAGGTGCGGGGGCTCCATTAGTCAATAAAGCTATAGGTGCAGCTGGCAACAAAGTTGTCGCTGGTGTTACAAGAGCTGGTCAAAGGTTAGAGAATGCTAAATTACCAAGACCTGTGCCTATGAATCAATATGGAGGCGTGGGAGCAAATGTCCCTGGTAATGCTGGATATAATTTAAGCAAAGAAGAAAAAGCATTCTTAAAGAAAAATAATATTTCACCCGATTTACTAGCTAAAGGACAACTTGTTGGCCCTCAAGGTAATGTTATTCAACCGCCAGTTCCCAAAACAAGTAAAATAACACAACCTACTGATGCTTTAGGTCCACTCAAACAAGAAGCACTTAAATATAAAACATCACAAGAATTTAATAACGCATTAACAAAAGGTACTTTACCTGAAAACGTAACACGACTTTGGCACGCAACAACTTCAGACGCAGCTAAAGCAATAGAAAATAATGGTTTTGTTGCCGATTTAGGGAAAAATAGTCAAGGTATGACCAAAGCTAAAGGAGTATGGTTTTTCCCAGAATTTTCTGATGCTTGGAATTTTAGTGAAAGCAATGTTCCTTCATTTAAGAATCAAAACACAAAAGTTATTAAAGCTATTACTAATGGCAAAATTTTTAAACTACCTGATGACTTAAATTTACCAACTTCGACATATTTAACACCTCCAGAAATAGAAAAATTAAAAAAACAAGGATATATAGGAGTATCTGGTAAGGAAGGAATGTTTGCGGGTGGGAAACTTATAACCAAAGATGTTGTGTTTATGTTTGACGGCAAAGATGTTATGGGCCAAAACCAACTTAACAATTTATATAAACAAGCTCACGCTGAATCAAAAGCAACTTCAAAACTAGTTGCAAAAGAACCCGACATATTGACTCCACCACCTAATGCTAGCAAACAAACTCAGGCCGCTTATGTAAATCTCGACAAACAAGTTCAGCAACCTAATATGTTGAAATACATTGTGAACAGTGCGTCTGGCTTTGTTAGTCAACACGGTGATAGCGGTGCAATGATTTCTAGACTGTTAGACACAGCTACAATGAACAAGAAAAAATCTTTGCAAAACTTTGCTAATTTAATTCCTGATGTTTTAAGTCTACACAAAAAAGACTTTACTAAATTTGTTGACACATTAGACGCATTAAGTCGTGGTGAAAAAATTGTAATTGATAAAAAAATTGCACCTGCTATTGAACAATGGAATAAATCTATACCTTTAATTAGGCAAAGGGCTCTAAATGCTGGTTTAGATGTTGGTGACCTTGGACCTAATTATTTTCCACGTATCTATAAAGACTTAAACAACAATAAAAACATAAATATGATAGCTAACAGATTGGTAAATGAAGGTAAAGCTAAAAACTTTGACCAAGCTATAAAAATGATTCGTCAAGCACAAAGTGATTATACAAGACCTTATGGCAACCTAGAACGCAATCGTCTAAAAGACTTTGGCAATTATGAAAAGAACCACGAAGCTTTGTTGTCATATCTTAACCGTTCAATGGACCGTATTACTAAAGCTGAACAGTTTGGTGC
>Ga0214923_10008503_pt1 | contig 10899 bp, 10 predicted proteins | sample LL1510_MetaG_FD_177993 | JGI IMG/M metagenome (GOLD analysis project Ga0214923, IMG submission 177993) | Freshwater microbial communities from Lake Lanier, Atlanta, Georgia, United States - LL-1510 | ecosystem: Environmental > Aquatic > Freshwater > Lake | place: USA: Georgia | collected...
CCAATAATATCCTTATTTTTGAGCCACCCAATATCCCCGTCATTACCGCTATTCTGATTATTTTTTACAGTATCACCTGTACCTAAAGAAAGTAATATGATATTTCCTATTTCAAAGCTCGGATGAACAAGATAAACTCCTGTGACACCGATTAATTCAGGATTATTAGCATATATCCCGCCATCAACCCCTTGATATATTGTAGTGCTATTGGCCTATCAGCAACATAGGTGCTAAAATTCCTATTAGCATATTATACGAATAATAGCTATGGTTAATATATACTAGTTAATATTATCATCTTGACATTTACTTCTTTTTGAGTTAACCTGCGTAGCAGGTTAACCAGTAACACCTCTAATTGGCCCTTAATTTTAAAAAGAATATTGGCCATGCACTAATATATTTTTTGTTGATAGAGGTAAGACCCTTGCCATATCCTCTTCATCTACCTTAAAACCCTTCTGATTTAACGTTTCATATACCTTTTGCATTTGCCCTGTGTTCCATAGGACCATAGCGTTCGATACAAAACTAAGGCAACTGGCTTTGTTCATCATTTCTTCGTAATCACTTGTCTTAAATGATCCTTGATCTGCAAAAAATACATATCTTGCGAGTGTGTGCCTGGATTCTCCACGATTTAATTGTTGTCTTACCGCATAGCGTAATTTTTTATCATGTAGGTATCTGAGTATGTATGTGCTTTTAACTATTCTGCCTAGATGTACTAATGCTTTTGCTAGTTTTGTAAAGGTTTCCTGTGCGTGTAATTTTTTTACAATTATATGAGGCTTAACTAGCCCCATTTTCAGCGAACACACTAATCTGATTATATCATCCCATTGTTCACATATCAAAACCTCATCTATTTTTTCTTTACTGAATAGCTCTGGATGGTTTGTAGCTTTTCTATTAAAACAATATAATTGCTGATCTTTCAGATCCTTAAAATGTGGTTGGAAAGATATACCCAATAAATAACATAATGCGAATAATACTTCTGTAAATCCAGCTGTATCCGTAGAATGTTCAAATGGCCGAGATATATTCTGATTATCCAGTAACCCGTCTAATACATAAACTGCTTCTCTAACTGCGCATGATAAAATTTCTGTATTAAAAACACTGCACTGATCAGACATATGGGTATATATAGTTATGCCTCTATCAAGAGCCCCAAAGTATCTGGGATGCATTGACGAATATAAGCCCTTATGACTTGTACGGAATCTCATTCCGTCTGATGAACTACGCTCTCCTAGTCCAATTATTTTTGTTAACCAGTAATTTTGTTGTGCCGCGATCAGAATATCATTGGCATTTTTAAGATTAGCCGAGTTAATATAGTAGTTGGAAACGTAACTCAACTTATCACCGCTAATGCCTGTACAGTTCCTGCTAATTCCATATAATCCTAAATTTGTTGCGTGACCCGTTATTGCCGCGCTTAAAATATTCGGTAGTATAATATCTCTGGTTCTGTTTCCCTCTATTGGCTTGAAAGCTCTACTATAGCCCGTCTGTTTTTGAATATGGAAGAGTAAATCCTCTATTCTGATTGGTTCGATATATGAATCTAATATGCCTTTGAGCTCTTTAACCTTAGCAGATTCTGGTAATGGATCATCTTTATATATTACCAATCTATTGTTTCTTATCTCGGCAAAATTGTCCTGAACAAATGATTTTGTAGCCATATAAAGCTGTTCCGCAAACTCTTGTTTTAACCTCGTTATGATATCACCAGCCCGCTCAGGTACGTTCAGTTCCTTATAATGTATTGCTTTTTCCTGTTGCCATTGCCGAGTACTATAAAGAGGATCCCAGAAATCTCTGTAATATTTGCTCTGTGGTAAATATAAATTCCCTGTTCTTAATCCTTTTTTTACTGCGAAGCATAATCCTATCTCCCATGCCTTTCTATTCAACTGGCCTGATTTTTTATATAGACCTTTTTTCCATGGATTTTCTATAAAGCCTGTAGGCATTTCTTTTGTAAATTTTTGTTCCTTATGATAACATCCATAAGCCTTTAAGCCTACCATTAGATCTTCGCTTCCTGTAGCTGATTTAAATTTTAAATCAAAGAACCTTTGTAAAAACTTGGTTAAATATCCATATCTTCTTTGAGCCAACTCTGATTTCCCATAAACCTCAAAATCCTCTACCTTTTCACAGTCACTGATAATATCATCGAGATTATTACTTGTATCTGTAAGCTCTTGACAAAACTGTTCTAACGTTACGATCGTGCGGTTCTTGTGATCTCTTAACAGTTTCAGTGTCGATATTGCCCTCTGGCTACTATCTCTGGCTCTGTTTCTAAGTTGTTTGAGCTCAATTTCGTAATCTCGGTTAACTCTTCTTTCTATTTCTCCTATAAGTTTGTCATAGCTACCCACCATAGTATCTATAATGGACTTGGTACTTTCATATAAATAGCAAACCATCATCACATCCCGTTTTGTGCTAGGCTTAATCCTTCTTATAGCCGCGATATCATATTTGTGAATTATTTGCGCCAGCTTCTCGCAGTAGCTTGGATGGATTAATTTCCAGGGTAACGATTCTAGATTCAATTTGAGTAATTCTTCTATTACTTCAATTTTAATTGAAATATTTTTAATATTTACTTCACCAATAGGTTTTTTTATTGCTGGTAAAAGTATGTTTTCCTCGTATACCCTTTTTAAAGTCTGTTGTTGTAATGTATTGATACATGTTGCAAAAGTTTCTAAAATATTTACCTGGGTCTTATCGTATTTACTATATACATGTCTCATTAACTGGTTTTTACACGGTAAATGTATTTTTGCTTTAATCAGAAAATTCTCAACTTCTTTAGCTATTTCATTCTTGCTACTAATTAGCAAAGGATTCTGCTCTAAAAAATGGGATATCAGGGTATCATTCTTAAAATCAAAGTCTTTAAACCCTAGAAAAAGTTTTACTTCTTGCCTTATCCTTGATTCACTATTTTTATTTCCGCTGTCCAGACAACCATGCACTAAATCAATTTCCAGCTGTTTAGATAAGTGATTTAATATATTTACCGATATCGCTGGCCACTCATCAATAAACCTACCTGTTTGTTTTAGACAACAAATCTGTATAGCGTATTTAAGTCTACTCTCCGTCCCTCTTGATCGGTCAATAATAAATTCTATATCTTCTGCGGATAAAAGCCATTCTAGCAATAATCTTTCATTATTCATTTATGTATTGTCCCGCATTTTCTACCGTATTAGCTAATCTTTCTTTTGAAGCGGTTGTATAAATAGAGGTAGTATCAAGTGATTCATGTCCAAGCAATGCGCTCAACTCCACCAAGCACTCAGGGTTTGATCTTAAATAATTAATGGCAAAAGTATGTCTTAAAGTATGAGGGCTCATATTTTTTATACCAGATTTGCCAGCTAAACTATTAATTACCTTTTGTACGGCTCTAACAGTCATTTTCCTATTTTGCTTACTAAAAAATACCGCTCCTCCTTCTTCCAAATTTCTTCTCTCAAGATAATTACGCAAGGCTTTTCTCGCGGAACTATTTAAAGGTATTGTTCTTTCCTTACCCCCTTTAGCATTAACAACCCTGATCTCTCCTGATCTATCGTATAGAGTTAGATCTCTTATTTCCAGATTAACCATCTCCCCGACTCTAATACCTGTCTGTAACAAAAGCTGTATAATGGCATAATTACGCTGTTTTGTTCCGTGTGATGAGTGGGAAGTTACCGATAACAGTTTGTGTATGTCATTCTTAGTTAGTGCCTTAGGCTGCGTTCTTTTAGTCCGTCTCAAAAATTTTACTTTTTCGGACGGATCCTTCTTGATGCGTTTCTGAACGGTCATGAATCGAAAGAAATTTCTTAAACTCTGAATATTTCTATTAATTGATGAGGCTCTCTTTCTTTGATTGTGAATTAAATAATCTTTGTAGGCAGTTAAGTGGTAATGGGTTACTTTTTCGATATTTTCTAAAAAATCTATTTCTCGGTACCACCTGTAGAAAATTTTTATATCTGAAACATAGTTTTTTAAGGAGTTATCGCTAATATCTTCAGCAATCATCTTTTCTTTAAAATCATTTAATAATTTATCTAACATGGCTAGTTTATATTATACGAACAATAGGGTATAGAGTTAGCATATGTGTTTAGTTCGTATAATACAAGTAGTTTTTTTGTTAAGCTACGTATAAGACATATTATACGTAATGATTATGCGAATTATATAATGATTTTGATGATTTATAATATTAAATAACTACATTAATGTTAATATTCTTAAAATAGACAATTTTAAGATCTAAATCATAGCGTATTAAAGGCATTCAACAGATTGTTCGTATAATTCCTTAATGGAAATTTTAGCACCTATGTTGTTGATAGGCCTATATCAATAGTGATGGATCATTGAAAAATGCAGGGAAAAAACTGTTAGAAGCACTTTCCTGATTATTCAAATTTAATCCTTAGCGTGTATTTACGGCCAATTCTTTCTGATACCCTAAATCTGCTATGCAATTTTAGTAAAATACAGTACTTACCGTAAAATTTGATATGGATGGACCTGATACCCCAATTATAGTATTTTCTGATGGATTCCGTACGCAATTTATGACAGAAAATACCTTGTTTTAAGGAGTTTAGAATTTTGACGGAGAGACTAGATACAGTGTGTAATGCTCTAAATCTTTAATTAATTATTATCTCCATAATACTTTCTTATTTTTATTTATTAATAACTAGTGTCTCATTTAACCAGTTATCATGTATTAACTTCTCTAAAAATTTAATACACAATGAAGCCTGTGGTTCTAGGTGGCAAATATCGCAATAAATTTGTATTAGATGCAATAAAAGGTAAATATTTAAAAGGTTGCTCTCTTTATCTGTTAAAGGTAATATATGCTTGACGTGCGAAATATAAGATTCTAAAAATGATTTTATAAATATTTCATTGCATAAGATAAAATTACCACTTTTTATATCCCTTCTCATAAAAAAGGACACTAAATCAGTAATTCTAGACGCATACCTACTAAACTCAAAATCAATTAAAAAAAATTGGTTAGAACTTTTTATAGTATTTTCTAGATTAAAATCACCATGTATAATACACATAGGTAAACTTCGCAAGTTCTTCTTTAAGGAAAATACTTTTTTATCAAAAAGTTCTATAATTAGATTTTTGACATCTACTTCAAGTCTATTGGAACTATTAATTTTATAATATAACTTATTAAAATCTATGGCATCAGTATTGATAAAATGAGTAGTAAGGGGATAAGTTTGAATATGGAAATTTGCTAATATAGTCCCTAAGAGTTTAGCATCATTTAAAAGATTATCCTCAACATGGCAGCCAATTATCCAATGATAAGCCATCCATGTTTGATTTTCATCATTGATACTATATTTATTATCTTTAGTTTTAATAACTTTTTCTACATTACCAATATTGATCTTATCTAAAAATGAAAGAATTTTTATTTCATTTTCTAAATTATTTACATTATTTTTTCTTTTTAAAATAATTTGCCTGTCTTGCATCATAACCCCTATAGCTTTATTAGTTCCCCAAGGATGGGGAAAGCTATGTATTATAGATGTTTCTATATCAATCTCATAGGCCAACTGAATTAAAGTCGGGATATTTTTATTCATATATAAATATTAAGTTTTTTTTAAAACAAAAAAAGAATGTTATTACTATTTGGCAAAAACCTATAATACTAAGTATTATTAGCATTCCTTCTTCCTTTCTTATTTTTATTTCTTTATCAGAGAAACCCCCATTTACATAAGCTTCTTTAATAAAATGTGTTAACGTAGCTGCTTCCTCCCCTAAAACTCCTGCAAATAGAAAAGTCACTACTACAATTAATTGTTGCAAAAACCTTACAATAGAGAACACTCTCCCATACATATGAGGTGGAATAATATGTTGCCAAAGAGCATAATTAGTTCCTTTTTGAATTGGTTCGAAAAAAAAATATGAAAACAATAATAGTACTAAACATATGGAGTTATTTATAAAAATACTTAAAAACAATATAAGACCTTGAATTATTAGACAGTATATAGTAACTAATCTTGTATTTAAAATTTTCTTGTATAGTAAACCATATAGTACCCCCCCAATAATAGCGCCAATCCCACTTACACTAATAGCCATTCCTGCCTTATCTGGAGAAGTTTTTAGTAGCGCAATAGGCATAGTATAAGCACCAAGAAAACTTACAGTTAAACTTGAAACCAATAATAATATTAACAAGTATATCAGCCGAGGATGTTTTATAATATAAGTTAATCCACTTTTTATCAATTCTATACTACTACCTTTAAAGCGAACTTTACTAATAATTTTATCTGATTCCTTCAAGCGCCACGATACTAAGGCAGCAAAAAGGAATGATAAGATATCTAATATAATTATGAAATCAATCAAATCTTTAGTAAAAGCCACACCCGCAAATAAAGGGCTTATTAATCGTGGTATCATGCGTTGAAGTGTTATAAGTACGGCAGTTTTATTCTTTAACTCTGTAGAAACATTTGAAGAAATTACCGATACAAATGTAATTCCATGTATTGAAGATATTAAAGAAAAACAAGAAACATAAAGGTAAATAAAAAAGGTAGTAATCTGAGTATTATACAGCCACAAAAGTAGAATTAAGCTAAAAATTATTGATGCTAAATCACAGTAAAAAAGTATTTTTACCCTAGAGAACTTATCAATTAAAATTCCAGCAGGAAATAAAAACATCATACCTGGTAATAATTGAAATGCAAATATTAAACTATAATCGAATATATTTTGCGATTTTTGAAAAAGCTTTATTCCTAAAATAAAATGTATAACACTATTACAAATTTGAGAAAAATTTTGGATAATAAAAATTAATTTTATGGCTGTAATTGTCATTAAACATTTTTAGAAAAAATTGAGTCAATCATTTATTTGTAAGTTGTATTTTTTAATTCTAGTAAATCATACCTAAAATCCCCGCATAAAACTTCAAATTGATTCAAAACCAGAGACAGAATTTTCTTTTTAGTTTATGTAAGCTTCAAAAATTTGCATCTATATTATATAATATTCCCCTTAAAACTTTAGCTATTTTTAATAATCTGTCAACATTTTCTTAGACTATTTATTGTCCCAAATTTAGGACAATAAATAAAAATTAGAATTTTTCTATGATATATGACAAAAAAAGAATCTTTTATAAAAGCCTGTGGAATAGGGTTATCTTATCTGTTTATATCAATTAATGTAATGAATTTACTACTAGGTAAAAAAATTATTGAAAATAAGCTTTGGAAATGAATAATAACATTTTTAATCATGTAAAAGTAATAAATTATTTTAATTAAAAGTTAGATATAGGATTAAAAATTTGTACAAAATAATCTGTGAAAATTTACGGTTTTGGACAAGAAATTACTCTGATAGCATAAATTCTTACACTATTGGACCTGATACCACTAATTAACGCATAAAGAGGTCACGATAGAATTCGGAAAATATATCCTTGTATCTTGGGGGGTGTCTTTAGTCATATAGCTATAAGATATTTAAGTAAGGCTAGTATACTGTAAATATCCTGAGGGCATAACCCTGTAGCGTAGATAAGTAACTAGCCTTTACTCATTAAAGATCGAACGGTATCTTAGGTCTTGAATTTATTTTCAATGAACTTGCATTAACAAGGTTGATCTTTTAAGTATCCTATTAATTTTAATATAAAAGGTATTTTATGGATAGTATAATTCTAGGTATAGACATCTCTAAAAAAACATTTGACGCAGCTTTACTACTAAATAACAAAATTAAAACTAAAAAATTTAATAATAACTTAAAAGGTTTTGTGCTGTTATCTCAATGGTTAAATCTTAAAGAAACTGATGCTGTTCATGTTTGCGTAGAAGCCACTGGCGGTTATGAAGAAGCGCTAGCCCAATACCTGTATGATAATAATTTTAAAGTTAGTATAGTGAACCCAGCTCGTGTAAAAGGCTTTGCTCAAAGTAAATTGTGTAGGGTTAAAACTGATAAAGCAGATAGTGAATTAATAGCACAATTTTGCTAGACAATGAAACCTAAAGCTTGGTAACCGATACCTTTACACATACAACAGTTAAAGCAATTGGTAAATCGCTTGGATTCTTTGATTGCTATGAAAAACCAAGAAACTAATAGGCTAGAAGGGGCATTTAATTTAATTACAGATATTATTCAATCTCATATTAAATTTTTGGATCAACAGATAAAAGAAATAGAGATTTTAATCGCTGGTCATATAAGGGAACATCAAGACTTATCAGATAAAAGGTGTCCCTTTAGTAAAAATGCATAAACTATTAATTTATAGGTGATACTATTATAAATTTTTTTAATTATCTTAAATATTAATTAATAGTTGCGACGCGATAAAAAATTATTTAAGATTCTAAAAAAGCACCTAATTCTAAGCATCCGGCAATGAAGAAACCAGCAATAGTTAGCTTAAGTTCAGCACAGCGACAAGAAGTTGTAAATACCCTAGATGAGATACTAAAAGAAAATAATTATCGTTACAAAGATTTAGTATTAGAGACGTTAGACTTTGTTAAAGTCCTAATGGAAGAGTTAAAGTCTGGAAAAATCAGTACCAATCAATTAAAACAGATATTATTGAGCCTGGATCAGGAGGCGCTAAAAAAGCTGTCGGAGATTCATTAGAACCGCAAAATGAATCTCAGGGTAATGGTGCTTGCGGTAACGGTAGTAATACTGATTCAGATTCTAAAGTAATAGATATTGCATCACATCAAAGAAAGAGAGCAAGTAGGACTGGTAAAGGCCGATATGGTTTTGATGATTATCCGGATGGCTCTATTAATAATATAGAGATTGAAGGTATAGCAATTGGCGATATATGCGGGTCTTGTCATAAAGGAAAGCTTTACGAGGGTCAAGCACGTAAGTTATTACAATTCAGCGGTAATTCTCCGGTAAATGTCGAACGATACCAGAAGTCAGTATTACGCTGCAATACTTGTGGTTTAGAGTTTATGAATCATCAATCAGTAGATAAATGGACTCATAGTGCAAGAAGTTCAATTATACTGCAGAGGGTTTATGGAATGCCTTTTCATAGATTATCAAAATTACAGTCCCTATATAATGCGCCTATAGCTGAAAGTACATTATGGATCCAATGTTTAGGTGTATGGGAAGATTGTGGTTATGCTATATATCAGCAGTTATTGGCAGCAGCTGGTGAGAGTAAGATCTTTTATTCAGATGATACCGGGGCAAAAATTCTTGAAGTGATGAAGAGTAATAAAACCTTGCCTGAGAGACAGCAGCGCAGTTGTAATACAACTACCATATGTACTAGAACGGCCAGAGGTGAGAATATCATATTATACATGACTGATAATAAGCACTGCGGCGAGAATTTTGTACCGATCATGACCAGCAGGGGTAATAAAGATCATTATATAAAATTAATGGTAGACGCAAGTAGTAAAAATACGCCTAAAGTTGATGAGCAAGAGCTAGGTAAGTTAATAATAATAAATTGTTTATTTCATGGCCGGGAGAAATTTGCTGAGATAAAAGATTATTATCCCGAAGAATGCAAATATTTTTTAGATGAAATTAGTTCGATTTACAAAATTGACCATGAATGCCGAAATTATGATTCGAGAAAAAGGTTAAGGCATCATAAAAGAAATAGCAGTCAGCATATTAAAAACATATATGATAAGATTAGACATTTATATGATCAAAAATTAGCGGAGCCTAATAGCGCACTGGGTAAGGCAATGAATTATTGGCTAAATAATAAAACTGAACTGACACGTTTTTTAAAGGTTAAGGGAGCGCCTCTAGATAATAATAAATCCGAGAGGGCTTTAAAGAGCATAATATTACAGCGGAAAAATTCTTTGTTTTTTAAGACCAGGAATAGTGCTGCAATATGGAGTGGCTTAAGTAGCATAGTAAGGACATGTGAAGCAAACGGCATAAACGGCTTTGCTTATTTTAACTGGATTCAATCGAACTGGAATAAAGTACAGAAGGATGCAAGCAGTTACCTACCTTGGAAATACCTGGAGTATCGTAATAATACTGAGTTAGTAGCTGCTTAAAGGTCTCCAGTTTTTTGCCAGTTTTGCTGATAAAGGGTCACCATTATTAATTAGAATGTGCAGGGATCGATGACAGATTTGTTGGTAGGTTGAACCATTTAGAGGTTGTATTTTATATTTAAATTTACCTTGAGCAAGTCTTTTTGTACAGAGCCAGAATCCTTGACCATCGAACGATAGGACTTTAATAGTGGTTTTACTTTTATTATAAAATAGAAATAAAGCCCCACCCATAGGGTTTATGGTAAGTTTTTGGTTACAAACAGCAATAAGACCATCGATGCCTTTGCGAAAATCAATATGTATGGTTGCAACAAATATGGTTGATTGAGGCGTTAATTGGAGCATAAAAAGGTATTAATAATGCTGGTTGGATCTGAAGTATGAATAATAAGCCTGATACCATTTGGTTTTATCATCTCGCAAGTGAAGTTTAAGGGTGGCTCAGGGTTGATTAGGTGATTCTTTTGTGGCTGGTTTGGATCAGCGAAATTGAAAGGAATAAAATTAAGTGATTCAGTTCCTGAAGTTTGCTGATTTTTTCTATCAAGTGAGAAATTTTGATCTTTTTGGATATTATAAAGAAAGGATCTACTGACACTTAAGGCGGCGGCAACTTGTGATATTGAATAGGAACTTAATAATTGCCTGGCATGATTTTTTAGATAAATGGGGATAGGAGAAAATTTACTATTTTTTTTATTATCTCGCCAGACTTGGAACTGGTTAGCAACTTCCTCTAGTG
>Ga0214923_10008504_pt1 | contig 10899 bp, 7 predicted proteins | sample LL1510_MetaG_FD_177993 | JGI IMG/M metagenome (GOLD analysis project Ga0214923, IMG submission 177993) | Freshwater microbial communities from Lake Lanier, Atlanta, Georgia, United States - LL-1510 | ecosystem: Environmental > Aquatic > Freshwater > Lake | place: USA: Georgia | collected 2015-10-15
GGAATAACATCTTTTTCCATAAAACCATTTTTGCGAATCAATCGTTTTATATCTCTTGATTCCTAATTTTTCTAAACATTCACCACATATAACAGATTCGCCATCTTCGATCTCAAAAAATCCATAAACCATATTAGAAGACATTTTATTATTTTCAATAATAAAATAATTTTTAAAATCAATTTCAAAACTTATTTAAAATCAAATTTTTTAAAATGATATCCATGGATACATTTCTAAATATTTAGAATAAATATCTCTTTCAATCACAGGTAATGGTTTATTAGTTTCATTATCAAATAATGGATATAATTTAGCTATATAAAGGACATCTTGAATAGATAATATTGTATTTTTGCGTATTCCTCTAGGATATCTACCGTATAAACCGCCAACAAATACATAATATGGAAAACTATATAACATGATTGAATATTGATCAAAAGATGTACCTTGAACTTCTCGGTCTGTATAAAGTGAAAATATATTCTGTATTATAAGTTTATCTGCTTCTGCTTTATATCTTGGATTCCCCAGTTCAATACCTCGTGAAATCATATCATCTTCATAGAATTTATATAATCCTTGTCGGTTCCATAAATCACGAGGAATTTCTCCTTCAAGAGGACTTTGATGTTCATGTATTAAACCTAATGCGTGTCCAAATTCATGCAGTACAACATTTACGTCAAACCAGGCAAAATTCATAGTCTTTTCTGGATACTTAGCATTTTTACAATTAGAACCAATACGAGAATTACAACCTTTGTCAAGTTGAAAATCTATTCTTATATCTGAATATTTAGGATCAGGCGGAAAACCTGGAATATTTTCTAAAAAAATTAATTGCATATTAATAAAAGGCTGCCATCTTTTTAAAACTATATCTTTAATAGCATCTTTTATTTTTTTCCCATAATTTTCATCTCTTATATTATAATCAAGATAATCTTTTTCTAAAGGATCTAGAACAACAAACCCGTTTTCTCCGTATTCTCTAGAATAATTATTCAATGCATCTTCTCTCCTTGATATCAAACATTCACGCCAATCTATATTTAATATTTCCGTATTACGTCTATCATATGTTTTTCTAATTCTATCAGGAGAGCTTAAAAAATTTATATACAAAGGCTTAAATTTCATTATTTTTTTCCCCAATACAGTATCATTAACTAGTTCTGGTTTAAAGATAAATTTATTTCTACTAGCTGCTTTTAATTTACCTTTAATATTAAATAATTCTTCAGGTAAAAGAGTTGTACATCCAGTATAATCTTGTTTATAATCTTGTTTATAATCTTGTTTATAATCTTGTTTATACTTTGGTTTTATATATTTATCTTTTTTATTTATAATTATAACTATAACTATTATAATTAATATTACAATAAAAAATATACTAAAATTTATTAAATTAGACATCATTTATTAATAAAATAATTTTATTAATAAAATTAAATTTTTTATATTATTATTTTTTAATAATTTGCGCTATAATCACTTGCTTTAATATAATCACATTTTATTAAATAGAATTTTTGTGCTGGGTTATTTTCATCAATATATTTTAACCAAATTTTATTATCAGTCTGCCATTCTAAACATAATTTCGGGTTTACTTTATTTCTAATTCTTCCTGTAAAATCAATTTTCCATACACATTTATTATCTTTAAACGCATCTTCTTTAGTTTTATTAACACCAAATATAGCTTGTTCCTTAATTTCAGCTGTACCACCAAAGTTAGTACCTATTGACATATAATTATTCTCATTACTTATTTTTGCTATTGTTATTATATTTTCTTCAGGATTAAGAGGATTTCCATAAAATATTAATTGTTGTGTTGCAGCTGAAAACATTCTCTTCTGATCATCCCAAGCTTTGCATTCACAAGTGCAGTTCCTAGGATGATCAAAACCTCTATCACAGCTTGGGTTATTATCACAACAAGCTGAATTATACCACTGAGGCGTCGCATTATAATCACTTGATTCACATCTTTTACCGCCATCTCTAAAATCATAAGTACCATAATGGGAAGGACAATCACTATTATATGGTCTAAAATCAAAAGAAGACCCATTAGCTGAACTACCGTCTCCGTTATTCCATACATTTGAAGATCCCAAAGCATAATCATTTGGAGCTGCTTCATTATGTACAATATATCCAACAGGTGTATCTTTATCAGGTGTTAATTTATAATAAGCAATTCCGTCTTCTTTTGTATATTCAGAACTAAATGAGAAATAATTTATTAAATTATTAATAAATCTTTGAAATCTTTTAATACCGTAGTATTTTTCAATATCACTTATACTAAATAAATTTGACACAAATTCCCATATTGGCATATAAGTAGTATCCATTACACCTGGAGTTGTATCGGCAGAAGCTAAAAAGTCAGAAATTAGTTTTATATTATCATCAGTAAAATTAAATCCTGTACTAAGTGCATTTACTAATTGTCCATTTATAACTGAATTACCTCCTAATATATTAATAGCTGTATTAATATCTTCTGTATGATTTGTCTCACCTTGCATAGATTCTGAACCAGCGCAAATACCTACATTAATTTCGGGTTTTATTGATGGTGGTGTAGTCTCTGGAGGATATGTAACAGGTATTTTTGCATCATTAGGCCGAGGTGTCATACGTGAACATGTTGACGCTGAGTTTTCTCCTAATGTGTATTCTTTACTCGATAATTTAGATCCTTTACGTTTAATTGAACAAGTTTCCTCGTCTGGCGAATCTAAAGAATTCCAGTCAAATGTATTTTCAATATAATCATCATCTATAATATCACCTAATCTACCTAATCTACCAGATCTACCAGATCTATAATTTTCGAGAATATTATTAAACATTTCAACAGTTGCACACGCCTTAACTTTTAAATCACTAACTCTACTATAGTCATATTTATAAGATGAATAATAAATATCTATCTTCGAACCAAGAATTAAACTTGATATTACATGAGTTCCATAATTTGAAAAAAATGTCTCATATTCTGTCCACGAATTAAAATCTTCAACGTTATCTATTTCAAGATGATTATCAATAAGATTATCTAAATCATCAAGAAAAGTTTGTGAAATAGGTGTGATATTTCTATCAAAAAAATTAAGTTGATTTAAGTCTATTTGGGCATTCTCGTTGTATATACTATAAGTTAAATTCATAATATCGATATTTTCACTTATATTCAAATTAGTTCTTACATTTGTTTCAACTGAAACAGTTGCCACTTGAACCGGGAATGAAGCATTTGCATCTACACTTGTTGATAAAGAATAAACATAATCTTTTGTACTTTGATAAGTTTTCTGTTCTGAGTTAGAATAATTTCTCATATTGCCTATAAAATAAATATAATTATCATTTTTTGTTGAATCAACAATTATTCTTTTACGTCCAGCTTCAATAATTTTACTTAAATTAGAGAATCTACTACTTCTTAAATCAACACCGTTCCCTAACACATCTTTAAATAAACTTATATAATTTTGGAGAATATCAATATTTGAGTTTTCAGGTGTATTCGGTACATATAACGGTGATAATGGATCTGTTGTTAAACTTTTTTTCATTTATTATTAAAAAAGTTTTTTTATTAAATTAAAAAAGTTTTATTTATAATAAATGAAAAAAAACTCAAGTAAAATTTTATACATATTATTAATAATTTTTATTATTGGAATAAGCATTTTTATTTTTATAAAAGTAAAAGGTAAATCTGATAAATATACTATACAAAAATCTTTAAAACAAAAACATTCTTTCAAACCTGTAAACTCTTTTAATAAATTTATACTTTCTCAGAATAAACTTAAAGAAAATATTTCAAATTTTCAAAAATGTTTAGACACGATACCAAATTTTTATAGTTATTTAGGATTTTTAGGAAAAGGTTATAATTTATATAAAGAAAGTATTGATAATATAAAAACTATAGGAAAATCTACTTTAAATATTGATTATAGAAACTATAATGTCATGAATATAAATGTTGATATGCTCGGACCAAATACTACAGTTCAAACGACTTTTTATGATAAACGTACTAAAATTACAGACAGTTTTAAAAACAGTATTGATGCAAGTGCTAGTTATAAAGGAGCAGTTTCAGCTAAAGTTAATGCTAGTTTAATAATAGGTAAAGAATATACTACTGAAACAGAATATAACTCAGTGAAAATATATAATTCAAATACATACTCTAGTGTGAGTATACCAAATGACAGATATACTTATTTAACTAATATGAATATGTTAGAAGATATTAAATTATTATCAGATATGATAGCAAAAACACAAGATGGAAATATAGATGATGATTATTATAAATTATTTATTTCAAAATACGGAAGTCATTTTATTACTCAAATTAATTTTGGTTCTAGTTTCAATTATTGGTTAACAGTTACAAGTAGTAAAACAACTGATGAATCTACTTTAAAAGCAGCAATGCAACTACAAGGAGGTTACATGAGAACTCAATGTGGACTAAATACAGAAATTGATACAGATGAAAAACGAACAGTAACAGAATCAAATGTAATAAAAGTTGTTGATGTTAGAGGAGGTAGTCCATATTTAAGAGGAGAATTAATTTCTTCGCCATCAATTACAAGTGAAATAATTGGACGTTTTGTAAGTTCTGGTTTTTCATATCCATCTAAAACAAGTTTTGTTTTTTATCCTGTATGGGATCTTATAAGAAATAAAATAATACCAACTAATAGTTGTTCTTTAATAGGATTAAATAATTCTAATTCTAATAAAGTTCCTTGTCCATATAATACATTTGCAGATAAATTAGAAAATTATTATGATAAATTAACTAACGCAGATATTCTTCCTACTGATGATAATTTTCTTGTAAGTCAATTTAATAACCAATGTGTAGCTTTAAATAGTTCGAAAAATAATGAATTATATTTAGAGCCTTGTGAAAACAGTTATACTCAAAAATTTCACGGTAATGATTATTATAATATTATGATTGGCGGGAGTGATAATTGCTTACAATCAGAACATGATGCTACTTTTGGTTCGAAAATTATAGCAAGCGATAGTGATTGCAGAGTTGATAATAAAAATGCAAAAACTTGGAAATATGACGGTAAAGATAATTCAATAAAATGGGGAGCAGATGAGAGTATGTGTTTAGAAAATATAATTGATTTTAAGTATGATAAGCAAAATAAAACAACAACATTTGGACCTTATAATGATAAATTAACATTAAATAGATGCAACGGATCTTCTATGCAAAAATGGAATTTTACAAACGATATATCTACAACACTTCCGCCTCTTCCAAATAATAATGAGACACCTACTCCATCAGATAACTATTGTAAATTATGGAATATATTAACTTTAAGTGAAGATCGTAAAAGTACAACATATTTTAGTTTATATTTGAGTCCAGATAATCAATATTATATTAACTATAATTTATGTGAAACTAGATGGGTTGTTTCTGGAGGACCCGAAATTCCTAACAATGGTTATAATTTGTGGTCATTAAATAATAATGATGCTGTAAAGGATATTCTAAAGTTAGATTATAACGGTATTATGTATATGAATGATATAGAATTAACAAGTACTTATTCAGGTTGGGAGGATAGAGGAGATGATTTAATATTATATTATAAAAATTTTGGTATAGGAATGGATTATGCAATTGCATTTAAGAATGATAATATACAATGGGCTTATAAAGGAAACCAAAATCTTTATCCTACTACTAGTCCTACTCATTATACAAGTAATCTTTTAATTTTAACGGGTAATACTGGAAGTGTGGGATGGGAAAGAGATATTAGAATATATTTTCAATCTGATAAAGTAATAGGAGGTTCTATTGTAGACAATACAATTATTAGTAAACCTATAGCTAAATTAGCTGAACCTATCAAAAAACCAGTTTTTGGATGTAATATGTGGGTTGTAAAAACAAATGATAATAACTATAATTTAATACAATGGAATGATGACGAAGACAGAGATGTATGGAAAATAAATACAGTTGAAATTACTGATAATACTTATATAACTCCTTTAAATATGCATACTGATTATAATAGTATTAATATACAATTTGGAATAAATCAAAATATAATAGGAGGAAATTTTAACGGAAAACAAATAATTGAAGGAGGTGGAAATAAGCTTTTTCAAAATTTATACAAAAATAATGAAAAACCATATATTACAGGTTCGACAACTTGGACTTATACTTTAGAAGGTTATACAGGTGGTAGAAATATGTATAAATATTCAATTGAATACAAATCATCAAGTATTAAAATAAAATGTGATACTAATAAAGAAGCTTATAAAACTATAAATCCTCAATGGAATGGTAATATTTTAACATTCCAATTAACAGATTCACGAGGTTATCCATATAGATCTGGTTATATTGTTTTTGGTAATGATATGGGTCCAGATAAAATATTTTTTGCAAGTATAATTGAAAGTCAAACAGACGAATATACATATACTGATATTAGACCTGAAATAACTATAGGTTCAAAAAATCTTCCCAATCAAAATAATTTACCAAAACCTCCAGTTCCACCATCTTCTATTAAATCATGGTATTTATTTGATCAATATAATAATCAATATGTATTTACTTTAAATAAAGAAAACATATATAATATGGAAGTTGGAGGTATAAAATTAAAAAGTATACCAATAACAATAAATGGTGATACTGTAAGCTATTCAGCATATAATAATTTTTCAGGATCTGTAACTTTCGATTCGAATGAACAAATAATAAGTGGATATATAGAAGGTCCTGGAACTCCAAATGGTTTGGTAGATTTTACAAATCTACCAGTTGGTCCCATATAATTTTATATAAATAATAAAAATTTTAATATCTTTATAGATATTAAAATTTATAAAAAGTTAATTTAAGTTTTAATTTATTTTTGATAAATATCTTTTTCTTTTTCTACTATATTCTACAAATTTCCATTTCTCGCAAAAAATATTTTTTGGATACTTTTGAGATTTTTTCATACACTTATATTCTCCACATTCAGTACAACTAACAGAAGATAAATATTTTTTTTGATTTAGTTTCACTTTCCAATCATTGCATATATCATTACATTTTCTTGTCATATCAAGTTCGTTAATTTCGTTAACGACTTTTTCATAATTAATTTCATATTTTGAAGGTCCTATACAGTTCTGATGTTGATAGATAAATTCAAGAGATAAAATATCACAACACTTATGACAAATATCGTAACATTCCTCCACAACAAGATCTTCACATTTTTTACATTTATTTTCTGTTATAAAAGAATCAATATTCAAACCATACATCAGATTTTTATAGAAAGAACAGTTTAAAGAACAAAAAGGCATATTGTGAATAAAAGTTAAAATTATTATACTAAATAAAAATAAAAATTCAATTTCAATTTTGATATTATAAATCTTTTTATTATAATCCAATAATAACTATTATTGCTATAAAAATTACAATTGGTAAAGAATTTTTATTTCTTGTTGATTTCATTTTATTATAAAATGTTTTTAAAATTTTTATAAAATTTTTTATAAAATAAATGCCTTGTCCTGAATCTTTATACATTTCACTGCAAAATGAAAATAGATTAACATTTGATCGTATAATGCCTTGTATTGTTATAATAACATCTACAGCAGCTATTGGCGTTTATCTGTATTTTATATATAATTCATGAATTTTAACACTTGTATAAGTATTAAAATTATATATCATCTGCGAATGGATACATAGCAATAGTATTATTGCTGCCATCAGAAATATACATCTCATATAGAACTGAAGAATCTATATACACAGGCTTATTATCTTTATCAAATTGTGGATATGCAATATTTAAAATTTTTAAATCTTGAATAGAAGGTATGCAATTTGTTCTTGTTCCGTTTTTATGAAATGTAGATCCTTTTTTAAATACTTTACCAGGATATTTATATAACATAATTGAATATTCATCAAAAGGTGAACCAGCTACTTGTTTTGTAGTAAGTTCTTGAAATATATTATTCGCAAAAAAATTATCTCTTTCTTCTTTATCTTCTGGATCATAAGGATCAATTCCCATCATTTCCAAATGATCTTCCATATCCTTTAATAATTCCGACATATTCCAATCATCATTTTGTATTCCTCCTTCTAATGGAGATTGATGTTCGTGTATAAAACCTAATGCATGTGCAAATTCATGAATTACAGTTCCGACATCAAAATATGCATAATTCATAGTTGCTTCGTTTTTTGGAACTTTCAAACAATCTGTTCCTAATCTAGAATAACTACCTCCGTGTTTGTCGAATGATATTCTTATATGAGAATTTTCTATTTGATTTGTAAAAATTAACGGTATATTTATAAAAGGTTGTATTCTTTCAACTATTATTTTTTTAACAGCTTTTATTATATTAAATTCAGGATCATCAATAAATATTTTATCTAAAGGATCTAGAACAGTATATCCATCTGGTACGTTCCATTTATTATCAATATTTTCACATTTTAATAAAAGATAATATTTTCCATCATCTAACATTTCAAGTTTAGTCATACCCTTATCTCCTGCTACTAAATATGTTCTTGGCACAGGTTCAAATTTAGTAGAAGTTGGGGTAGAAGGAGGAACCATAAAAGAAATATATAATGGATCAAATGTACGAATTCCTTTACTATCTGTAACTGGTTTCCATATTTTATCTATCTCAACCACAGCTCCTAATTTACCTTTTTTAATTTTATAAACATCTTCAGGATTTATAGTGAAACTACATCGAAAGTCGGTAAAAAAATCAGCATTTTGTTTTTTTCTATATTTTAATTTATGTTTTACATAATTATTATCAATTAACAACCTATCATCTTTTTTATATTTATCTTTATTTTTAGAAATATTTAAGACAATTATTAATATAATTAATGATATAACTATAAAAGAAATAATTATAAATTTTTTTGTTATCATATTTTATTTATTATATACTTTTATTTTTAGAAATAAAATAAAATAAAATACTTTTTCTAAAAAATAAAATCTCTCTCTCTTTTTTATAATATTTTTTTATAACTACATTTTTCAGTATAAATAAAATTAAATATTTCAACTTGTATTTTCAGTATCAAAACATAAAAATTTGCGTAAAAAAACGCAAATTTTGTGCTAAAAACGCAAATTTTGTGTTTTTAGCGCAAATTTTATGTTTTATATTGTAATCGTGCTTAAATTAGTTTTGTATAATGCATCTACCTTTATTTCATGTTTAAATATATGAAAACATAAAATTTGCGCTAAAAACACAAAATTTGTGCTAAAAACGCAAATTTTATGTTTTCATATTTAAAAAAATATTTTATATTATTAAATGACCAATATATGTAATTTTTGTAATAAAGAGTTTAAAACTCCTGTGCTTTTAAATCGTCACATAAAAAATACTAAATATTGTTTGAAAATACAAGGAGTAATTATACAAAAAAAAGATATATTTAAATGTGAAAGCTGTTTTCGTGTTCTAAAATCAAAAAGAAATTATAAAAATCATTTAACAATATGTAAAGCATTGAAATTATCAAAAGATAAAGAAGTTGAAGATCTTAAAAATCAGATTAAATTAAAAGATGATATAATTAAAGAAATAGAGTATAAAAAAGAACTTGAAATAACTAATGCTAAATTAGAATGTATAAAAGAAATTTCAAAAGAACCAAAAACTATAAATAATACTATAAATAATAACAATAAATATATTAATATGGCTCCTTTAATATTAAATAAAAGCGATGTTAAAACTCGTATCCAAAATGATTTCACAAAAAATCATTTCCTGGAAGGTCAAGAAGGGGTTGCTAAATGCGTTTATGATTCTTTTTTAATAGATAAAGAAGGAAAATCTAAATATATTATTACAAATATGAATAAAGGTGTATTTATTTATAAAGATAAACACGGAGATATTAAAAAAGATATTCAAGCATATAAACTAACAAATATAGTTGCAAATGATATAATTGACAAATCTAAAGATATTTATAATGAAAATAAAACTATTATTGATAAAGATACGGTACACTTTTATCAAAATCGTTTTATTGATATACAAAATATAAAAAATAATAATTCTAAATTTGTAAATACTTTAGCAAAATTAAACGGATCTTTAGAATTAGAAAAAGATTTTGAAAATGAAAATTTAGAAGAATACGAATTTATTATTCTTGAAGAAGTTGAAGATTGAGTAAGATTATTAAAATAAAATTTTAATACCCAAATGGGTTTTAAAATTTAAAAAAATCTATTTATTAATATTTTACTTATTTATTCATTTACACGCGACTTAGTTGCTTTCTTTTTCCCTTTCTTCTTTGGCAAGGGCTTCTCATCTTCCTCTTCCTCAACTTCTTTTTCAACTTTTTCAACTTCTTTTTCAACTTCAACTTCATTTTGTTCTTCTTCAGTCATTGCAGGCTTCTCATCTTCATCTTCAGTTGTTTCTTCCTTTTTATCAGGATTCCAGTTCTTCATTTCCTGAAGATATCTTTCCTTATCTTTCTTTGCCATATCCTCAAACTTCTCATATTTCTTTCCTTTCTTATCCTTCAAAATCTTCCATCTTGATGCCAACTCAGATAGCACTTCTTTTCCCTTTGGTGCATCTTCCTCATCCTTAAGCTTCTTTCTTTCCTCCTCACAAAAGAACAACCACGAAGACTTTGGCTTATTTGGTTGTCCTGGAGCCTTAGGCTTCTTAGCCTTACCTTTCTTACCTTTCTTATTATCATCTTCACCTTCATTTTCTTCCTCTGAATCTTCACTTGGAACATAATTTTTC
>Ga0214923_10008506_pt1 | contig 10898 bp, 11 predicted proteins | sample LL1510_MetaG_FD_177993 | JGI IMG/M metagenome (GOLD analysis project Ga0214923, IMG submission 177993) | Freshwater microbial communities from Lake Lanier, Atlanta, Georgia, United States - LL-1510 | ecosystem: Environmental > Aquatic > Freshwater > Lake | place: USA: Georgia | collected...
AATCACCTCTAAAATTTTGCCGAATCAACAAAAAGAAATTATTGATAAAAGGCAAATTATTTACTTTTGTGGACCGGCTTTGGTCCAAAATTTATTGTTAAATCTTCAACGAGGACGTTGCGATGGCGGATGAGACCGTTTCAAGCCAGAACGAAACAACCACAAATCTCAATCTTTTGCGGCTGCAGGAAGAATTAAAAGCAATCAAGGCTGATCGAGACTATCAGCTCTTTGAAAAAGGAGAGATTGTAGCGCGCGCAAATGTCTTCGCGAAGGAACGAGATGAGCTTCGTGATACGCTAGGACATCTTGTGCTTGAGCGAGATCGTCTTATAGCCAATCAAAATAGGCTTGTTAGTCAGGAGCAGGACGCTACTCGACGCGCAGAGGAGGCAGAGCTCCGCATAGCTAAAGCAGAGAAAGAGATTTCAAGACTTGAGGAAATTATTGCAAATATTCCTCCCTCGGATCCAATAATTGTTTTACAGACCTTTATTTCGGAAAAGGTAAATGGAATCATTAGCTGGGGACGCAACCACATTCCCGCAGATAGCCCCTTGAGAGTGGCGTTATCAAAATCTTATGAAACCGCGCAGCAGGCCATTGCCGTAACCAAGCCAAGGATAACTGAGTTAATAAACAGGGCAAAAGACGAAATCCATTCTCGGATTAACAAAGAATAAGGATTATTCCCTAGTACTTAGCGCGTTTTGACGGATTGTCGCGGTTATTTGGTGTCGATTAGGCTCTTTTCTTTAGACCCCGTCGCTGCTATCCCCGGCGCTATGAGTAGCAAAAAAATTGATCATATCCGTAATTTTTCGATCGTAGCCCATATTGATCACGGCAAATCGACGCTTGCGGATCGTTTAATTCAGCAAACTGGCACCCTCGCGGCGCGCGATATGGTTGAGCAGGTGCTGGACTCAATGGATATTGAACGTGAGCGTGGCATCACTATTAAGGCTCAAACGGTTAGGCTGCATTACAAGGCTCAGGACGGTAAGGACTATGTCCTTAATCTGATGGATACCCCAGGTCACGTTGACTTTGCCTATGAAGTCTCTCGGTCTTTAAAGGCTTGCGAAGGGTCGCTTTTGGTTGTTGACGCTTCTCAGGGGGTTGAGGCGCAAACGCTTGCCAATGTCTATCAGGCTATAGATGCCGGCCATGAGATTGTGCCGGTTTTGAACAAAATCGACTTACCAGCAGCAGAGCCTGACAGGATCAAGGAACAGATCGAGGAAGTCATTGGCCTGGATGCCTCTGAAGCCGTTCGGATTTCAGCCAAGACCGGTATTGGCATTCCAGATGTCCTAGAAGCGATTGTTGCCCGGCTCCCGGCTCCCTCAGGCGATGCGGCGGCTCCTTTAAAAGCATTACTCGTAGATAGCTGGTATGACGCTTATCTTGGCGTTGTTGTTTTAGTCAGAATCTTCGATGGAACCCTGAAGAAGGGGCAGAAGATCCAAATGATGGGTGCTGGCGCTCATTATGAAGTTGATAAAATTGGTGTATTTCGTCCCAAAATGCAGGATGTGGCAGCTCTTGGTCCTGGTGAGGTAGGTTTTATAACGGCTCAAATCAAACAAGTAGCTGATACGCGTGTTGGCGATACAATCACTGACGAAAAAAAACCTACTGCAGAGCCTTTAGCTGGGTTCAAACCTGCTCAGCCTGTCGTTTTTTGTGGTCTCTTCCCTGTTGATGCAGCTGACTTTGAGGATTTGCGCGCAGCAATTGGTAAGCTTCGCCTAAATGACGCAAGTTTTTCTTATGAAATGGAAACTTCAGCAGCGCTAGGCTTTGGTTTTCGCTGCGGCTTTCTTGGATTATTACACTTAGAAATTATTCAAGAGAGACTGCAGAGAGAATTTAATCTTGATCTTATCGCTACAGCGCCATCAGTCGTTTATAAAATTACCTTAACTAATGGAGAGGAGATCGCTCTTCACAATCCTGCTGATATGCCAGATGTGGTTAAGATTGAGGAAATCCATGAGCCATGGATACGCGCAACAATTCTAACGCCGGATGATTATCTTGGTTCTGTCTTAAAACTATGTCAGGATCGGCGAGGGGTTCAGGTAGATCTCAACTACGTCGGAAAAAGGGCAATGGCGGTTTATGATTTGCCCTTGAACGAAGTTGTTTTTGATTTTTACGATAGGCTGAAATCAATCTCTAAAGGCTATGCAAGTTTTGATTATGCAATAACAGACTATCGTCCAGGCGATCTGGTTAAAATGAGTATCCTAGTTAATGCAGAGCCTGTAGATGCTCTTTCAATGCTCGTACACCGAACGCGAGCAGATGGAAGAGGACGGCAGATGTGTGAAAAGCTGAAAGAGCTAATTCCCCCGCATATGTTCCAAGTGCCAATTCAGGCGGCGATTGGCGGCAAAATTATTGCGCGTGAAACAGTGCGGGCTTTTCGTAAGGATGTGACCGCGAAATGTTATGGTGGAGATGTCTCGCGAAAGCGTAAGCTTTTAGAGAAGCAAAAAGAGGGAAAGAAGAAGATGCGTCAGTTTGGGCGTGTTGAGATTCCTCAAGAGGCCTTCATAGCTGCTCTTAAAATGGAAGATTAATTTTTTTATCGCTAATTTCTTGCAAGCATAATTAAGATTGCGCCCAGAAGCATAACCAGGCAAGCAGTAAGTCGATTTTGGACAGGTTCCTTAAGTAGGCGGCCGCTTAAAACTACGGTTAAGAATGCAGATATGCGTTTTATCGCAATCACATAGGGCACAAATAAAATGCTCATCGCCCAAACAAGGGCTAAGTTACCAATTGCCGTAAATATGCCTCCAAGAATAGCATAACGCATTTGCCATAATGAAAGTTGGCGGCTTTTTTTTGCAAGCCAATTAAGAATCGCCCCACAAGAGATTGCAGTTGTTAGTGCGGTAATCCAAAGAAGTGGACTTGAGTTTTTCAGTCCAAGTTTGTCGATATTGGAGGTTACACTCCAAAGACTTGCCGCCATAAGCATGGCAAGGGCTCCCGGATATTTTAATACTTTGAAAAAACTTTTATCAATTTTATAAAAATTTTTATCAAAAATACCTAGGCCGGCTAAAATTAAAATAACGCCAATTATGCCTGTGGGCGGGGTGTTTTCTCCAAGCATAATTGGTGAAGTAAAGAGCATGAATATTGGCGTAATCAAAACTAAAGGAATTATTAAAGAGGCCTGAGATGCACGCAGGGCAATGATATAAAAACTATAGGCTGCTATATTTAAGGTGGCTGAAAGAAGTAATAATTTACAAAATTCTTTTCCTATTAACGCGTTTGAGACATCAATTGGATGGAATAGAAAATTTGGATATAAAAATAAGCTGAATATTATTAGTATAGTTGCGCCAGAAACCCACTGTGTGACTAATATTTCTTCGTCAAACGCATGATCTACCGCAAGCTTGGTCGTGATGTCAGTCAGAGACTGACAGAGAGCAGCAAATAAGGCGGCTAAAATAGCCAGATAAAACATCTCCATAGTTAGGTGTCCTGACTATTGGAAAATAGATTTAATTAAGCTAAGGATGCGATGGTTTATAAGCGCATATAAGCGTATCGACGCCATCTCTGAAATCAACGTTGATCTCAGTAAATCCTAAATCTTTTAGCTCATTTATTGAATGATTAAACTGCATAAGTATGTGAGAGGACTCATCGCTCATGAGATGAGTAATCCAATCTTCGAGAAGATCAATTCTATCTATTTTTTTAAATAAGCGAAACCAATCTCGAATAAGGGATTGTGTTCCTTCGAGGTGATGGACTGAGTCATCGAAAGCAAAACGATCGCCATTAATAAAAATCCCGCCTGGCTTAAGTATGCGGAGAATTTCGCGCAAGACTTCATGTCGATACGAAATATAAAAATTATGAATGGCGTAATTGGAAGCAACAAAGTCTACGCTTTGGCTTGGGGTAATTTTTATTTGTGCAAGCGCATCATTTTCTATTAATTTTAATTGGCCATGAGCTACTTCTTGTTCGAGTATTTTTTTTGCTTGTAATAACATCTGAGCTGAATTATCGACAGCAATAAGATTGATGTTTTGATTGGATTTTAGAATATAATTCGTGCATATTCCTGTGCCACAGCCGATTTCAAATCCGCTGAGGGTTTTTTGGCGAGAGTCGATGTGCGATATTTTATGGCCAATCATTGCGGCTAATTTTATAGAATTCGGGCACATTAGTCTTAGCAGATCATATTCTTCTGCAAGCAAGCCTCTGAATGGGTTTTCTGCTAAAACTCGATCCACTTGATTCTCTCTGTCTTAATTTTTCTTGGTTGAGTTTTGCCTGGCTTTTTAAAAAAAGCAAATGCTTCTCATTTAAAAAATTATGAATTGAGGATAATTTTGTTACTACCAATCTTTTCGGTGCAAATGATATAAAAATCCTACCTACGGCAAAAATGATAATTTTTATCTTTAGAATGATATCTGAAAAAAGACACTAGGCTATAAAGTCTACATGAAAATCAATTCTTACTGTTCAAAGTAGAGCCTTCTCTTTTTCTTTGACCAAAAAGTCTGCGTTTCCAACTCTCCACCTTTCCTTTTTTAAGACGTTGAAGGGCTAAATTTCGCCAATTTTCAGCTAATTCTTTTATTTCACTCATTTCCTCTAGTGCCTCTCGATTAAGCGTGTCGTGGTAGAGGAGTTCGTTTAGTCTTGAAAGTGGCCAATTGGGGTGTTTTCGTTCTATAATCTGAATTCTATCTTCATTATTTGCGCTTCCAGGCGTGATAATGCGGTAATACCAGCCCGTTAGTCCAGATGACTGCACTAAATATGACATTTCTGTTATATTAAATCGAAGATTTAAATTAAGGCAGGGTTGGCGTCCTTGACTAACTTGTAAGAATGCGTTCCCGAAAGCTAGAATATCGCCAACACAAATTGTATCCTCGGTCCATCCTAAGGTTGAGATATTCTCTCCAAAGGCTCCTGGCTGATCTAATAATGCATGATCCCCTAAAATATCTCGCCAGTATCTATAATGATCATATGGATAATGATGGATAGCTTTTTCAACGCCTCCATGATGCTTCTTATTTGCCTGCTCATCACCCTCTATTCCAAAATGAGTTATTTCCCAAGGACCGGGTCTTTTTAATTTTAGTATCGCGCTTAGACGATTGCCTAATCCTAGATTTGATATTTTTCCAGTTAAAATAATCGGTTTTGGAGTTATTTCTTTCATCTACTAATTACTCATAGTTTAAAGGAATTGCTCTATCAGATAATAACTTTAGTATACGTATACCTCTAAAATTAATGGGAGTAAAATTCCTGACATTAGTAGTATAATAATTTGATTGAGTAGTAATCTAATATATTATTTTTATACAGTAGAATTATTTCGGAATTTCTTGAATTGTAATTAATTTATTTTAGCCGACAAATTTTTTCTATTGTTTTATATTTAAAGCATAAATTAAGCTGGATAATAAATTAAAATGCACAATAATTTTGAAGTAGTTTTCCGATTTAAAAGAATTTTTAAAGTTTAGCAGGAAAGCTCCATATAAACGTGATATCAAAGTTAAGATAAATTGTGATATAACTTTATGATTTTCTTAAATATTTTATGATAGAGCTTTTGTTGTGCTTGCGGCTCTTTGCTAGCGCTTGCCAAAGCTTTAGGTTAATGTCAAAGAAGCAGTCATTATGAAGATCAAATCCTATCTCTGGTTTGCGCCGGGTCTCTTTTCTATTTTTGCATTAGCCTCTTGCTCGTTGTCACAAGGCGGCGCTGAGGGTGGTAGAGCCATTGGGGACGAGCAAGCCCAGCAACACTGCTTAACTTATCGAAAATACGCAGAAATCACAGCTAGAGAAAGCAGAGATAGTCTTGGCCGTGATGTAGTAAGATTTAAATGCCATCCACTTCCCAAGGATGTTCCTCCGCTTCAGAGCGGCTTCTATGATCCAAAAAACGCTTATTTTATTGAAAAGAAACCTGAAAATCCATGGCCAATGCCACAGTAGAGCTTTCTTAATATAAGCTCTTATGGTCTAGCTAACCTTAATAAGGCTGAAGAATATCTATATTAGCAGTGGCGATTGTTTTGTATCCAAATGGAGTTGGTATGAAAGATCCTTATCAAATCCTTGATTTATCGCCATCAGCCACTCCTGCAGAAATTAAAAAAGCCTATCTTAAGCTTGCAAAAAAATTCCACCCGGACCTTAATCCAGGCGATAAGCATGCTGAAGAACATTTCAAGGAAATTTCAGCCGCTAATGATTTGCTCTCAGATCCTGAAAAACGAAAAAAATTTGATGCGGGAGAAATAGATGCTGCAGGAAATGAGCGGCCTCAGCGGAAATATTATCGTGATTATGCCTCACAGAGTAACGATAACCCATATCAAGCTCAGTCAGCTTATAGTGATTTTTCAGATAGAAGTGATCTCTTCGAGGAGTTGATTAGAAAGCACGCTCGCCAGACAGGATCAAGACAAGGTCATAATCTAAATTATCACCTGGAGATTCAATTCCTGGATGCGGTCTTGGGCGCAAAAAAACAAATCACCTTGCCTCATGGTGGGACATTGGAAGTGACAATCCCTCCAGGCATTGAGGAGGGACAAGCACTAAGATTGAAAGGTAAGGGCGCCCCTTCTCAAAACGATGGACCTCCGGGCGATGCGTTGGTTGAAATTTCAATTGCTTCACACCCTTATTTTACGCGTCAGAACAAGGATATTTATATTGATTTGCCAATTAGCATAAAGGAAGCAATTCTCGGAGTAGAAATCAAAGCCCTGACCCCTACAGGTTCTGTATTATTAAAAATACCTAAGCATTCGACTACTGGTAATATTCTACGCTTGAAGGGAAGGGGCGTTCAGACCCTAGGCTCTGAAGGCGATGCATTCGTTAGGCTTCAAGTCATGACTCCGAAAGAGGTTGAGCCTGCTCTTGAAGCTTTTCTTGAAAACTGGCAACCACAAGCGTCGTATGATCCACGTAAGGATATGCGCCTATGATAAACCGACAAGATTTTCTTCTTCTTATACGAATTGATAATAGCACTTTAGATGAATGGTTGGAGGATGACCTCCTATCCCCAGATCAATTTGAAGATGATCTTATATTCTCTGAAATAGATGTTGCTAGAGCGCATCTCATCCTGGATTTACAGAATAATATGGGCGTTAATAGTGCTGGCTTAAGTATTATTCTTCATCTTGTTGATCAAATGCATAGCATGCGTCGATTAATGTCTGATGTTGCAAATACACTAGAAAAAAAATCGGGTAGAAATTTATAAAAATTTCCTATTCATTAATCATAAATAAATAGAAATTGAGATTTCTCTTGAAAAGAAAAGAGATTTAGGCTTAATCAACAGAATTATTTTTTGTAGAGGACTGCTCCGTTGTCCTTCCATCAAGGAGACAGCTTACTGTAATATCTCCCATAACATTTATAGTTGTCCTGCAGCGATCCAATAACCAGTCAACGGTAAGCAGGATAGCGATATATTCAGTTGGTAGGCCAACAGCGCCAAAAACCATAGTCATTGTTACGAGCCCAGCTTCAGGAATTCCTGCGGCGCCAACAGAGGCGGCAATCGAAGTGATTGCTACTGCCAGTTGCTGAAATAGAGTTAAGTTCAAATTTAGGAGCTGAGCAACGAAGAGCGCAGACATGGCCTCATAAAGCGCTGTGCCATCATTATTAAAATTTGATCCAACTAAAGCCCCTAAGCTCGCAGATTCTTCCCGAAGTTTAATATTATTTCGTAAGCAGGCATATGTTATTGGCATCGTTGCTGTCGAACTGCTAGTCGAAAATGCCATAAAAAGTGCGTCTCTTGCGCCAGATAATATTGTTAGGGGAGAAACCCAAGATTTAAATCTAATAAGGGTTAAATAGTAGCAAGCCTGCAGTAGTAGGGCAAAAATTACTGAAAGAACAAACCAGCCTAGAGCGATAAAGTCACTAAATCCTTTTAACCCAATCGTGCTGGCGACAATTCCAAAGACAGCAAGCGGAACAAGATTAACAACCCAATTTAGGATGATTGTTAAAGACGATAATCCAATATGAAGAAGATCTTGTATTGTCGAAATCGGATAGTTCTTGAAGCGACGAAAAGCTATCCCAAAAGCTAATGCGACAATGATAACGCCAATAACCTTACCGTCATCGGTAAAGGGCCCTAAAATACTTTTCGGAATATTATCAAGAAATTGAGTGATTGGTCCTTGATAAATAGATGTAATTTCTTTCTGTGAATTTGTTGTAAATTGAGACAAGGCTCCAGGTTTAATAAGATTTGCCACGAATAGGCCAATACATATAGCAACAAGAGTATTAATGATTAGAGCTTTAGCAAGACGAGTCGCTTGGCCTTCTCTTAGCTGGGCATGAACAAGAGCTTGAATTATAGCAAGCAAAATTAGTGGTGGAGCTATAGCCGTTAGTAGGCGTAATATAAGTTTTGCTGGTATGGAAAGTAGAGCGGCGTCTTTGCCTAATGCCAGGCCAAAAATAAGACCTAATACAACTGCTCCAATGATACGTAGATATAGGGGCGTTTTAACCCAAAAATTAATCATACAATCCTCTAAAAATGTGAATCAATCTTTTTGTTCTTTGGTCTAATCTTCTTACCTATTCTGGCGTTATATAAGTAATGGGACATTAAATTATTATGTTAGCCGGGGTTGTTTTGGCTACGATAGATTTCTTTAACGCCACTAATAAATCGATCAATGCCCTCCTCAGCCGTTTGTATATTTAAGGAGCCAAAAGAAAGTCTCACTTGACACTCTTGTGAGAGACCAAAAGCCTCCCCTGGAATAGCGGCAACCTTATGGTTACGAATTAAATATGAAGCGTAGTCTATAGAGGATAGATTTGATTTTAGTCGGATTAGATAATACAAAGCCCCAGATGAGGGGGATATATTTGCTAGCTGTTCGTCTTCAAGTTCTGTGAGCCGAGATCTTATTAATCTGCGTATATTATTAAGAGCAGCTAGTTTTTCGGGAATAAATTTAGGCCCTACTTTCAAGGCGCCTAGAGCCGCATATTGACTGATAACAGGTGGACAGATGATCACGGTGTCTTGGATTTTCTTTAGCGCCGGTTCAAGATTTTGGGGAAAAGTCATCCATCCGATACGCCAGCTTGCAAAGCCATACGACTTAGACATGGAATATAGAGAAATTGTATGCTCGGCTGCATTATGAGAAGAGCCGGGTGAAAAATGCTTATTATTATCAAATATAAAATATTCATACGCTTCATCATTAATATGATAAATGCCATACTTGGCGCAAAGTTGATTTATCTCTTTGAGTAAGCTTTCAGAGTAGACCGCGCCAGAAGGATTATTGGGCGATACTGTAACAATTGCACGAGTTTTTGGCGTGATGGATTTTTTTATAATATCAATATCTAATTGGTAGTTGTTGTCGGTAGAGACTAATACGGGCCTGGCATTAGCCATTACGATAGCCATTTCATGGTTGAAGTAATAAGGGATTGGTAAAATAACTTCATCATCAGGATCAAGAATAGCTAGCGCTACATTCAAGAAGGCCTGATTGCTCCCAGCGGTAACCATTAAACAATTTCGGTTTTCCTTATTTATTGTAATATTATTTTCTATCTTTAGTTTTTCTACAATCAGTTCTTTTAGTGGATCTATTCCGGATAATGATTGATATTTATTGTTTTCAGGGTCTAGATTAAAACGATTGAGTTCTAATTTGACAGAATCTGGAGGTGGATATCCAACAACACCTTGACCAAATGAAATTGTCTCTGGGTTCTCTCGTATTAATTCCGCTATGAGTGGGATAACAGGCGTCTGAACGCTTTGTAGCCTACGAGATGGTTGCATGAGGCGATTTTCCAGGAATTGCGTCTAAAAATCAGACAAATAATCAGATTAGGTCATATAGAAATTCAATAATAATTCAATAGATTTAGGATCTACTTGTTTTGATTGGGTCGATAAATTTTAGCTTTTTGGAAAGTTTCTATTATCTGATTATGATTTATAAATTTATCTCCCTTTCTCGCACCAAAATCGCGCTTCATTGCCTACTTCATATTGAAATAGTTTAGCTGTTTGCCAGCAGTCAGCTTTATTAGCATCGCCATAATCCGTATCAAATGTAGCCAGATGAATACGTTTATTCCCGACGCTATTGTTCGTTGTGTAGAGAATGTAGGTTGTGGCCGGACTAAGAAATCTCTTATATCCAGCGTAGTATCCAATGAAAGCAAGGAGTAGGGCGCCTCCGAAGACAATCATATATTTCATATTGAATATCCTTAGTTAAGTGCCTACAATATTAATCAACATCATATCATCATTTCAAGCTATCTGTTGTGATAATTGGTTAAATTTTGATATTATTAAAGACGGTGAAAAATTTATAATTTATGTAATTTTTGAATGAGCAAATCATTTAAGAAGTTTAATAATTTATCTTTATTTTTGAGCTAGTATAAGTTGTTTATGTCTCATTCGATAATTAGATTTACTTTCATCGCTTGTTTTTTGATAGCAATATGCGCAGGAAACGCCTTCTTCGTAATGATCGTGTATTTTATCCTTATCTGATAATGGATAACCGCAACAAAAACACATACTATAATGACCTGTAGTTAGGCCATGCCCAACAGCCATGCGTCGATCAAAGACATAGCAATCGCCTTTCCATCTACTTTGTTCTTTTGGGACTTGCTCGAGATATTTTAAAATGCCGCCTTTTAGATGAAACACTGCTTCAAATCCTTCTGCAAGCATAAAGGCTGAAGCTTTTTCGCAGCGGATCCCTCCAGTACAAAACATTGCAATTTTTTTATTTTTTTGGGGGTATAGATTTTTACGCACGTAGTCC
>Ga0214923_10008507_pt1 | contig 10896 bp, 6 predicted proteins | sample LL1510_MetaG_FD_177993 | JGI IMG/M metagenome (GOLD analysis project Ga0214923, IMG submission 177993) | Freshwater microbial communities from Lake Lanier, Atlanta, Georgia, United States - LL-1510 | ecosystem: Environmental > Aquatic > Freshwater > Lake | place: USA: Georgia | collected 2015-10-15
AAGAAAGAAAAAACAATGAAAATGTCATCAAACTGTGAAACAAAAAAGTGTAATCGTTGTAAAAAAAGTTATCAAGTAAGTGATTTTATAAATGACAAAGGAAAGGAATTAGTAACTTGTATTATTTGTAGAAATAAAAAGAAAAATCCAAAGAAAAAAGATAATACAATTAAAAAAAATAGATGCAAAACATGTGGTAAAAATGCTGTTTTTAATAAACCAGGAGAAATCGAAGGAAAATTTTGTTATGAACATAAAGAAGATGGAATGATTGATGTAAAAAATAAAAAATGCGAACATGATTGTTGTTCAAAACAACCATATTTTAATAAACCAGGAGAAATCGAAGGAAGATTTTGTTACGAACATAAAGAAGTAGGAATGATTAATGTTAAAGATAAGAAATGTGAGGTTGCTGGATGTTTTAAACAACCTTTTTTTAATAAACCTGGAGAAACAAAAGGAAGATTTTGTTTTGATCATAAAGAAAAAAGAATGATTGATGTAATAACTAAAAAATGTCAACATGAAGGATGTTTAAAAATACCTGTTTTTAATTATCCTGGAGAAATAAAAGGAAGCTTTTGTTATGAACATAAAGAAGAAAGAATGATTAATGTAATAACTAAAAAGTGTCAACATGATGGTTGTTTAAAAAGTGCTAGTTTTAATAATCCTGGAGAAACAGAAAGAAGATTTTGTTATGAACATAAAGAAGATGGAATGATTGATGTAAAACATAAAAAATGTGAGCATGAATGTTGTTTAAAAATACCATATTTTAATAATTATGGAGAAACAGAAGGAAGATTTTGTTATGAACATAAAGAAGATGGAATGATTGATGTAAAAAATAAAAAATGTGATGTTGCTGGATGTTTAAAAAGACCTGTTTTTAATAAACCAGGAGAAACAAAAGGAAGATTTTGTTATGAACATAAAGAAGATGGAATGATTGATGTAAAAAATAAAAAATGTGAGGTTGCTGGATGTTTTAAACAACCTTCTTTTAATAAACCTGGAGAAACAAAAGGAAGATTTTGTTTTGATCATAAAGAAGATAGAATGATTGATGTAAAACATAACAAATGCTTTCATGACGATTGTTTAAAAATACCTTCTTTTGGTTTCTGTTCACAATCAGCAACACGTTGTGCTTCTCATAAAGAAAAATATATGTTTATAAAACCTAAACGAAAATGTATAACAGATAAATGTAAAGAACTTGCAATTTATGGACAAAATGAACCTACACATTGTGAAACTCATTCTCAAGATACTGAAATTTGTTTACTTACTCAAAAATGTAGTAATTGTGGAGATATTGATCTATTAAATAGAAATGGATTATGTATTACAAAATGCAAACCTCTTAACGAATTTACAAAACAAAAAAATTATCAGAAAGAAAAAGAGGATAATATGATTAATTATCTTGATCAGCATCTTAAAGAATTTGAAAGTGAATATAAAATAGTTGATGATAAAACAATAGATACTAGTTGTAACTTATATCGTCCTGATAGAAGATATGATTGTGGAACTCATCAAGTTATTATTGAATGCGATGAACATCAACACAAAAATAGAGAATATTGTGATAAGTATACTTCTCTGAAACACTTTGAAGAATGTAGAATGTTTGAAATTCAACAAGCGTGTGGAATGAATTGTATATTTATACGTTGGAATCCTGATACTTTTAGAGTAAAAGGTGTTATTTGTGATAGAATCAATATTCAAAAACGTTTAGAAATTCTTGTAAAATGGATTCAACATTGTATTAACTTACAAATTGATAAAGAATCTCCTCCAAAATACATACAGCTTTTTTTTGACGAATATGATGAAACAAATGTTGAGTTCACTCAAATTATAGAAAAAGATGTTATTTTTACTAATTAAAGAATAATATTAATTTGTTGATTCAAATTAATATTTCACTTCAAAATTATTACAAAAAGTATTAAGAATAAAAATATCCCTGCAAAGGAATACAACAATTGAGCGTTAAGAACATACTCCTTACAATCTGGAACGTTTACCGTGCATGGTTTTGGAGGCTCGCAAATTGGGCAATCCTCACAATCCGAACAACCTTCCGCACGAGAGCTTGGAGTAAGATCACTCATGCATGCCTCTGGTAACTGTGTTCCTTCATCAATATTTTCGTCTAATAATTCTTTATCATAATCTCCATTAAAGCTTCTCACAGCTTGTCGAAACTGTGGATTAGAAGCCATCGCGTTCATGACTACTTGCATCATGACATTCTGCATTACATTCACAACCGCCTTCTGTGTTATATTGATCTTTGAATTAACACACTTTATTCCTTCCATGAAGACGTTTTGAGTCTGATTTACCATCACAGATTGAGTAGCCTTCATGATCGCATTTTGATTTATATTTATTTTCATAATATTAGTCATCTTTTGTCTAAGTGTTGCAGCATCTGCAGCTCCAAATGCGTTTTGAGCATCTTGCAAAAATTTATTCATTACCGGACTCGTTGAACTAAATGCTTGACCAAATAAACTGTTTGGACCTTGAGTTAACTTCTTTAACACTTGCTTAGGATTGCTCAAAAATACTTTAAATGTAGCAATCTGTTTTACAGTCACGTCGGCTTCTTGAGAGGCTTTGAAATCGCATCCTTCGAAGCTAGAGTTTTTTATAATGATATTTTGTTCTTGATTCACAACAACGTTTTGACTGGCTTCCATATTTACAGAACTAACCACGTTAGCGGAAAAGTCATTCATTTCTTCTGTAAGCATTTCAAGACGTTTTGTTGGTCTTGGTGTTACATTTCCCATTTTATTTATATACAATCAAAATAAATTAAAAAATTAATCTCTTTAAAAATTTCATTATCAATGGAACAAATAATAAAAATACTATTGCTAACAATACCACTTTATTCTTTTCTCTCCATCCAATTTGTGCAACCGTTTGTTTTTCTTCTGGTTTATCTGTCAATTCATTACTTCGTAACACATCCATCATATCCTTGAATTCTGGTTCATCCGCCACATCCGAAAACAAACTTTCCATCACATTATTTGTTGTTTGTTCAATCAAAAAGTTCTGTGATATATAACACCCCGTATCCGGAACTCCCGACCCTTTTGGAGGAGGTGGGGGTGGAAAATCTGTTGAACACACTATATTCACATCTTGTGATTGTGAATTAAAACTTTCAACAAATAACTTCTTTACCGATGCTTGAAAACTTTCTGAATTACTGACTTTACTTATACTACTTTTTAATGTCGTAACAAAAGCACCTCCTGTATCATCTCCAAGCGCTCCTTTGATTTGAGGGGCCTTTGCATCAATTTCTGTGTTTAAATTATTCTTAAGCTTGTCTGCAAAGTCGGAGTAAAATTGATCATCCATTTTAGAAACATTAATTACATTCAAGTTAAGAGATTGATCAATCTTAATAGGATTGCAACAATTACCAATAATTCTAACATTTTGATTTTGAATCACAATAGTAGAAGTAGACTCTTGACTGATAGAACTCATAACACTATCGGTGGTTTGTTTACTAACAAGATTTGTGTCAATTGTGATTTGCGACTTTTTTGGAACATTACAATCTCCTAAAGAAGAAAGAAGAGGAATGTTAATACAATTACTCATTTATTTATAAGTAAAAGATTTTTATTTTTCATTTTTCATTTTTGACTTATTTTAAAAATGAAAAATTGATAATTGAAAAAAATTATCGTCTAATATTTTGTCTTAATCTTTGCATGATTTGTTGTAATGCACCAGAACTTGTTGATCTTGCAGCACGTGTAAACATTCCCGATCTTTTTGGTGTGTCTATTTTAAATGCCCACATAATAAGCGGAATAAAAATAATAGCTCCAATAATAACTGCAATAACGATCATTGTATAAGCACCAAATATACTACTAATGATACTTCCAATACCTTTTGCTTTGGATTTTTGCTCAGTAACAACCGCATCCATTGCCTTTGCAACATTTTCATTCTCAAGAACCGAACTCATAATTGTTTCAAATGTATTATTTGCTACTTGTTCAAATAAGAAATCTTGTGTTAAGTAACAACCTGTGTCTGGAAGTTCTGTTGTAACCGTTTGACCTGTTGTATTATCTTTACCTGTTACTTGACCTTTTGGAGGAGGGGGCATAGTATAGTCTCCACAAACAATGTTAATTTCTTGAGATTGTAAGTTGAATGTTTCACTCATATTTTCCTTTACCGCATTTTTAATATCTTCACTTGTTGAAATTTGTGTTAACGCATCATTAATAGCCATCTTTAGAGACTGTCCTGTAGGTGTAGCGCCAATATCTGATTCCGCCGATTGTGATGCATTCATTTGAGTTTGCATATCTGAAATGACACTTTGCATCATATTTGTAGCCATGTTACTAGTATCTTTATTTGTGTTAATCATCTTAATATTTGCTTGTTGAGAAACAACGAATGGATCACAACATCCCGGGCGTTTGTTAATTAAATTAACTTTTTGTTGCTGTAAGTTAACGGTTGTTGATTCATTTGAAGTCATAGATTGTTGAACCGAACGAGAACTGTTTTGAATAATAGTGTTCTTTGTTTTTTGAATGTCTTGCTTATTACTGCAATCTCCGATAGAGAAAGGACCTAAACTTCCATAGCAATCTGCTGGCATCTTTATTTACTTACTTATTATAAAAAAAATTTTTTATTAAACTTTTTTAATTACAAACACAATTACTAACATTATAATTATCATTGCACAAATAAGTAGAATCGTCTTCATATTCATAGTTGATGGAGGAAGTGGTTTCTGTGTAAATTCATCCATTGATATGTATGCGCCACAACTCATTTCCTTTTCTACCGGTTCACGCATCAAATTTCCATTCGCGTCTAACTTAATACTGTTATCAAAGTTTCTCACAAATGGAGGACACATATTTGGATCACCTGATGGAATTGGCGGTATTTTAATCGTTCGTTTTTGTTTATAATATAATTTATTTCCACGTTTATAACAAATTTGTTTAGCCAACTTTTTCTTCTCATCAATAGATAATTTTGTGAATGGATTTGTAAATGGATTTAACTTACACTCTGTTGGTTTTGTTCTAAATACATTCAACTCCTTCTTTGTAACATTTCTACACTCGGGAACTATCGAATTTGTATTGACAGAAATATTTGGTTCTAATGGATCAACACACTCTCCTTTCATCTGAAAATAACGTTTACATTCAACTCTGGTATTATTATCTGTTGTAATTGGTATTTGATATCCTTGTCCAAAACAATTATCCATTCCTGTGCATCTCTCGCTTTGAAGTCTCTTCTTTTGTTCTAACAACTTAAAGTTAGAATGTGCACACGTTGATAAATGACATTCTTCTCTAAAATTGGACAACTCTTTTTTATACTCATCTTTAATAGATTGTTTGATCGCTAAATCAACCGATGCATTAAATGAATTTAACACATCTGTTTTATCATACTCGAACTGACACCCACAAATTGGATCTTTAAATGCTGCTAGAATATCTAACTTTTTTACTCCATCTTTTGATTCTGCATAAAATTGATCAGTTTGACAATAATTTTTGATACCAATGTCACAATCTGTGTTATTTAATTTACAAACGGACGCACACAAATCCGATTGAATATTTAACTCTTCATCATCGTTCATGATTTTACTATTACAAAAAGGTTGAAGATACTTTACTCTACAAGTATCATTAGGATACGCGTTAGGCCAATCATTTTTAACTTTAAGATCATTTCTATTTTCACAAACAAATTTCTCTACACTTTCACTTGAATACATGTCATCAAAAAGAAGAGTGCAACATTTCATTGGTGATACATCATAAATCCATCTATACATTCCACCATCATCAAGTAAGTAATCTATTGTTCTGACGGAATGAATTCCTCTAAATCCTACTCCGGTTGGATCTATCTCCATTTTTATAAGACCCGCACCAAGACCCGCTGCTACACCAATAATTCCCGCAAGTGGAACAATCACAGGCATTAAAATAGGAAGAATTCCAATAATGACAGCTGCTGCAGCTCCAAGTGCTGTTAATATGACTGCCGCTTGTTCGGGATTCTTTATGATTTTTAATAAGATATCGGCTTTAATTTCCATATTTACCGGTTTAGAATCAAAGGATGCAAGAGTGAGTTGAGACATAAACTCTCCTAATGGACACTCGTAACTACTATCCCAACTGTAATTGTTTACTTTTGATTTAAAGTATTGATCATTATACCATCCTATATATTCAGTCTCAATTGTCTTTGGATTTTTAGTAAAAAATCGATCTGTTGGGCCTGTAGCGCCTGGCCAATAGTCAATTAGTTGATCATAAAACTTTCTAAATGCAAATCCAAGTCCGACAACAATTCCTTTTTGATCCTTCTTATAAAACACTCCACACAATGCCGAGTCTGGATTTGATCCTTGTATGATCACTCCTTTTCCAGCTTCTCTATTATCTCCTACATATTTATTGTTAAGAGTAATATCGGATCGACGATTCTCTGAAACGGAAAAAAGAGATGATTCTTCGGTGTAAGCATTCCAATTACCTGGTTTTAAGAGATCAGCGGCATTGCAATAAGCTAAACTGGAAAAACGTAACAACTTTTTACTACTTGTGCTTACAGTAAGTTCAATTGCAGGAATAAGAGTGTTTGGAGTTTCAATAAGTTTTTCTTCTTCGGGGATTGAAATAATTGTGTTTGGAAGCATTTTAGGATCGGGATGATCATGTTTTAAATAATTATTGATTGGCCAAGGCATATAAGGGCCGTAAGATAAAAGAGTATCAACCATATTAGCATTAGGATCTTCTAAAAGACTTTTTCCGGGAAGTCCATATTGAGTTCCGATAAGCTTACATTTAGAAGTTGCAATGTCAACTACCGTTTGTTTATCGGTGGCAGAACATTTATTTACCGCACCGGTATAAAAGTAATTAAGGAGACATTGTTCATGCCCATTGTCAAAATCCTCTAAATTACAATCACTCATTTATTTATTAATAATAAAGCAAAAATTAATTTTTCTTTTATTTATTTATTAACAAATGAGTGGTAATTGTTTTTATACAAAAATTCCAACATCTCAATGTGCTAAGGGAAAAAGAAATTTCAAAATTAATTTGATCAAACCTAAGTCCGGTAACGGTGTGTGTCAATATGAATATGATAAAGTTGTTGGTGATAAAATTGTAAAAACTAAACTTGACATCACTTACAACGATCAACCTATTATTGATGAGAGTTGTCAAGATGATGATTGTGTCCCAACATCTAACGATTATAAAGATGTTGTAAAATGTATTCTTAAATCATTGCAAGACACGTTTGTTAAAAAATTCAATGAAGGTCCGGGAAACTGTTCCTCCGACAAAATTGTCAAACAAAATATGAGTGTCTTTATTGGTCCCGATGCAGATCTTGGTGAGTGTGATGTAACACTTGGTCAAACAATTGATATGAGTGCTAAACGCGTTTGTTTAGATATTAATAAAGTATTATTGTCACTTCAAGGAGAGGAAAAAGTTCAACTGTTAAGACTTATTCTTGATGAGGTATTTAATCAACAATCAAAATATGTGAAAGACCGTCCTCTATTTGTTCAAAAAGCTAAAGAATATTTACTTAACAAACTGATGACAGTTGAAGCGTCTGCCAATACAAAATGCTCTCAATCAATCAGTGTAAGTCAAGACCAAAATATTTATTTGCTTGGAGAGATTAAATGTAAAGATTCAAAATTTGAGTTTTCTCAATCTGCAATTGTAAAAGCTTACATGAGTTGTATCACGGGTCCTTTTCTAGATGATATGGCAAATGATTACGGATTAAAACGTTTATTTGATGCTAAGCTTGATAATAATTGTTTATGGGTTAAGAAACTTGTTCAACCGTGTGATGGAGAGATAAGAAAGTTTAGAATTGAGATTATTCGTCCGGCAATTGGAAGTGGGGTTTGTGAATTTAGAGATGATGAATATACTCTTTCAGAAGTTAGAGAACTTGCAAGAAGAAATGGAATTAAAAATCCTGAAAATCTTGAAACCGATGAGTTGTGCGATGCTCTTAATCTTGGAATAAAAAGAGTAACGGATAAAGATGTAAGATGTATAAAGACAAATCCAACAGTCATGAAGATTAATCAAAATGATATTATTACGGAAAGTTGTAAGATTCCAGATTGTCAAGTTAGTGATTGGAGTGAGTGGAGTAGTTGTCTTGTGGAACCGGGACAACTTGGTGAACAAACTAGAGAAAGAAAAGTGATAAAACCAGGTGAGGATTGTCCTAATGTCACGGAGAAACGTGATTGCACAACAACTTTACGTAAACGTAAGAATAGTGATCAAGTCATCCCAAAAGAGGGTGATAACATTGTAGTAAATAATTATAAAGGATATGAATGGTTATATTATGGACCGGGAGTGATGACAGATCGTCAAAAATTAATAGCTAAAGTAGTGATTGGATTAGCAATTCTTTTGTGGATTTATGCAATGTTTTTTTCATAAATTATTTTTGAATAATTTAATTTCAAAATTAAATTATTTTTGTAGTTTAGAGTAATAAGATATGAAAGTGACTGAACTGGTAGTAATATCAATAATTTTGATTATTATTTCAAGGTCATTTAAACGCAAGAAAGTAAGTTTGCGTAATAAAGAACCTTTTGCATTAAGTAGAAATACTATTTTTTATGCACTTTGTTTAAATGATAAAGATTTTTTGAATAATAATCAAAAGCTGTGTGGAGAGGTAAGTGGAGATGATTACTACGTTTCAACGGGATTAAATCTTGCAGATCAAATCCGTTTGAGTAAATCTGGAGACTACATAAATCTTTCTGATATTAAAGTGATTGATCAACGTGGAAATGAAGTCACAGGATTACGCGTTGAGATGTCTTCTGTTTACGCCGATGTATATGGTGGAACAAATTTAATTGATGGACAAGAGTTAACATTTGCACATACAAAGAATGGAACGGAATGGATTAAAGTTTTTCTTCCAAAAGAAACATTTTTAGGAAAGATTATTCTTAAAAATAGAAAAGATTGTTGTCAAGAACGTGCAATCGGATTAAAAGTGGAAACCCTTTTAAAGAATGTTGTAAAAACAACACAAACAATATCCACTCAACAATCCGAGTATGAATTTAACTTTAATACTTATGGAATTTTAATTATACCACCTCCTCCAAGACCTGGAGTAAGAACAAATGCAACATGTAAAGGAGATCCGCTTACTGATAATGATCCTTCCTTTTATCAATTTGATACAGTAATGAAGAAGGGAAGTGATTTTATAAAAGAGGCATTTAGTTTTATGAAACAATTTATTTCATTCCGGAAAGTTGGTCCCCGGTTCCGTAAAAAAGAACCTTTCCAAATGGCTGGATTAGTAACAGATAAAAAGAATTTAGATCCTTACAAGTTTTACAAACGCGGTGTGAGAAAGGTAAGTAATACTGTTACTCCAGCTGTTTACGGAGGAGTAGGATGTCAAGAGTTCCCAGATGAAGTATTTTTAGAAGTTGGAGGATCAAGTGATCCAAGTGTTCCAGCAACAAGTTGCACGGGATATGATTGCACAATTGAAGGACAGAAATGTTTACCAGGAACAGTGGGAAGTAGTGGAAAGACATGGATTTGTCAAAATAAGAAGTGGGTTGAATTTCAAGGAGATCCTTGTGCATCTTTTAGTGACTCAACTAAAAATATCTCACAAGAATGTTATAATAAGATTTGGAAAGAAGCTGGTTGTTTAACAACTCCTCCTGTAATGGGAGATTGGCAAAAAGGACAAACTAAAGCCGGATTAGTATTTGACAGTTATGCATGGTCAGTTATGAATGATGATGGTCATCGTAATGGTTGTTACACAACAGATAGAAGCAAGTGGCCAGAATCAAAGACACTTTATGGTAATTGGATAAGTGAAGTTAAAGCACAAGCTAGTAAACCACTTTTGAATGGAGAAAGAGTATATATGATGCATTCGGGAGATAACTATACAAAGATGGTAAGTGAAAGTGGTGTTGCTAAGTATTATACAGGAGATATTGATAAGTTTCGCGCATCGGATTGGGATAGTTATTCCTCAGCGGGAGATAATTATAAAATTAGAAACTCGTAATTTTAATTAAATTCAAGCGTCTTCGGCGCGACGGACCCATTCGGGTCCTTTAATAATAACAAATTAATTAAAATTGTAGAAATCATTTGGTCCGGGACCCCACATAATATCCCATTTTTGATCATCATTTCCACTGTTATAATCCCATTGAGCAAACTCAATATCGGCATTTTTATTATTAGTATAAATTGTTAATGCTTTTCCTGTTTCATTATTAATAAATGCTCCATCCGGTAAGTAAGACCATACTGGTTTTCCATTTGGTGCTTGAGAAGCTCTACAAGCATATAATTTCATCATAGCATTATTATTTCCATCAGTTGGATAAACACACATATTTGAATTTGCGACAGAACTAATATTATTTCCATCATACATCCATTTACTATTGTTTCCATTCTCGCAATTTTGTCCCGGACCACCACCATATTGTCCCACTTGTGTTCCACTTCCATAACTTGTTCCAAATGCATTCATGCATCTCTTTCCTGCTCTATTTCTAATAAATGCTGGAGGACTTACAAATTTCTTTGGATTTAAATCAAAACCTTGTAATGCGGTTGTTGCAAATGTGTAATAATCTGGACTGTTATCTCCTTTACATACCGCATTTGTTGGAGGAGCTACTTTATACACCTCATCAGGAAACTCTTGACAACCAGCTCCTCCATTTGCTGCGGGAGTGACTGTATTGCTTACTTTTCTTGT
>Ga0214923_10008509_pt1 | contig 10895 bp, 6 predicted proteins | sample LL1510_MetaG_FD_177993 | JGI IMG/M metagenome (GOLD analysis project Ga0214923, IMG submission 177993) | Freshwater microbial communities from Lake Lanier, Atlanta, Georgia, United States - LL-1510 | ecosystem: Environmental > Aquatic > Freshwater > Lake | place: USA: Georgia | collected 2015-10-15
CTGCGCACGTAATCAATATTTCTATATTTATTTTTATTTATTTTATAACAAAAATATGTTAAACATATATTTAACATGATATCTGAAAATTGTGATCCTATTACTGGACTATCAACCGCTGAATAAGGTATAGCCTTAAATTTATAATTTTCTGTTATATTTATATTAGTTTCATATTTATCCGGTAATCCATAATTATACCTATATTGATTACTCATCACAAATATTAAAATATTATTTTTTATATAATTATGTATGAATTTAAATTTATTATTATCTCCTTTAATTTCATTTATACCTCTTTTATCATATTCATTATTAATAATATTAATAGTATTATCATCAATATCATAAACATAATAATGGATACCATTATGAAGTTTTTTATCAATTAGTTTCCAAAAATTATCATCAATAAACATATCATATAATTTATCAAAAATTAATAATAACTTTTCAATGTCTTCTAATGTTGTTTCTCTATTTGGTATATTTAATTCTGATTTTAATGGTTCGGCCATTAAATCAATTTCATCATAAATAATATATTTATCATCTAAATTTTTAGTAAATTCTCTATTTCTTAACATATTTAATTTAAAATGAGTATCACTAATCAAAAATATTTTAATACTATTTTTATATTTAAATTTATTTAAATTTTCATCTGCAATAATAATTTCAATCTGATTATACAATGGAAAAACAAATTTCATAAAAGTAATAAATGATTGTTTAATTAAAAATTCAGGCATAACAACATATATTTCTTTACAATTATTAATTCCTAAAAATTTATTTATTATAAATAAACAAATCATTGGAGTTATAGAACTAGATTTACCTGAACCCATAATTAGTTCTTGTATTGGATATAAATATTTTTTATTTTCTTTAATTAAATAATTATACAATTTTCTTGAAAATTTTATATTTGTTTTTAGTTTTTCTGGATCAATATTTTTAATATTTTTAGCAGATAATTCCACAAATTCTTTAACTATATCTTCATAACTTTTATAATTATTATATGTTATTTCCTTTATTATTTTATTTATAACCTTTTTTTGATCACCATATCTATTAATACTTATTCTATTAGTAATATAATCTTCTAATAGACGTTGTTTTCTTGCTTTATCTTCGTCTGAATAATCATACATATAACTAAAAGATTTTTTTCTATTGTTATAATTTTCATCACCTAAAATAAAATCATTCGTTTTACTTAACTTATCAATTGCATAGTCATTACTATAAAATTTATTTTGATTAATTACACCTTTTACATTTTTAAACTGTATATTACTATAAATATTTTCAGTAGCAACTATATCTACACTATTTAATTTAATTGGTATATTGTATTTTTTATATAAATTTTGATAATAATTATAATGATAATTATATAAATTTCTACCATCTAATAAAAGTGATGTAATAGGTAAATTATATATATTTGAAAATATTTTTAATCTTAAAATCATATATTCAGCTATTCTAAATAAATCAGTATTTAATAATAATATTTCTAATTGTCTGTAAAATTTTAATATAAGTAATGGTGTATTATATGAAATTGCACTAATTATAATTGCATATGCCTGTTGTTCTGTAGTTATAATATCATTTTCAATTATTACATTAAAAAATTTACCATATTCTAATATTATTCTATTATATTCTTTTGGAGATAATTTCTTTTCATCAGCATCTTTAAAATTACTTTCATTTGTAAATTTAAATGTATCATATCTTTTTTCAACATTATAATAATTATAAAAGATTATCATCTTATTATCACCCAAATATAATATATTATGATTATTAAATGTATATTTATCACAGTCAAATCTAATTTTTTGAAATTTATTATTATTTGAATTATCTAATAATTTTACATCATCTTTTATTTCAAAAGTTAAATTATGACTATAGGATTTAACAAAATAATTATCATTTGAAGTATCTTTATAATATAATAATAAAGGATCATTATGAGTCATAAAATTATAAAATTTATCATGTAATCCTGTATTTTTTTTATTTTTTTCTAAAGTTTTGATAACTTGATGATCACCATAGGTTAGTAATGAATCATAATCATCTTTATAATACTTTAATTCTATATTAGTTTGTTTTTCCATAAAACTATAATAATAATCATTTTCTATTTTAATGAAATCAAAATTAAGAGCAATATATGGATAATTATAATCTTCTAAAATATCTTTAATATATTTTATGGATTCAGATTTATTATTTGTATCAGATACAATAATATTAATTATAATACCATCCATAGAAAAATTATATTTATAAAAATTTACAATAGAATAACAATAATTATCATCATTTTCTATATATTCATATTTGTCAGCAACAAATATATCTTTATCTTGATTATTAAATAATATATCTTTGGATTCTATTATATTTTTTTTACTAGTATATTCTGTTTTATATCTTAAAACATAGGTATAAATAATTGTTCCATTAAATCTAAATGTTTTATCAATATAATTAAAATATTTATGAATAAAAGGATTGTATTTATTAAATAAGTAATCTTCTATTTTACTATTATTCATTTCACATAGATAAAAATATAATGTATATTTTTCCAATATGTTTAAACTTTTTACATCAGTTGAGTCAGTCAATTCTTTTTTAAATTTTTCATAATATAATTCAATGTTATTTTCATAAACAGATTTATATCCAGGTTGATGTAAATAATTATATTTTTTATTTGATAAAATTTCATAAAAATCTTTTTTTTTATCATATATTAATCCAATAGTATCAAAATTATAACAATCAATATTATAAATTGTTTTTGAAGATATATAATCAATATTGGTTATTTGAATATCATTTAATTTGATTTCAAATTTCTTATTATTCCTATTATAAAATATTGGAGTATATAATGTTTCAAATAATTTATTATCAGTAAAATCAATTTCATTTTGTATTGATAAAACATCAAAATTATTAGGTTTACCATCCCAACTAGTAGCAGTAATTTTATTTTTAATATAATCATCTAAAGTTTTATTAGTAGAATTTAAAAGAGGTGGAAAATATTTAATATTATCTTGTAAATCTTGTAATAGTTCTTTTAATAGTGGAATATATCTTCCATGAATAATTGGTAAATTAGAAAATAATAATTGATATAAATTATTATTATCATCATTATTAAAATTATATGATTCTTTTTTATCTTGAAACATACATATAAAAATACATATTGTCATAAAATTAGAATAACCAATATTTCCAGAATTATCTTTTATATTTTTAAAAATTAATAATAGTTCATCATCATTTATTTTACCTTTGCCTTTTTTATAAATTTCATAAATTAATGAAAAATCATTGTTGCCAAATGATTTAAAATCATATTCTAATAAAAAATTAACTAAATCATTATTTTTTATGTGTTCTATTGATATATTACCATCATAAAAATTATAGACTACTTCCATTATATTTTCTTCTGGTATTGTTTTTGTTATTTTTTCATATAAATATGGATATGCTTTTATCATTTGATTAAAAATATTTTGACGACTTATTGTTTCTATTGTTGATTTATTAGATTCATAAATAATTTTAACCTCATCAATACTTTTATTATTATAATCAAATGTATCTTTTTCTTTTGTTGTATCTAATATATATTGATAAATATTAAATGCTTCTCTATTTTTAGTTTCTTCTAATAATAACTTTTTAATATATAATTTACAATCATTATACCATTTTAAATATAAATTATAATCATTTTTTTTTAGATAATACATATAATTTATTACATTAGTAAATGAACATGAACCGATGTATTGTAAATATACTTTATATGCATTTATTACAGATCTTTGTAAAAAACTTGCCTCAATATATTTTTTAAAATTAATATCATCAATTTGTTCATCTAATAATTTATTTAAAAACATATGATAAAAAATTATATATTTATTGTATATACTAAATTCTTTATCATCAGCAGATTTTTTTAAAAAATCTTTATAACTTGCTAAAAAATTTTTTATATTTTTTTTATTTCGCACTTTTAAAGTAATTATACCATTACACATATCGCTATCAATCCCTTGAATTTCTGCACCTTCACCTGTATTAATAAAACCTACAGTATAATCAAAATTAGATGGTTTAATAAATATAAAAATAGCATGTCCAGGCCATCCAGCAATTAAATAAAAATCCTTTTCAATTAATTCTTCAAAATTATCAGGAATATATGTATAAGTATTTTCCATAATTTCTTTAAATTGTAATAAATCTGATTGTGTTATATAAGATTTGTCTATATCTGATTTTATTAAAATATCAAAGATTTCTATTATTTCTTGTCTTGCAGTCTCTCTAGTATTTCCTTCAAATTCTGTTTTTTTATCAATAACTTCATCAAATGCCCATGTTAATGCAGACCTATTTTTTAATAAAGTTGTCATATTATTTTAATATAATAATATAATTTATAAAAAAATAATTTTTTTGAAATTTTTATTGTATAATAAATTTTATTGTATAATAAAATTGAAATATTTTTTAATTAGTGATCAGATTAATGAAAAACTAATTCAGTTAATACTACTCAAATACTCTACGTTATTTGAAAACTCTATATCAATCCAATGTCTAAATCAAAAAATTATTATAATCAACCTACTAAGGTTGAAATAACAAATTTTTATGAGATGATCAAAGGTTCTGCGGGGTGGAAAAAATACAGTGGTGGAGTCAATTTAAGCACAGCTCATACTAAAGCTATTTTTTCAGATAATTCAGTAAAAGAAATTTTTACTGAATTATCTGATCAAAAAGAAAATAAATATGTTATGTGTATTAGATATTCCGGTGAAATCAAAGATATTCAACTTGGTATCAGTGAAACTGATAATAAAGTTGATAAAAATGATTCATTACTTACAGCTACTAGAGGTGTAAGTGAAGAAATCGGATATCATATTATAAATGGATTATCATTACAAAAAGAAGTTCAAATAAATAAAAAGAATTATTCTTTTTATAAACTTGATCTTAGTAAAAATGATGTATCTATTGATATTATTGATAAAAATAAAACTGTAGTCAATAAAGAAAATGATAACAAAGATAATAAATGTTTAATTTTTATAGTTGGTTCTTATAATGATTTTACTAAATTGATACCAAAATTTAATAAATCAGATGAAGAACATATATATTCTTTGATATTATTTCCTCTTGAATATGTTTATAAGTTTACACCTAAATAAATAATATGAATGAGTATTTGGTTTTTTTATATTTAATTTTTATATTTATGTATAGTTACACCTGTATAATATGTTTATTATAATTTTACGTAAAATTGTAATAAAAAAAATAAAAAGTGTATTAAAAATGATATCTGTTAAAGAAGCAATTGATATAATTAGAGAATTTAAAGTTGATTATCAAACTCAAGTTATAAATATAACAGATTCATTAAATAAAATTAATGTTGAAGATATTTATAGTAATTTAAATATTCCAAGTGTTCCGACTTCAACTAGAGACGGTTATGGTTTTAATTCAAATAATCCAAATAAAATTGGTGAATATATAGCTACAGGTGGATTTATATCTTCATTATATGATTCAGTAATAATGTTAGAACATGTAGAAGATAATGAAATAATAGTAAAACCAGAAAAAGGTCAATATATAAGAAAAATAGGAAGTGATATTAAAAAAAATCAATTAATTTTAGAAAAAGATTCAATAATTGATGCATATACAATTGGTCTATGTATAATGGCCGGTATTAAAAAAATTAGAGTAAAAAGAACATCAAATATAAAAATAGCAGTTATGAGTTCTGGAGATGAAATAATAGATATAAATTCAACAAATGAAATAAGAAATAATAAAGTTTATGATTGCAACAGGATAATGTTAATAAATAAATTAAAAGAGTATCCATTTGAAATAATAGATTTAGGAATAGCACAAGATAAAATAGATTCAATACAAGAAAATTTTAATTATGCATTTTCAAAACATGTAGAAATAATAATAACATCAGGTGGAACAAGTGTAGGAAAAAAAGATTTTATGTCAGATATAATAAAAAATAATAATGGTGAATTAATTATTTCTAGAATTAATATGATGCCAGGAAAACAATTCCTATTTAGTGTTTTATCTAATGGAACAATTGTTATTTGTTTATCAGGAAATCCAATTAGCACTGTTGTTGGATTTGAAATATTATTAAAACCATATTTTGATTCTATATTTCTAATTAATAGACAAATTGATAATATTTATTATGCAGGTGAAGACATAATTAATACAGATTTACAAAAATCTCATTATATGCGAGCAACAATTCAAGATAATAATTGTTATTTAACAGAAAATCAAGTTAGTAGTAATATATTAGGTATAAAAAATGTTAAAGCATTAATTTGTGTTGAACCGAATTATATCATTAAAAAAGGTGATTTAATTGAAAATATACATATTATTGATGAAACGATAATAAAAAATAAAATTGGTATATTAATTACAAGTGATAGAGCATATAATAATATTTATGAAGATAAAAGTGGGTTAGCTATTATAGACTGGATAGATAGTAATTTTATGACAAAACATAAATTTATTAAATTATGTATTCCTGATGATGAAATTATTATAGAAGCTAATTTAAAATATTTAATAAATGCAGGGTGTTTTATGATTATAACAACAGGAGGGACTGGGCCAAGTTATCGTGATTTAACTGTTAAAGTAACCAAAAAATTAATTGATAGAGAATTATCTGGATTTGGAGAACAAATGAGAAGAGAAAGTTTAAATTATGTTCCAACGGCAATATTAAGTGGGCAAACAGGTGGAATTAGTTTTCAATATGGAGAAAATGGGTGTTTAATAATTAATTGTCCAGGAAGTGTCAAAAGTATAAGTCAATGTTTAGATAGTATTAAATATGCAATACCAAAAGCTATTGAATTAATAAGTAAAACTTATATAGAAACAAATGAACCAGCTTATAGAGGAAATGAATCAATTTTTTATATTAAATAAAAAAAATTGATAATTTATATATTTATAAAGGAATAAATAACATATATATATATAATGAATATTAAAACAATAGAAAAATACGAAAAAGAATTTAATAATCCATATAGTTTTCCTTTGGATGATTTTCAAAAAAATGCTATAGATATAATTAATTCAACTCAACCACATAATATTTTAGTTACAGCACATACTGGTTCTGGTAAATCTTTGGTTGCCGAACATGCTATTATAACTAATTTTAAAAATAATAAAAAAACATTATATACAAGTCCTATTAAATCTCTTTCAAATCAAAAATTTTATGAATTCAAAAATAAATTCAAAGATTTGGGAATTGATATTGGTCTTTTAACAGGTGATCATAAATGTAATCCTCAAGCAAATTGTATAATTTTAACTACTGAAATTCTTCTTAATATTCTCAATTTTAAATATATTGATCACAAAGAATTATTATCAGAAAATAGTGTTTTTGATATTGATTTAGATGATGTTCAAACTGTTATTTTTGATGAAGTGCATTATATTAATGATCAAGATAGAGGAGGAGTATGGGAACAATGTATTATGAAATTACCAAATACAATAAATCAGATATTATTAAGTGCAACAATTAATAAACCAGATGAATTTGCATTATGGATTAATAGTTGTAATGGATTACCGACATATATATTACCAAATTTCAAAAGAGTAGTGCCATTATATTTCAATATATTTTTTACATTAGTTCCATCAATAATAAAAAAGATAAATAATGGAATTCATATCAAAGATAAAACAAAAGATATATTAACAGCAGAACAATTAAAAGAACATGGGAAATTGGTAAATAAATTAATTCCTATAAAAAATACAATAGATAATAAAGTAGATTTAAATGAATATTTAAAAATTGAAAAATTACATAAACATTTTATGGCTACTAACAAAGATAAACCAAGTTATATTAGTGATATTTGTATAATTAATAATACTGTATCTTATCTCAAAGATAATAATATGATGCCATGTTTATTTTTTGTTCTTTCTAGAAATAAAATTCATTATTATATTAATCAATTTAATATGACTCTTAACTCTACTGAAGAACAATCACAAGTTATGAAAGAATTTGACTTTTATATTCGTAAATTAAATGGAGATTATCATACAGTTCAATGTATTGAAGAAATTAAAAATATTGCTGTCAAAGGTTTCGCTATTCATCATTCCGGTATGTTGCCTATTCTAAAAGAAATTATTGAGCTATTATATGCTAAAAATTTAATTAAAGTTTTATTTGCTACTGAAACTTTTTCAGTAGGTCTTAATATGCCTACTAAAACTGTTATCTTTACTTCTATTAATAAATTTTCTGGTCTTGGTTTTAGAAATTTATATCCACATGAATTTATTCAAATGGCTGGTAGAGCTGGAAGACGTGGAATGGATGACAAAGGTTTTGTTATTTATTTACCACAATTAGAAAAAAAAGATTTTACAGATTCAATTAGTTTAAAAAATCTATTAGTATCAAAACCACCAGCAATTAAATCAAAATATAGTATAGAACCATTGTATATATTAAAATCTTTGATTCGTAAAATAGATCCAATTGAGGATATTAAAAAGACAATGTGGTATACTGAACAATTATTTTTAAAAAATCAAAGAGAATATGAATATAATAAATTATTAGAATTCAAAGAATATGATGTTGATACAATTGATAATTTAAGTGATAATACAAAAAATCTATTATATGAATACATGGAAACTATTAGCAAAAAAAGAATAAAAGATATTGAAAATTCCATTACTGATTTTGATATGATTTATGATAAATGGATTAAATTTATTAAATATTCTAATAAATTAAATAAACTAAAAGATTCTGATATTATTCAGGATAATATAAATGTATGTTTAAACTTTCTTAAAAAATTTAAATTTATTGACCATGATAATAACCTTACTCAATTAGGTAATAGTGTTAAATATTTAGGTGATAATGGTAATATATTATTATTGGCTATTATTGTAAATGATCCTGAATTTATTAATACTAATAATTATGAAATGATTAGTATTTTATCCATATTTTGTGATGAAAATAATGGTGATGATTTTATTACTAAACAATCTGATTTTTATAATAAATTAACTCTTATTAATAATGATATGATTGATGAACTAAATAAATACAGTATTTATGTTTCAAAAGATTGGGAAATTAATTTTACTAATTTTGATATCGTTAATAAATGGATCAATAATGATTCTTTTAATAATATACAAAAAATATATCCTATTTATGAAGGCAATTTTGTTAAAAATATGATTAAATTAAGTAATATTGTTAAATCTTGTATTGTCTTTTTTAAAGCTATTGGTAATATTAATCTCGTTGAAAAATTCGCTAATTTTGATAACATTATTAATAGAGATATTGTAAGTTGTGAAAGTGTATATCTTAATATCTAGGTATCTTATTACATCTTATACATCTATCATTTTCATTTATCATTCCACAATTACATAACCATATTATTCTATTATTACTTTGACTTATTATTTCATCTAATGCAAAATGATTTGGATATGGTGCATTTAAAATATTAGGATGTATTGTAGGTCTTCTTGGTGGTGTATTATATCCATCTAATATTTTGACTTTTTTTTTATTATCAATTGGATTATTATCATCATTAGATCTTTTTTGAGACATAGTTTATATTTATTTTTAGACTAGAAAATAAATTTTGGTAAATAATACGATGGTTTGTTTTATACAAACCTTTAGTATGAACGGTAATAAAATTATAAGATATCTAAATAATAAAAATTTTATTCAATTTTTATTATTTATTTTTTATTAATATATATTATAATAAAAATGAATAAAATGAATAAATTAAACAGAATTAATGTTATAGATAATCTCAGAGGTATAGCATTTATATTAATGATAATTCAACATATACCTTATTTTTATGACATAACAAATGGAACAAATTATTGTAGAAATTATATAATTGATAAATGTGGAAAAATAGCCAGATTACTATTTATTCTTTTGGCTGGTTATAGTATTTCTATTGAATATAATAAAAATAAAAATAATTTTACACAACGAAGATTTACAAGATCTATTGAAGTAATGATTCATGCCATCATTATAACTTTAGTAACATATAATTTATACAATGATAAATTTATTAGATTTGGAATTTTACATTTTATGACTTTAGCTACATTAATTACTTCTTTTTTGTTCATGATAAAGTTTTATCTTTGGTTATGTTAATTTTATTAGTATCAATAAATAATATTCCATATTTAGGTAGTTGGAATTTAATAGTTGGTGGTCCAATTTTTAATAGTATGATGGATTGGTTTCCATTAATTAGATGGCTACCAATTATGTTTATTGGTTTAATTATTGGACAAAATTCCGATATTAATGAATTAAATAGGATAAATTTAATTCCTTTTGTAAATAAACATTCTATTTTAACTGAAATTGGTAAAAGTAGTCTTGCTTTATACACTGGACATTTTGTTTTATTTTCCTTTATTTTCTCAAAATTTATGAATTCAAATTATAAATAACTTACCTTTGAGTTTGTTAGTAACATTTTTTAATGTATCTGTTTTCTGTTTTAAATTTGCATTTATTACTTTAATTCCTTGTATGTCCTGATTATTACTTAATGCTATGCTCACTCCTTGATCACATAATACCTTCCAATTATCTATCGTCTCTACTGCCTTTTTTATTACATTCTTATCTACATCTGATAGTACCGCATCTGGTAATGATG
>Ga0214923_10008512_pt1 | contig 10894 bp, 13 predicted proteins | sample LL1510_MetaG_FD_177993 | JGI IMG/M metagenome (GOLD analysis project Ga0214923, IMG submission 177993) | Freshwater microbial communities from Lake Lanier, Atlanta, Georgia, United States - LL-1510 | ecosystem: Environmental > Aquatic > Freshwater > Lake | place: USA: Georgia | collected...
GATGCGGATATATCTCAACTAAATTATGCTAAAGATTTAGTACACATAGAATATAATAATCTATTTACAAAATAAGCAATGAAAGAATTGAACAATAATAAAAGTCCACTTGTAAATGTTCTAAAATTTAATCTTCTGAAATTTTTAACAATGAATACAACTTCTATTATGATGGTTAAAACCAAAATAGCAAAGAATAACATTGTAAAAAAGAGAAAATAATTACACGCTTCTTTATTCAAAGGGCCAAAATAATTAGTCATAAAATCTGACATTTATATATAATAGGTAGTTAAAAAAATACTCAAATGCATAAAACAAAAACAAAACAAAATATTATACGATGAAATAAAATTAATAATTTTCCATATAAAAGACTTAAATAAATTTTCGACATTTAAACATAATGAACGCTGCTATAGCTAATTATACAACGCAAAACGAATTATTACTAAATAACTTAATGGACTTTTATAAGAACGACTACTATTTAAATAGAATGCTAAAGATTATTACAGGGGAATCCAAAATTTCACTCCGTATTGTCGATTGGTTTGCAACCAATTATGCCAAGAAAAATTATACATTATATCCAATTCATTCCTCTAATGGTGATATCATCCGATTTAAGGTTTATTTCGATTATAAGCTCAAACTGAAAGCATACAGCAAAAAACGTTTTGATCCTTTTTGTCGCTGGGATAGGATAAGCATTCCGTATAAAAATGGAACAAGTATTGAGACCACAATTGGCCAATTGAACTTTTTTAAATGGGCCATTGAAAATAAGGTGATTGAATACATAGAGGAAAATTATGATACCATTGAAAAAGATATGAATAACCGTAACAGTACTTCCAAAAGAAAGGAAACCGTTGTAGACAATTCAAAGACGCGAAAAAAGCGTGAGGAGTTGTCCATTTCCGCTACAAAAAGCATCAAAAAAGAAGAAGTCGAAATCGTAGTCCAATTTCATTAGAGGGTTTGCTTTTGGTTGTCAAAAGCTAAACCAATTTTATAAATAATAACTTAAAGACAATTATTATTTATGTGTATATGGAAGAAATAGATATAGTTTCTTTGATTGAAAATAATCCTGTAACAAAGTTGTCAAAGGATTATAATGTAAAATTACTAGTTAAAATAAAAGAAACCTTTTCTGATTTTGAACAACAATTGTTCTTATCTAGTTTTTATTGTTACTTAAACTGTGACCCATTAAACGATTTTGTAATTGATTTAGATAATATTTGGAAATGGTTAGGATTCAGTCAAAAAGTTAATGCAAAAATGTTATTAGAAAAACAATTTGTTATTGATAAGAATTATACAAAATCGCTTTTGTTACAACAAAAGCAACCATCTCACTCAAAAGGGGGGCACAACAAAGAAATATTTATGTTAAATGTAGATACGTTTAAAAAATTTTGTCTTAAAGCTGGAACAAAAAAAGCAGATGAAATTCACGATTATTATATTAAATTAGAAAAAATTATTCAAAATATTTTACATGAAGAATGTAGTGATATTAAAATCCAATTAGAACAAAAAAATAAAGTGATTGAAAATCAAATCATACAATCTGAAAAAGAAAAAGAAAAATTAAAGGAGGATGTTCTTCTTGAACAATTTCCATTGAATACACAATGTATTTATATTGGATTAATTGACAATAAAACACTAGGAAAACCAAATAGTAAAATGTATCAAGAAAGTTTAATTAAATTTGGTCAAAGCAATAATTTGACAGAGAGAGTAAAATGTCACAAGAATACATACGCTAATTTTAGATTATATGCGGCATTTAAGGTTAAAAATAAAATAGAAATTGAAAACGCTATTAAAAAACACGCAGAATTAAAAAGTAGATTACGTTCAATAACAATAAATGATATTTGTTATAGAGAAGTTATTGCACTTGATAATGAAAAATTCAAACTTGAAAAAGTAGAAGAATATATAAAAGAAATCATTAAAGAAAACGAATATAATATTGAAAACTATAATTTGTTACTCAAAAAGAATGATGAACTGCAAAATGAAATATACAAATTAAAAGATGAATTGGCGGAAAAGGATAAAATAATAAAACGTAGTAATACTAAAATCCAAAATTTAGAATACGATGTTACTGATGAAATAAAACTAAAAATTGCAAGTAATTATACAATATGTAAATATGGATATTACTTATACGCATATCAATATGAAAATATGAGATTTATTTGCTCTATTTCACGGCAAAAAGATTATAATACATTGAATAATACATTAACTGGGTTATATCCAACAGGAGAAATGAAACACTTTGTTAAATCATCATATCCGTTGACTGAAAAAATAATGATGTTTATTTTAAAACAAAATTGTATTTCACTTGGGCAAAATAAATTTGAGTCTTCATTAGATAATATCAAAAAAATACTTGATGTTTCCGTTAAACTAGAGGAATTGCTAATTGAACAGTCTAAAGACTTGGATATGTTATTAGAAATATTTACAAATAATAAAAAAATTACGAATAACATCGATACCGATCCATCAGTTCCTATTGTAAGAAAAACGAAAAGGTCTATTGACCAAATTAATAAAGACACTGGAGAAATTATAAATACCTTTGAAAGTATTGAGGCTGCAGGAAGGTCTATTGGTTTAACAACCGGAACTGCGGTGGGAATAGCATTAAGAGAAAAACGTGTTTGTCAAGGATTTCTTTGGAGATATTCCGGTGTATCAAAAGAAGAACAATTTAACGAGCAGCCTGTTGTTAAAATTTGCTGTAACACGGGAGAAAAATGTTTTTTTAAAACTATTGCCGATGCTGCTAAGGATTGCTGTATTTCGGCGCCTGCTTTAAGACAGCGAATACTAACAGACGTTCATATAAACAATTATCACTGGATTTTTGATAAAAACGCGAACCATTATACTTGAAAAAATATATAATCTAATATATAATCTAATATATAAATGAATAATATTCAAAAACGTTTTTTATTATTTGTAATAGGTTGCATTGGTACTCGTTCATTATTTGTTCTTATTGCAAAAAATATTGATATTAAATATTTGAAATATTTAGGTTACTTAGCATTGTTGCCAGCAATTGGTTTTGCTTATATTTATTTAACTGGCTCTCGAAAAACAGGTCAAGAGGTTTTTGGAGAGAAAATATGGTGGAACGATTTAAGACCTTTACATTCGCTTTTATATTTTTTATTTGCTTACAATGCAATTATTGGTAATAAAAATTCCTGGGTATATTTATTTATCGATGTTGTTATTGGATTTATTAGCTTTATAATTTTTCATTATCGAAATGGTGATTTTACAAAATTGGTTCCATTCAATAAATAAAAAATCCACTTTTGAAAAAGTTGATTTATAATCAAGTGTGTATAAATATTTAAAAATCTATATAATAATAATGTATGGGGAATTCTCAATCAATACAAAAAATAAATTATGAAGACATACAATATGTAATTAAAAATTCAGAAAACCACATTTTAATAAATACGCTAAACGAGGGTGAGCAAGATTGTTTAATACAAAATACCGTTAACATTCACAAGGAAGTAGAACTAATCAACAAGTTAATTAAAATTGGTAATAAGCAACTAAAAATAATAATTTACGGTCGCAATTGTAATGATGAAAAATTGTACGCAAAATATAATCAACTGTGTTCTCTCGGATTCTACAATGTATATATTTATATGGGTGGAATATTCGAATGGTTAATGTTGCAAGATATTTATGGCACCTATGAATTTCCTACAACAAAAAAAGAACTAGATATTTTAAAGTATAAACCCAATAAGGTATTAAATGTACATTTATTGGAATATTAGCTGTGTATTATTTTATATATTTTATATATATGTGTGGAGGTATTTTTGATTATTTAATGAATTTATTCTCGGATTGTTCTAAATATCAAAGTGAACCGGAATATAAAGAAATTATTGTTGAACAACAAAATATGTATGACCAATATAGCGAGAACTATTCACAAGACCCCTTGTGGCAAGATAGACGAATGATGTCGTTCTTTCAAGTAAAAAACACAACTAAACGAGATTGATTATCTTAAGACAACTCTAAAATAAAATAAAATAATAATGTATATTTATGGACAAATATATTAGTCAACAAATATTTATACTCTGCTTATTTATAGCATTATTGTTAAGTTTTTATTTCTTTATTGATATATTGGTATTCAAAAATAAAGATCATTCACAATTATTTAGCACTTGGCAATTTCCGATGCTACTTGCCATATTTGTAGACACCATTTATGGCTTATAATCCATAATCGCTACATTTGATAAATGGTCTGCTCGTTTATTTAGGTGTCGTAAAATGTGTTCGTAATATACTTTTTCAAAATTAGTTTCTAACTCTTTTGCTCTCTGATAAAGTTCGATTAAATTAGGTGAACTACACTGGTATAAGCCATTCATTTGATTTATAACCAACTGACTGTCCCCTTGAACGTGTAAACTTTTTATACCATATTCGGCTGCTTGTTGTAATCCTAATATGAGACCAGCATACTCGGCGCGATTATTGGTTGCGTTTTCTCCCACAAAGAAACTGCGTGACCAAATTTCATTATCATTATGATATATAACGGCGCCGGCTCCACATAATCCAGGGTTTCCTTTACTACATCCATCAAAATTCATTCGATATTGGAAAGGTATACCAGCATCAAAGTCTAATTTAGGAAATAAAATTAATTTTTTATTTTGAATTTTAGGTAACATTCTATTTAATTATAGTTATATGTCAGTTATTTTTTAATTCAATTTTTTTTCAATAAATACATTTTTTTACTGAAAAAAAGGCACTATAGATGATGTCGGCTCTTTATAACAATATACCTTTCAAATTTTCTAAATCCTTTTTTGCTTTACGGTGTAATTTTAATGATTCTTTTTTTGCATAATCAGTTGTAAAGAGTTTTTGACGTCGCATTTTAAATACACGTCTATCAAATAGTTTACAAGCTTCTTCTAATCCTTCTGAGTAGTCTGAATGGTTGCGATACATATCATACATTATACACCGGTCAATATCATATGCGGCTAACAAGTCCGCTTCACGCACAATATGATATGCCAATTGATAATCACCCATATCCGGATATCCATTTGCTTTTACCTTTGAATAAGACATTGTTCCTATAATATTTCCCATTATTTCTAGCTCGTGGGGGGTCATAAATTCAGACAAATGCGTCTGTAAACGCGCGATTCCTTCTTTTTCAACCATATATTTTTTATCGCATGTATCGTGCGTAATTGCAGCCGAATAAATAATGTTTTTATGGTTTTCTAGATACGGATATTTTATCACTTCAATATCATATATTTTTTTGGCATATCCGTAAACCTCCATACTATGCTTTAATGCGTGTGACTCGTCTATGTTATAAATAGCACTAGTATCAAGGACAAAGTCGAAACAGTGATTTATTAAATTTATAAGCGATACTGCGGTTGTTATTAGTTTCATTATAATAGTATTTTTGTAATTATAATTTTATATTTAAGCAACTATTTATAGTCAATTTTATTTACTAATAATATTTATATTTAATATTTATATTTAATATTTGTATTTTTATATATATATGAAATCTATTTTCAGGTATTCGAATATAAAAAAAATATCAGTTATATTAACAATTTTTATTATTGCATATTTTTTATACAGTGTATTAAGTTGTAATGGAAATATACAAGAAGGATTATCGTCACAAGGCACATCTACAATGGCATATCTTCTTATAGCCATCTTTCTAGGTATCCCAATTTTATATGTACTAATAACACCCATATTTGATTACTACAACGATACATCGATTTATCCAAAACAGATCTAATTTTTGATTACTAATCTCTACCAAATCAATTTATAAAATCAATTTGTTATAAATTTATTAATCTCAATAATCCATTCCTCTACCTGTTTTTCATTTTCATAAATATCAATATTTCCGTCTAAAACTAATTGGTCGTGACACACGCAATGTAGTTCGGATTTATCCAACATACTATTGTGATAGTCATTGCAACTATTTAAATAATCCAACGGTATATTCCCTTCTCCGTCTCTTGCCCGTTTCATTATTCTAGAATGACAATTTTCCGGTAATGTTTTAACATATACTATTTTGTGCACTGGGAATTCTTCTGAAAATGTATCAAACCAATTCAAGTAAATCTGATAATTTATGTCTTCTATTTTCCCACTATCATAAAGCATCTTGGCAAATACCATTTTATCGGTGTACAAACTTCGTTCGGTTATTATTATTGTTTTTTTATCTTTTTTAGTTTCTATTGTTTCTGACGCTTGAATATTTTTTAAAGTATCTCGTAAAACCTTTAATCTTGAAACATATGCCATCATTTGAAATGGAAATGAATATTTTTCCTGATTTGCATAAAATTTCTCGAGAATAGTAACACCATTTTCGTCTTTAATTTTTTCCCATTCGTCGACCGGCTCTTTTAAAAATACTATATGTGCTTCATTTGTATAATGCTTTCGTAAATTCGCTAATAATGTTGACTTTCCTGACCCAATATTACCTTCAATAGAAACAATTATATATGACATTGTCTGTATAATTATATTATAATAACAGTTTTATTTATATGTATATTTTATTAACAATATTAGATTTCAATTTTAAAAAAAAATGATATTGAAATAAACTTAAAAGAATAACTACAATAATAAGATACTTACCCTTTACTCAATAAATGGACTTAAAACAAAGAAAACTCAACCGTTCTGAATGGAATTCAATCGAAGTTTCTGTTAGTAAATCAGAAATCGATATTCTGAATATGATTATTAAAGGTTACCACGATGTGAATATTAAAATAAATAATAACAATTCTATATTTACGTTTTTAAAAATAGAATACTCAGAGAAAATGGAAGACTATATATATAATAAATATTTGCGCGAGAGAAGTGATAAAATTGAAAACGAATTGAAAACTATAAATTTGGAATATAAAAAAATGAAGATAGATAGCGAAACCAAATTAAATTCGGCGGATAAGGTACGTCTAGAGCGGTTTGATGAGAATTCTTTAAAAAAGAATGATATTTACGAATACACATTATTAACTCATATGGAGCAAATTATATACAATAAAAAAACCGCAAATAAAAAGGGAATACACTTTCACTATTTCACACTATATAAATTAATAAGAAACAATATAGTTAAGTTAAATCGTCATATTAAAGAATTGGCTGGTCGAATATTGTCCATTTTTGAAAATGATATTGATAAGGCAATTATAATAGAAAATGGTGTCGAGATTATTGAAAAAAACGAAAGCTTATTAAGATATGGGGATTTGACGTTATACGAACATCAAAAGGATATATTTACTGCGTGTAAAAAACCAAACCCTAAATTAGTGCTATATATGGCGCCTACGGGTACTGGGAAAACACTTACGCCTATCGCACTTTCAGAACAAAAGAAAATCATATTTGTATGTGCAGCAAGACACGTAGGTTTGGCTTTGGCAAGAGCAGCTATTTCAGTAAATAAAAAAATTGCATTTGCATTTGGTTGCGCTAGTGCAGATGATATTAGACTCCATTATTTCGCAGCAAAAGAGTTTACTAGAAACAAAAGAACTGGTGGAATAGGTAAAGTTGATAACAGTGTTGGTGATAATGTCGAAATAATGATTTGTGATATTAAATCGTATTTACCAGCAATGTATTATATGCTTGCTTTCTTCAAGGCGAACGATATAATTATGTATTGGGATGAGCCGACGATTACATTAGATTATGATGAACACGAATTTCATACTACTATACGAAAAATTTGGAAGAAAAATTGTATTCCAAACGTGGTGCTTTCATCTGCTACCTTACCTAAACAAAACGATCTTACTGAGACGTTGCCTGATTTCTTGAATAAATTTTCGGGAGCCGAAATATGTAATATTGTAAGCCACGATTGTAAAAAATCTATTCCAATAATAAATAAAGATGGATTAGTAGTATTACCTCATTATTTACATAGTGATTATAGTAATATACTCTCTGTTGCTAAACATTGTAACGACTATTTAACCCTATTACGATATTTCGATTTGAAGGAAGTCGTTAATTTTATTACCTATACGTTAGCAAATAACTATGGAAATGCAAAAACGAATTTGGATCGACATTTCGAAACATTAGACGATATTAATATGAAAAACATTAAAATGTATTATGTCTATTTACTACAAAATATTATACGTGATAAATGGGATAACATATATAATCACTTCAAAGAAATAAGACGTCCACGAATATTAGAAAATAATACCATTGACCCTAAAGGAAATAAAAATAACAAGGTTGCTACACAAACCTCTTTGGGTACATCAGGTGTATATGTTACTACCAAAGATGCTTATACTTTAACAGACGGTCCGACTATATTTATTTCAAATGATATTGAAAAGATTGCCAAGTTTTGCATACAGCAAGCGAATATACCGTCTGTTGTGATGGAAGATATAATGAAAAAAATCGAATACAACAATGTTATTAACGAAAAATTACATTTATTAGAATCAGAGGTAGATATTATTAAAGAAGCTGCTGATAGAAAGGTAAAAAATGAGGTGTCTGAGTTTCACGGTGGCCAAAAAGTTACGGGTAGAAATAAATCAAACAAGGATCCTAAAAAAATGAGTAAAGATATTCCTCCGGAATTCGAGAATAAAGGGGCTTTGTCAAAATTAGTGCAAGAAATAACTTCCTTAAGAATGATGATAAAATCTGCCGCATTAAATGACACCTTTATTCCAAATAGAAAGATGCATTTAGATAAATGGGCGGAAGGAATTAAGAGCAATTCCTCTTTCACTAGTAGTATAGATGAAAAGTTTGTATCCGATATAATGGCTTTAAAGGGCGTTGATAATTCTTGGAAAGTATTACTTATGATGGGTATAGGCGTATTCATAAATCACGAAAATATAACTTACACTGAAATTATGAAGCAATTAGCAGATGAACAAAAGCTGTTTATGATTATTGCTTCCAGTGATTACATTTACGGAACTAACTATCAATTCTGTCACGGGTTTCTAAGTAAAGATTTGAATCTTACACAGGAAAAAATTATCCAAGCGATGGGTCGAATTGGAAGAAATAATGTGCAACAAACCTATACGGTAAGATTTAGAGATGATGAACAGATTTTAAAATTGTTTACGTCTGAAACGGATAAACCGGAAATTATAAATATGAACCGCTTATTTAATACGCGCAAGGTGGTTTGGGAAAATAATCAATATAACGAGATAGATGATGATATTGAAGATGATGCAGGAACAACACAACATAATATATTAGAAAATAAAGATAAAGTAGAGATGGATGATGACGATTTTGACCCATATGATGAAGAAGAAAATATCATAAGTATAAATAAAAATACAAATAAAATTCAGCAATTAGATATAGTTGAGTATGAATAAATTAATTGACAATATATAAATTATATAAAAAATTGATACACATAATTTTTTATCTTAATAATATCATCATAATAATATTATCATTCAATGGAAAAAACAAAAAAAATTTTACGACCTGGTCATAGATATTTATTTTATGAAAAGAAGCCACACGAAGAAAATGAAACTAATTTTAGAGCAAATTTTGTCATTTTATACGAAAGAACTCAAACATTAGTTGTAAACAATTCTGAAACAGAAAGATGGCCAAATACGCAAGTATCTATACCATTTGGTTGGATAACAAAAATTGAAAATTTAGAAGATATTATATGCGGAAAAACTATTTTACCTACAGATGTTATACTTATCATTGATGAATATTTATAAGTTTTACACACTAATAAATATATAACAAAAGCATAAAGATTTCTTCAATATTTTATAATATATATATAACAATGTATAATTCCATAAATAATGAAATAGATTATCAATTTATTGATCAAAATAACAATTTCGACAAAAAAAGCAATTTTGAAAAAATGTGGGCTTTACCATTGAAACTAGGTGCCGCTTTTTTTGTGCTTGTTTCATTTATTACCATTTGTAATCGTTCTTATAAGACAACAATGGTTTCGGTGTCAAATACCGAATTTACTTCATCGTCTACATCTACATCAACATCTAACACTAATACTAACCTTATAAACAATGATTATTTGATTGAAATATCTGTACAAGACCCTACGTATGGTACTATTCAAACTTTAAACGAATTACCGTGGGATGCAGTCGCGGAACCATATAAAAAACAAATGTTTACTGTAGAGACGTTTACTGTTTCTGATAAAATAATGGATTTATCCAATTACGTTGTCTCTTGGAATATCGACAACCACTACTTTTATGGTGACGAACAATTTATTATGTTAAATAATACAGGTATATACGATGCAACCGTGTCCATTACTTCCAAATTATCAAATACAATTACCAGTAATTTGGTATATACCTATGATTTTACATTAGCCGTCAAATATGTTCGACGTGAAATCCGTAGCCTTACGGATGAAGACCGCGAAACATTTTTCTCGGCATTAGAATTGCTGTATTCACTCAGTGAAACCGAAGGACAGCGCCTCTATGGTTCCAAATTTCATAATGCGGAGTATTTTTCCTACAAACATTTGACCGGTGCAGGTACTACTGACTGTGACCATTGGCACGATGGTGCCGGAATTATCACTCATCATATGGCGTTTACATTGGAATTCGAACAAAGTCTACAATCTATTAACCCAGCCATTGCGAACCCTTATTGGGAATACGGCTTAGATACCTATTTGTATGACCATTGGTCTGATTCACCCATTTTTGAC
>Ga0214923_10008513_pt1 | contig 10892 bp, 11 predicted proteins | sample LL1510_MetaG_FD_177993 | JGI IMG/M metagenome (GOLD analysis project Ga0214923, IMG submission 177993) | Freshwater microbial communities from Lake Lanier, Atlanta, Georgia, United States - LL-1510 | ecosystem: Environmental > Aquatic > Freshwater > Lake | place: USA: Georgia | collected...
TCCTCTGATGACCAGCACGAGGGTTGCTGGCGTTTTTGCTGCTGTTTCACCAGAGGATCCGGCACCTGCAGCCGAAACAATGCCCATCATCTTTGCAATTTCTTGCGCGTAAGGACGCTGACTCAAAATCGCTTCAGTCGCCCGGCGAAGCTTGGCCGCAGAAACCATCTTCATGGCTTTCGTGGTCTGTTGAGTGTTCTTAACCGAAGTAATTCGGCTTTTTAGGTCCTTAATGCTTGGCATTAGCTGAACACCTTTTCGAAGGCCTTCAGTGCCTCATTCAACTTGGCCTTGGTTTCATCATCGATTGCCTTCTTTTCAGTAATGGTCTTGGAAATCGCAGGATGATTCTTGGCAAGGTAATCTAAAAGCTGAGTCTCATACGCGGCGAGCTTGTTTTGTGGGAGCTTATCCAAGAACCCATTCACCCCAGCGAAAATGATCAAGATTTGCTCCTCGACCGGCTTTGGCTGGTACTGCGGTTGCTTGAGGATCTCTACCAGACGCTGCCCACGAGCCAACTGTCGCTGAGTTGCGGGATCAAGATCTGACCCGAATTGAGCAAATGCAGCCTTTTCTCGGTACTGAGCAAGGTCAATTCGCAGAGTTCCGGCCACCTGTTTCATAGCTTTAATCTGAGCTGATCCACCCACCCGAGACACCGAGAGACCTACGTTCACCGCAGGGCGCACCCCACTGTAAAAAAGGTCGCTCTCGAGAAAGATCTGACCATCAGTAATCGAAATCACGTTGGTCGGAATATATCCCGACACATCCCCTGCCTGAGTTTCAATAATCGGCAAAGCAGTCAAGCTACCCGCTCCCAATTTGTCACTCAACTTTGCGGCGCGCTCAAGCAAACGCGAGTGAAGGTAGAACACGTCTCCTGGGTACGCTTCGCGACCTGGAGGTCTTCGAAGCAAAAGAGACAATTGTCGATAAGCCTGGGCCTGCTTGGTCAAATCATCGTAAACAATCAGCGCATGCATGCCATTGTCACGAAAGAACTCGCCCATGGTAACGCCAGTGTAAGGCGCAAGGAACTGCAAAGGCGCCTGCTCTGAGGCGTTTGCCGCGACGACAATGGTATACTCCATGGCTCCAGAGCGCTTGAGGCGATCCACCACCTGAGCCACGGTCGATTGCTTTTGCCCGATGGCTACGTAAATACAGAATACGTTCTTACCCTTTTGATTGATGATGGTGTCGATCGCAATCGCAGTCTTTCCGGTTTGACGGTCACCAATGATCAATTCCCGCTGACCGCGACCAATCGGGATCATGGCATCAATCGCCTTGATGCCAGTCTGGAGAGGCTCATGGACTGACTTACGCTCGATAATGCCGGGAGCCTTCACTTCAACACGGCTATGCTTGGAGGCCTTGATGTCTCCTAGGCCGTCTACAGGCTGCCCCAAGGCATTCACCACGCGTCCGAGGAGCTCTTTACCGACAGGAACTTGTACGATTTTTCCGGTTCTTTTCACGGTTCCACCCTCTTTAATGAGGGTTTCATCGCCGAGGATCGCCGCACCAACAGCCATCTCCTCAAGGTTCAAAATCATCCCGGAAACACCGCTACCGAAATCCACCAACTCGCCGGCCATCGCCTTTTCAAGTCCGTAGATTTTGGCAACACCGTCCCCAACCGCAAGAACGGTTCCGGTTTCTGAAACATCCAGCTTTCCATCGAGATTCGCTAACTGGCTTTTCAATACTTCTGCTATTTCACTGGCTTTCAAGCTCATGACTCTCTCCTTAATGTTTCACGTCTCACTTGCAAAACGTGCAAGCTTCGACTTCACGGTGCCGTCATAGGTGACACCATTCACGGTGACCCGCATCCCCGCAATCAAGGAAGGGTCCACCGCGGTTTTCAAATGAACTGGTTTTTCAAATTTCTTGTTCAGCGCTTCGAGAACACCACTCAATGCAGCTGGATCGAGAGGAACCGCACTCACGAGGTCCCCCATCAATCCGCCTTTGCGCTCAATCTGCACTTTTTCTACTTCTGCGAGAATGGCAGGAAGCAAGCTCATGCGACCACGCCGTACAAGCACGCCCAGAAACCTTTTAGAAAAAGACCCGAGTTTCGCACGCTCACACAATGCTTCTAGCGCCTTCTGCTTATCCTGATCAGAAATCATAGGGCTCTGAAAAACTCGACCCGCGAGTGGAGCCTCACTCACCGCAGATGAAAATTCTTTGAGCTCGGCAGCGACGCTCGATAAATCGTTAGGCTGGCCACTTGCCTGAACAGAATCCACCAACACCTGTGCATATAAACGAATCGCCTTCATGCCTGCCGACCTCCATTCGACACCTCTCTTACCAGTGACAGATTCACCTGCTGGTGGACTCCGTCATTCAGGGATTGCCGAATCTTTGTTTCAGCCGCTTGAGTGATCGCCCTACGAAAGGATCGCTCTATGGATTTACTCGTCTGCTCGACCAGTGACTTGCGATTGAGCTCTGCTTCAGCGGTCATTTGCCCCAAGACACGAACGGAGGCATCACGAATAGCTGCAGACTTCTGTTCGGTCTTTTTGCGCCAGTCACTCAAAATTGCAGCGACTTCAGATTCAAGGCTCGAAAGCTTCGCCTCAACCTCGGCCTTGCGCCTTGAGGCGGACTCGATTTGAATTTTTGAGCGATTTAAACCATCTGTAATCTGATCGCGCCTGGACCTAACAAAAGAGAAAAATGGGCCACGCGTTTTGTAGGCGATGAATCCAAGGAGGCCAAAAAGATTGAGCGCTGGCCAAAATAAATGTTCCATCACCCATTCCCTCCGAGGATCTTTTGAACCAACGTGTCTGATGCCTGGCCGAGCTGAAGCTTGAGCTCCGACTCAACCTTAAGGCGCTCTTCTTGAAGCTGATGAGAAAGTTTTAGAAACTCCTTTTTCAACTCTTCCTTGTGTTGGTTAAGACGAATCGCCTCTTGGGCGCGAACTTCTTCAAGAGCCTGTTCATGATCTCGGCTGGCGGTTGCCTTAGCTTTTGAAATTGCGTCCTCGTATTTCGCGGCCTGGCTCTCTATGGTCTTCAGAAGTTCTTCAGATGAGGCGATGTCATCCTTCAGCTTATGGTTTCGCTTTTCAATAAAGTGTTGAATGGGTCTCATGTAAACACGAGACATCAGAAAGAAAAACGCCCCAAAAAGGACGAATTGGTAAAAAAAAGTATTATTGATCTCAAGTTGCTCGAGAATTTGATTCATGCTTCAAGCCCTTATCGCTGCAGTTCAATAGGCTAGGCGATTTAAGTATGCGGATTTGCTATCACGCCGGGAGAAGCTCGGTCAAGACACTAAGTCATTTTGTTGGTGCCTTCGAAGATCACGCCATCTTCAACCTTAAGGCTAGGCGTACTCATTTCGCCCTTAAAAACAGCAGGTTTTCTAATCTCAACCCGGTATTTTGCATCGATATTTGCCTCGACGCGGCCATAGATAATCACCACTCCGGCCTTGATTTCGCCCTCGACTCTACCGGATTCACCCACAACTAGCATATCCGGCGTAGTGATCTTCCCATGCACGACACCATTTACATGGAAACAACCACTGAAGGCGAGGTCTCCGTCAAACTCTACAGATGGCTCTAAAACTCCGGTGACCTTGGTCGAAACAACCTCGGGAGCAGCAAATTCCTCAAGGCGATAGTTCATTTTAGTCCCCCAGAAGCGCGCCCATCAAACGCTGCAGCTCTGCCTCTGAAGTAAATCGAAGCCTGATTTGTCCGTTTTTCTTGGTGCCACTAATCTCAATTTTAGTCATGTATCGGCGAGTGAGGTCTTGGGTGAATTTTGCTATGTCAGCATCCGGAGTCTGACTGCCACGCGATGGTGCCTGAGCAATTGAAGCGCCAGACGAGACGCCCGCCTTGATGTCTTGGGCTTTTTTTTCTGCCTGACGCACGCTTAGGCCCTGCTCCAGAATTTGCTTGGCCAGGCCCTCTCTTCTTACGGCATCTTCAACTGACAAAAGGGCCTTTGCATGTCCGCGGGAGAGGTGTCCCTTTTTGAGTTCAACCAGAATAAAGTCCGAAAGCTTTAAGACCCTGAGTGCGTTTGCAATGGTTGCGCGATCTTTCCCCATTCGCTTTGCCAACTCTTCTTGAGAAAGTTGAAATTCCTGCATTAACTGGAAGTAAGCCAATGCCTCATCTACACAGTTTAGGTCCTCGCGCTGAATATTTTCGACAATGGCGAGTTCAAGCGCCTCTCGATCCGTGCTCTTACGAATCACCACGGGAACCATTTTGAGACCCGCGAGTTTACTTGCTCGCAGCCTTCGTTCGCCGGCGATCAACTCGTATCCGTCAGTGGCCTTTCTCACAACCAGAGGCTGAATCAGGCCATTTTCCTTGATGGATTGCGCGAGCTCCTCAAGGGCCTGTTGATCGAAATCACGACGAGGCTGGAATTCGTTTGCCTTAATCTCAGATACATCAAGCACCGCAATTCCGGGATGGCGGTCGCGATTGAGTCCGGGTTTTTCATTCGGGTCGACCAGGGGCCTGGCCATAGGGCTTTGCGGAGCAAGCACAACCTCAGCTGCGGGTTCTGCAACTGCAGGAATCGGCGGCATCGCTGCGGGGCTCGGAGGAAGTAGTGACGCTAAACCCTTACCTAGAACGGATTTGGTTTGCGGTGTGCTCATAAATCAAACTCCTATTTCTGGCGCAACTTGGCGCTCGGCTGTCGCGGGCTGAGCGAGCTTCCTGGATTTTTCTAAAACTTCTCGCGCAAGATCGAGATAGGCAACACAGCCCTTCGAGTTCACATCGTAAAGAACGATGGGTTTTCCAAAGGAGGTGCACTCACTGAGTTTAATATTTCGCGGAATCACCGTCTTGAAGACCTGGTCCTTAAAATGACCGCGGACCTCTGCCTCAATTTCGTGACTGAGCTTAAGTTGTGAATTAAACATGGTCAAAGCAATCCCTTCGATCTCAAGGGAAGGATTCACGCTTTGACGAATCAAGCCGATGGTGGTCATCAATTGCCCGAGACCTTCCAACGCGAAATACTCAGCCTGCAAAGGAACAATGACCGAATCGGCGGCTGTAAGCGCATTGACCGTCAAGAGGCCCAGGGTGGGCGGACAATCAATGAAGATGAAATCATAATTGCCCTTAATTTCGGCAATGGCGGTCTTCATCTTTGCTTCTCGCGCAAACGCGCTAACCAACTCAATCTCTGCTCCCGCAAGATGTGGATTTGCCGGGGCCAAATCAAGATGATCAATTCCCGTGGGCTTAATCACGCGAGAAAGGGGAACCTCGCCCAGAAGAGCATTATAGATGGTCAGGTTACCTTCGTCCAAGGACTGGGCCATCCCTACTGCAGAAGATGCGTTTCCCTGCGGATCAAAATCAATCAACAATACCCTTTGGTCTGCGAGTGAAAGGGATGCTGCCAGATTTACGGTGGTGGTCGTTTTCCCAACGCCCCCTTTTTGATTTACTATTGCGATCACTTTTCCCATAAAATCCGCCCGAATTTGCTAAAAAGTTCCAATCCTTGTACATCACCTGATGAAAATAAGAAAGGGGGTAACACCTACGATGTGTTAAAACCCCCTTCTCGTCAGATTGTTCTGTCGCGCTATCTTGCGAATAGCTAGTGTGGTTGCGGTGGAGAACAATTCTTCAAACTTTTTACTGCTATTACTCACAGATTACTCAGAGTAATCTGAATATCAACAAAAAAGATTAATCAAAGTGATTTTCTTTTTAGGGTAACCAGTAGCCTGGTGCGGTGGTTTGTGGAGTAGTCATGGGTGTGAGTAATTGTCAATTTTTTGCCGAATCTTGTTTTTTGCGCTTCGCCCCACTCGCGCTCCCATCCCTTGCTCTTGAATAAAATGAGGTTGTTCCACGTGGAACAATTCCATATCCAGCCGGCAATCTTGTCTACGGTGCCAACGGCTCTTGCAATCACCGTGTCCGGTTTAATGTCTAAAATTGCGCTCTCGCCCCGCTCCCCATAAACAAAGGTGTTTTTAAGGCCCAACTCCTTACTGGAATTATCGAGATAAGCCGCTTTGTGGGATTCAGACTCAACCAGGTGCCACGATCTTTGCTGGTTCGCGCAAATTGCTCCCGACAGGAGTCCAGGGACGCCTGACCCAGACCCAAGATCCATAATCCGAAGGCCTAAAGTGGGAACTCCGAGGAGTTCAACAACGTCTATCAGATGTCCCTCGATAAACTCCTCCACTCCCTCGATCCTTGTGAGGTTTTGGCTCTGGTTTTCCCTATAAAGAATCTCGGCAAAGCGAGATGCCTGGATAATCTGCTCCGGAACCAAGGCTAGGCCCATGGAATGGATAGCCTTCTCAAAGTCGGCCTGGCTATGCACCGTGATTATCCTCTTGAGCTCGGCCCACGCGTAGACCGAGGTTTTTTAAATGAATCATCAAATTAGCAACAGCTGCCGGGGTAACCCCCTGAATGCGTGAGGCCTGCCCTAAATTCTCGGGCCTCACGTCTTTCAGGCGGCCCTTAATCTCATTAGAAAGGCCTGCTACACCCTCAAAGTCCAGTCCGCTCGGAATTTCCATCTTTTCAGCAGCCCGCACCCCTTCCAGTAGCTCTAAATCCTTCTGTATATACCCAGAATATTTCACCTGAACCTCAACCTGCTCGCCAACAGCGGGATTTAGCCCCCCAGCACCAGGAAAGCCAAGCGTTGAAAGTACTTGCAAATTCATCTCTGGACGCCGCAAAAGAACCTCTGCCGCCACTCGATCTCGAATCGGATTCAGTCCAAGCTCAGCGAAAGCCCTGTTGGTCTCTTCATTTGGATAAAAATAAAAGTTACCGAGTTCCTTTTTGATTGCCTCAAGGGCCTCAACCCTATCCTGAAAGCCTCGAGCCGCTTCAGGTTCTAAAAGACCCAGACTCACCCCAAGAGGCGAAAGGCGCAGATCCGCATTATCTTCACGTAACAATAATCGATACTCGGCGCGAGAGGTAAACATCCGATAAGGCTCATCGGAACCCTTCAGAATCAAGTCATCAATCAAGACCCCAATATATCCGTCCGACCTAGAAAGACAGAAGGAATCACGGCCCAAGGCCTGCTGCGCTGCATTAATTCCGGCGATAATCCCCTGCCCAGCAGCCTCTTCATATCCAGAGGTACCATTTACTTGTCCGGCGAAGAAAAGCCCCCCATAGTCTTTACTCTCAAGGGTATTCTTGAGCTGCCTTGCGTCAACGGCATCATACTCTACCGCGTAAGCGTAGCGTATGAACTTCGCCTGCTCGAGACCCTCAATCGTGTGAACAAAATCCTCTTGAACCTCACGGGGCAGAGAGGTTGAGATTCCGTTTACATAAATCTCATCTACGTCGAGACCCTCAGGCTCAAGAAACAACTGATGCCGATCCTTGTCCCTAAAGCGAACAATCTTGTCCTCAATCGACGGACAGTACCGAGGTCCAATCCCGGTAATGGCTCCGCTGTACATAGCTGAAAGCCCAATATTTGACTCGATCAACTCATGAGTTCGCGGATTGGTATAGGTGAGATAGCAATTCACCTGGGGCAAAAAGGGATAGGGGTTAGGCCTATGAAAAAATGAAAATGGGATCGCAACATCATCACCGGGTTGCGGGGTGGTCTTAGCCCAATCGATCGAATCCTTATGCAAACGAGGAGGTGTGCCGGTTTTCAAACGCCGAAGCCGTAGACCCAGTTGAATCAAGTCGCCACTCAGACTCTTCGCGGACTGATCCCCTAATCGCCCACCCTCTTCCTGCTCTTTCCCTCTGTGCATGATGGCGCGCAAGAAGGTTCCTGAAGTGATCACCGATTTTGCAAAAATCTCAACCCCGTTTACCTTAACCCCTTCGACACGTCCGGAAGTGGTCATTAAGCCCGTCACCTCACCCTCGAGAATCTCAAGGTTCGTAACTCGGGCAAGATGCTGCTGCATAAACAAGGCGTACCGATTGTTATCGCATTGAGCTCGGGAAGAGCGAACCGCCGGCCCCTTGCTTGCGTTCAATCGCCGAAACTGAATGGTCGCGAGGTCGGTAATTCGACCCATTAAACCACCTAAGGCATCGATTTCCTTAACTAATTGACCCTTGGCCAGCCCGCCTATGGCTGGGTTACAGGACATGGCTCCAATCTTGTTTTGATCCAGGGTGATCATGGCGGTCTTGGCCCCTAGCTTTGCTGAAGCATGAGCAGCCTCGCACCCTGCATGGCCACCGCCAATCACTATGACATCATACCGAACCATAATAGTCGCGCATTTTAACGCGATGGGGCATTTTTGTCGATATAATTGATAATCTCTTCAAGAGCTGTCCCCGGTGTAAACACCATTGAGGTCCCGGCGGACTTCAACCCCTCAAAATCCTCTTCCGGAATGATTCCACCCACCAAAACAAGGGTGTCATTCAATCCGGCAGCTCGCACCCCTTTGATCACCTCGGGAACCAAGGCGTTGTGCGCCCCAGAAAGAATGCTAATTCCAATCACGTGAACATCTTCCTGGATCGCAGCTTGCACGATCATCTCGGGTGTCTGATGAAGGCCCGTATAAATGACCTCAAATCCCGCATCTCGCAGAGCTCTCGCAATCACTTTTGCCCCTCGGTCATGACCATCAAGCCCTGGCTTGGCAATCAGGACACGGATCCGGTTTCTTTGCGCTGTCACCTGTGTTGTATTCGATGCTGTCTGATTCATAAAACTCCCTAAAATTGGCTAAAATTTGCCTTCTTCTCGATATTCGCCATATACCCCACGAAGCGTATCGCAAACCTCCTGAAGTGTGGTGTAAACCTTCACGGCCTCGATAATCGATGGCATCAGATTCTCACTCTTCTCAGCTGCCAACTTCACTCCGCTCAAGGCCTGCTTCACCTTTAACGAATCGCGCTTGGCCTTCAACGCCCGCAGACGATCTGCTTGTCGTTTTTCGACAGCTCGATCGATGTACAAGGTCTCGATTGCACGCTTCTTTTCCTCGGCCTGATAGCGGTTTACGCCCACCATGACCTTCTCTTTTTTCTCGAGCTGCCGTTGAAAATGATAAGCACTGTTGCCGATCTCCGCCTGGGGATACCCGTTTTCTACAGCCTTGATCATTCCACCCATTTCATCGATTTTCTTGATGTAGGCAAGTGCCTCGTCTTCAACTTTTTTCGTTAAATACTCAACGAGATAGGAACCTCCCAATGGATCCGCATAGTTAGCCACTCCACTTTCCTCTGCAATCACTTGCTGAGTCCGCAGGGCAACCATCACGGCCTCATCGGTAGGAAGGGCCAGGGTCTCGTCCATGGAGTTCGTGTGCAAGGAATTCACGCCTCCTAGAACCCCTGCCATTGCCTGAACCGCTACCCGAACCACATTGTTCATTGGCTGTTGGGCGGTCAGAGAAACTCCTGCGGTCTGCGCATGGGTTCGGAGCATCCAAGACTTCGGGGACTTAGCGCCATAGCGCTCCTTCATCATTCGGGCCCAAATTCGCCGAGCAGCCCTGAACTTCGCGATCTCCTCAAAAAAGTCATTATGAACATCGAAGAAAAACGACAATCTCGGCGCGAACTCATCAACATCCATACCGCGCTTGATTGACTCTTCAACATACGCAAGCCCATCCGCCAAAGTAAAAGCCAGCTCCTGAACCGCCGTCGCCCCCGCCTCCCGAATGTGATAACCAGAAATCGAAACAGTATTCCAATTTGGGTAATGTTGGGTTCCGTATTCAATCGTATCAATGACGCATTTTACTGCCGGAGCGATTGGGAACAGCCACTCTTTCTGAGCGATGTATTCTTTCAAAATGTCGTTCTGAAGGGTGCCCTTCACTTTTTCCTTAGGAACACCCCGCTTTTCGGCCATTGCATAATACATCGCGAGAATAACAATAGCCGGGCCATTAATGGTCATTGAGGTGGTCACTTCACCCAACGGAATACCCTCAAACAATTCCTCCATGTCTTCGAGCGATGAAACCGACACCCCGCACTTGCCAACCTCACCCATTGCCTTGGGAGAATCACAATCATAACCCATCAACGTGGGCATATCGAAGGCTGTTGAGAGCCCGGTTTGGCCCTGTTCGAGCAAAAGCTTGAATCTTTTATTGGTCTCTGTGGGCGAAGAAAACCCTGCGAATTGACGCATGGTCCAGAGCTTTCCACGATACATGTTGTACTGAACGCCCCGTGTATAGGGGAACTCTCCCGGGAACCCGAGGTCCCTTTCAAAATCAAACCCTACACGCTCAAGATCGTCAGGAGTGCACAGTAGGGGAACCTCCATATCACTCAAAGTCGTGAAACGAACGGGGCGTTCGGGGAACTTCTTGGTCGTTGCCGCAAGTCGAGCTTCCCACTCTTTGCGCCGTTCAGCGATCGTCTTCATATCGTTTGCCATGGCGGGCATCATAGCCGCAAATCCAGCTCAGATCAATTCAAGAACCCGGAGCAAAAGCCCTAACCTTACGCCATTTCATGGAAAATCAAGAACCTAGTCTTATTTTTTCGCGAGCTCTTGCGCCGCAATTACGAGCTTCTGGATCTCACTAGTTCCTTCATAAATCTCTGTGATTTTCGCATCCCTGAAATTCCTCTCGACGACATACTCCTTGGTATAGCCATAGCCTCCATGGACCTGAATGGCCTTGGTCGTAATCCACATGGCTGCATCCGCAGCAGACAATTTCGCCATGGCAGCCTCGCGAGTAAACGGAAGCCCTTGATCCTTCCTGCTGGCTGCAAACCAGGTCAACAATCGAGCACCTTGAAGCCGAGTCGACATCTCCGCAATATAGAACTGAATCGCTTGCAGCTTCGCAATCGGCGCACCAAACTGCTCTCGCTCCATGGCGAATCTCTTTGAGGCCTCAAGCGCGCA
>Ga0214923_10008514_pt1 | contig 10891 bp, 11 predicted proteins | sample LL1510_MetaG_FD_177993 | JGI IMG/M metagenome (GOLD analysis project Ga0214923, IMG submission 177993) | Freshwater microbial communities from Lake Lanier, Atlanta, Georgia, United States - LL-1510 | ecosystem: Environmental > Aquatic > Freshwater > Lake | place: USA: Georgia | collected...
AGACCATCCATAAACCGATAAAAGAAAAATAAGGCGTCATCAAACGAGAGACCATATGATCGCCGCTGACAGCAGTAAAGACAAAAGTAGTAAACCAAGGACCAAAAGCAGCAAACAAAATAAAATGCTTTTCAAACCAGTTAACAGTCAGTGATTGTTTTTCACTGAGATAAAAAGGGATATACAATGCAAATACTAAAACCAGTAAAATGCTGGAATTGACTAAGTACTCTATAAAGCCTGGGACTTTTGCGTCGTGAGGATATGATTTGGCAACCGTCAAGGCATAATTAATATTAATAAAATCATGCGCTACAAGCCATTGCAAATGCGGTAAAACAATGACAAAAGCCAAACCAATACTGAGATAAAACCGATGGTTTTTAAAAATCCAACGCGTCTTTTCTTGCCATAAACAAAAAACAAGCATAGGGATAAGTAAAAAAATAAATTGATACTTAATTAAAAAACTTAAGCCCGATAACATACCCAAAATGAGCCAATCACGCGTTTTATTTGTCGTTAAAACCTGATAAAAATAATAGGTGATAGCAGCCCAAAAAGGCAGTTGAAAACTATCGGGATTGAGGTTAAAAGACTCCTGATTATAAAATAAAAGACCTTGCGGTAATATGGTGGCAATTAAAGCAAGCCCATTGGGTAAAAAACATCGGCCGAGCTGCCAAATATAATAAAAACAAATACACATTAAACCTTGGGCAAACAGATACATGACCCAATCATGGTGAAAGGCTAGACGGTAAACATCAGCCATCAACCACATCGATAAAAAAGGATGCTTCATATATCCCCACTGATATTGAAGCCCCTGAGTGATACCTTCCAACATATCATGATGCTGACAATGCCTATCTAAAGTCGGCACCAAGGTCCAAATAATAACGTGGGCAATTAAGTAAAGATAAAAGGCCCCTTTGGCATTGAGTTTTAAAGACATCGGTATTCCCACGCATTCATAAGCGCCATCCGAGTATTTCTTTGGCATAATAAGTCAAAATAAAATCACTTCCTGCGCGATGAAGGGCACAAATAATCTCATGCACCACTTGCTTTTCATCTATCCAGCCCTGTAAGGCAGCAGCTTTTATCATGGCAAATTCGCCACTGGTGTGATAAGCCCCTAGGGGAATGTGGGGAAACTGTTGTTTGACTTGATAAATAACATCTAAATAGGTATGTCCGGGTTTAACCATGAGCATATCAGCGCCTTCTTGAACATCCAACTGACATTCAAGAATTGCATCTCTTCCACATTGATAATCCATTTGATAACTCTGTCGATTGCCAATTTGCGGCGCACCTTCTGCCGCTTGGCGGAAAGGTCCATAGAGGTGAGATGCATATTTAACGGCATAACTTAGCACAATCGTATCTTTATAGTGGTTCTGATTTAAAGCCTCTCGGATCGCCGATATCATCCCATCCATGCAAGCACTTGGGGCAATGATGTCTGCACCACTTTTGGCAAAACTCACCGCTTGTTTGGCAAGCAATTCGATACTGGTATCATTGTCGATGTGGATATGTTTTTCATCACCTTCCATCACACCGCAATGTCCATGGTCGGTATACTCACAAAGACAGGTATCGGCCATCACCAACATCTCTGGGGTGATTTTTTTTATGAGGCGAATGGCTTGCTGAATAATGCCGTCGTCTTGATAGCCAAAGCTTCCTTTGGGATCTTTTTTTTCTGGAATGCCAAACAATATCACCGCTTTTAATCCAAGCTCACTTAACTCAGACATCATCGAGGGAAGATGTTCTAAATGAATTTGCATATGTCCTGGCATAGAAGCAATTGGTTTTTTGGGCCCTGCTCCATAGCGGATAAATAAAGGCAATACCAATTTATCATAAGGTATTTGAATATTTTGCACAAACTGTCGAATAGATGCAGTTTGGCGTAATCGTCGGGGTCTAACGTTGGGGTAAATCATAGGCTACCTTTTAAATTAATCCTCACACATGACATTTGCAGCTGCAATATCTTTACTGCTTAGGAATTGGCGTTGTCCAATTTCTACATCTCGTTGAATGGGGACAATGGTTTGTAGATGATTTTTAGAAAACGCATAGGCAGAATAATGCATAATCGACTGATAATCATACTCATCATAATCGCGACCATCGGTTATATGCTGATTGAAGTTATACCAATAAAGTTCATTAATATTCTCCCACATAATACGAACGTAGGCATCCCGATCCAGCCGGGATTGCTCATGCCATAGTCCTATGGTATGCCCAAGTTCATGAACAATATTCATTGTACTACAGCGACTGGCCAGCAGCACCGGTTGAATGCCTCCTTGTCGTCCGACATACGATGAACATCGTTGATCTTTGTCTGGCATAAAAATGATATAGTCGGCAGTAAAGGTTTGCTCGGGCTCTATTTTTTCAAAATGAATTTTAGTGTGCATTTCCCAGATTTGCATCGCAAGCAATATTGATTTTTTTGTTAGTTCTGGAAGATCAGGATCAAATGTATAGGGGACCTGCCCTTTAGGCCAACGTCCACCGCCTAATTTTTGTAAAATAGCAGCTTTCTCATGATGGGGGTTAAATTTACCATATTCTTTTACGAGAATATCGCCTTCAACAATCGCAAAATTATTTTCTTTTTCACACATCACATTACGTATATAACCCATAGGGTCAATGACCGGCACTGCAAGCCATGGTTTTGGAATTGCAAGAGCATAGAATGGAAAACCCAATAACAGAGCCTTGAAAAGTCTTGTAGGTTTTAAGTATTTCATGTTTGTTTGCCTATCTAAAAATGTGTTAATAAAGCGTAGATAGAATAGACTAAATTTAAATCTTTTGTAATTAAATTTCCAGCTCATCGATTTTTTTTTGCCTCATCCGTGTTCTTTTTTATAAAGTTCCTGCTTTAATAATGTTTAGAATTCCCATACTCAACATGTAAATAATTGTGTACCTTTTTAAAGCATGTTAATATGGCATTCGGAATGCTTTAATAAACAGTTGCATGCCGTGAAACTTATGCGAGAAAATGCCTCTAAGGGTATGACTCAAATTTTAAAATTGGAAAACATATGGCATCTATTTTACACTTTTTTGAACGGTTGTGGTTGGTTTTAGTAATTATTTTACCCACAGGCTGTTTGTCAAACTTTAATTTGGCACATTCTGCTACAGAACTATCTTCAGCATATAGTCCTTATAAAATGTCTGCAGAAAATTACCTGTCTCAAGCCGCCCATAGTGATGATCGCCAAAAACGAACCTACCAATTATTGGCGGTGGGACGTTATTTAAGTGATGGAGATACTGAGCATGCCCGACAATTATTAGCACAAATTAATACCCTTGATGCACAGCAAAATGCTGAAAAACTGATATTATTGGCCAAATTACATTTATTAGAACAACACGCGGCCTCCTGTATTGAAACCTTGGCTCAAGTCAATGATGTAGAAAGTTTAGATTTATACTACCAATGTGAATATCATGAGTTATTGGCCTTAGCCTATCAAAAACAAAATCAGATTTCAGAAGCTGCATTACAAAGAATGAAATTAGATGCTTTGTTAACAACTCCAGACAGCCAGTTAAGCAATCGGCAAAAAATGTGGGGATTAATGCAGAGCATGCCCACTGCAGAGATCAATTCCCAACTGATTGAAGCCGAACCCGGCTCTATTTGGCGAGGATGGCTGCAATTGGCGCAAATGATGCGTAATAACAATTTTAATGAGCAATGGCCCCAATGGGAAATGCAATATCCTAACCACCCCGCTCTAGCCATTGTAAAAAAACCGAGTCATTGGGCGCTAAGCACCCCTGTAAGTTTGAATCATCCTAAAAAAATTGCCTTGTTGCTCCCATTGTCCGGCAGCTTATCAGGACCAGGAAATGCGGTGAAAGAAGGATTTATGGAAGCCTATCAGGCGCATCATGATAACGCTGAAATAATGGTATATGACTCTGAAAAAGGTGTCGTATCACAATACCATCGTGCTATCGATGAAGGCGCTGAAGTAGTTGTAGGGCCTCTAACGAAGCCAGATGCCACTGCGGTTGCTGCCACCTATACATCAACACCCACATTATTATTAAATGATGTGTCTCGTTCTTTATCTTCTTCGAAATTTGCATTTGGGTATTCCCCTAAAGATGAGGCCACCCAACTTGCGGATACTTTTCATGAGAAAGCCTACCATCGGGTGATGATGATAGTACCAAATAATGCATGGGGACAGGAAGTTTCTACTGCTTTTGCCAGTGAGGCCTTTAAACAAGGCTTGCAAATCACCAACACCATTTCCTATTCTCAGGGCCAAAATATGAGTCAGCTGATTCGGCATAGTCTCGGGTACCAGGAACATAAGACTAAAGATAGACGTGGTCGTGATACACTAGAAATGAAACGTCGCCAGGATATCGATGCAATTTTTGTATTGGCCTATCCCTCAGTTGCCAGACAAATTATTCCCTTATTAAAATACTATGATGCTCAAGATATTCCTGTTTATGCAACATCAGCTGCTTATGCTGCCGATTATAATCCCAGTTTAGACAGGGATTTAGATGGCATGTATTTTCTGGATATTCCGTGGGTTTTCAATCATCAGATCGGTCATCGCAATTGGCCGGAACCTTGGAATGCCTATAGCCGCTTATATGCTCTTGGCTATGATAGCTATAGTTTAATAGAGGACTGGCAATCACTACAATCCATGCCACAATCCGGTTTAGCCAAACAAACTGGCGTTTTATATATTATGCCCAACGGCCACATTCGTCGTGAGCTCTCCTTAGGACAAATTCGACAAGGCGTGGCTAAAGAGGCTTAATTAATAATAGATGGATGGGCGTTTGCTTAGGCGTAAAATGTCTTGATAACCTTGCTGCATGAATTCTCAGAGGCTAAGGGTATTCAAGGCTGATATAAACGTAACAAAGTCGTTTTTCCAGTTTGACGCGGCCCCGTTAGTACGGTCACTGAAAATTGTGAAATACCTTGGAATAAAATATCAGCGAGCTGTTGTTTAAACATGTAAGTTCCCAACTTTAATTTGGAGATTTACAGTCTAAGAACTAATAAATCTCCCTCCATCGATGCGTAGGGTATGCCCAGTGATATAAGTTGAGTCAATTAAAAAAGCGATTGCTTTAGCGATATCTAAAGGCTGGCCTCGTTTTTTAAGAGGAATTTTTTCCATTAACGCTGGCTCTAAAGACATGGACTCATATTCGGGCTTTATAATTGCTCCCGGTGCAATTTCATTAACACGCACAAGTGGCGCAAATTCCAAAGCCAATGTCTCGGTTTGCATATGCATCGCCGCTTTACTTTGTAAGTAAGCTGAATAATGTAACTTAGGCTTTTGGGCATGGATATCAGTGATATTGATAATCGATCCTCCACTTTTTTTAAGCAGTGGAAAAGCGGCTTGACTTAAAAAGTAGGGTGTTTTGACATGTATTTGAAAAAAAGCATCCCAATCGGCATCGGATGTAGAAAAAATAGATGCATTGTGAATTAAGACATCCAACCCACCGGTAAGATGCATCACTTGCTTTATAATATCGTTTGCGCTGTCTGTTTGACAAAGGTCGGCTTGAATTAAATAAGCACTCTCAGATCTTTTTTGTAATAATTGTTTACAAAGTGTTTGCGCTTCTTGCTCAGATTGGTGATAATGTATGATAATTTTGAAGCCTTGCTCATGCAGATATCTGGCAACAAAGGCTCCTATTCGTTTAGCGGCTCCAGTAATGAGTATTGTTTTCATGTTTTTTTTTAATATAGAATTGATTGATTATGATAAACCCTGACTTTTTTTTCAAGGAAAAAATTCGCGCTCAAAGCCCCTGTTGTTTCGCAGATTTCATGCATACAGCTCTTTATGACCGAAACTATGGCTATTATGCTACCAAGCCGTCTATTTTGGGCAAAACCGGCGATTTTATCACCGCTCCAGAGCTGACACCCTTATTTGGTTATACGGTGGCCAAACAACTACAGTCTGTATTGGAGGCGCTACCCAAAAGACATATTTTAGAGCTTGGCGCAGGTACCGGTCGTTTATGTATGAATATATTAAGTTATCTTGAAACACAAAATAAGCTACCCGAGCGGTATTATATTTTAGAGCCCAGTCCGAGTCTTCGCGCGCAACAACAAGACTTAGTAAAAGCGCATTTTCCCCATTTTTCTACCTATGTGGAATGGATAACGGCTTGGCCACAAGAATTTATTGGTGCGGTGGTGGCCAATGAGGTTTTAGATGCAATGCCGGTGCATCGGTTTTTGTGGAAGAATGAACAGGTTTTTGAAAGCTTTATCCAAGTCGACCCAACAAGCGACCAACTCACAGAAACGTTCTTGCCCACAAAAAATCTAGCGTTGCAGGCTTATGTGCAGGGCTTGAAGCTGCCCTCTCCGTATTGTTCAGAGGTGAATTTATGGTTGCCTGGCTGGCTTGAGAGTTTATATCACTGTATGAACCAAGGGTTGGTATTGCTCATTGATTATGGCTACCCCAGACGAGAGTATTATCATCCTGATAGAGTACAAGGCACTATTATGTGTCATGAGAACCATCGGTCCCACCCTGACTTTCTCTATCGCCCAGGATGCCAAGACATTACTGCTCATGTGGATTTTACGTATGTGGCAGAGAATGCAGATGCGCTTGGATTTGATATTACAGGCTACACCCATCAAGCAGGTTTTTTATTATCCAATGGCATTTTAGAGTTGTTAGCCACCCAAAGCGATGCATGCGATTATCAGCAACAAGCACAACAGGTAAAAATATTATTACAAGCCCATGAGATGGGAGAGATTTTTAAGGTAATGGCTTTGGGTAAGAATTTTACGGAATCATTATCCGGTTTTATGATGTTCGATAAAAGAGCGAGTTTGTAAAATGAGTCAATATTTAACCACGTTGGAGTTGCAAAAAGAGTCTATGACTTTTAATGCCGGTCATACTACCATTTTTTCTGCAACCGAACGAGAGCCCTTACATGGTCATTATTATCAAGTGGCAGTTGCTGTTGATACCTGGGTTTGTGAAAATGGAATGAAGTTTGATTACCGTTATTATAAAAAACGTGTTGGAGACTTATGCAAACATTTAAATCAAACGTTTTTAATGCCAATGTATTCTCCGCACTTGATATTTTCTGAAGATCAAGAATATTATTATTTTAAATTTAATCACAAAACCATGCCATTTTTAAAAGAAGATGTCACATTAATGCCGTTAACCAATATCACCGTTGAAGAACTTTCTAGATGGTTTGTTCAGGAGTTGACAAAAGATGAGCGTGAATTACAAAATCTTGCCATTGAAGGGATAAACGTTAAAGTATTTTCAGCACCTGGACAATCTGCGGGTTTTATTTGGAAGCGTCATATCAATAAGGAATAGTTTAAAATGTCCGATACCACGGTATGTAAGGTTTGTATCCCCAATACCTTTGGTTATCTCTATGACTATATTCCGCATCCGTCGATGCCGCCAATTGGCTCCCGAGTCTATGTATCTTTTCGCAACAAGAAAAAAACGGGCTTTATCTGGGCATATGAAGTAATAGGCGAAGTTGCATACATCATAAAACCGATTGAACAGATAGATACAAATATTATTTTTGATGATCATTTGCGACAATTTTGTCAGTGGCTTTCTGATTATTATCATGCGCCTTTATCTGAAATTTTAGCCCTTGCCTGTCCCAAGTTCTTAAGAGATATACAAAGACCCTTGACTATACTGCAGCCATTGCATTTAAAATTAACTAGAGATTATCTTCAACATTTGCAAGAACTGTCACCAAGACTACAAAAAACTCGAAAATTGGTGCATTATCTAGAAGAACAAGGCGGCCAACATTCCAGTGCGTTGCTAAGGCAAGCAGGCTTTCCTAAGGCCTTTCAAGAGCAAGCGCTTGCGTTACATTTGTGTGAAAAAACAGAAAATCAACCACCTCCAAGACCTCCAGCATTGGAGCTCAGTCTCAATAGCGAGCAGCAACTGGCGACAAACAAAGTATTGCTAAATCAATTTAATGTGTATTTGCTCCAGGGTGTCACCGGCAGTGGCAAAACGGAGGTTTACATTGAACTGATGAAAAAGGTGATGTACGAGAAACGGCAAGTCTTAATGTTAGTGCCTGAAATCGGATTGACTACGGCCTTATTTGAAAGAATGCAAAAGCGCTTAGGCGTGGAGGGGGTCCTTTTTCATTCTAGCCTTACCGATAAACAACGCTTTGAAAATTGGCTGAAAGTACATTCTGGACAGGTCTTGTTAATTTTAGGAACCCGCAGTGCTGTCTTTGCCAATTTACCAAACCTAGGTCTGATTATCATTGATGAGGAGCACGATCCCAGTTTTAAACAAATTGAGGGCATTCGCTACTCCGCAAAAGATGCTGCCGTGATGCGTGCTAAAATTGCCAATGTCCCTATTATTTTAGGCACGGCTACTCCAAGTCTTGAAACCTATCAAAATATGCTATCGGATAAATATCAGCTACTTACCTTAACGCATAAGGCACTCAATCAAATTCCATTACGCTATCATGTCATTGATTTGCGCAGTCAATCGATTGAAAACGGTTTAGCAAAAACCACGCTGCAGTTGATAGAAAAACACTTAGCTCAAAACGAACAAGTGTTGGTGTTTATTAACCGCAGAGGCTACTCACCCTTGATCTTTTGCCATGATTGCGGCTGGGCCAAGCATTGCCAAAATTGTGACGCAAATATGACGTGGCATCGCAAAAATAAATGTTTAATGTGTCATCATTGTGGTGCCAAAGATAAAGTGCCGGAACAGTGCCAGTCCTGTTTTTCACAGCAATTGGTGCCCATGGGGGTAGGAACTGAGCGCTTGGTCGAATTTTTAAATGAATATTTCCCCAATACGAAAACATTGCGTTTTGATAGAGATGTCGTACGTAATCGCGAACAATTAGAAATTGGCCTAGAAAGTATTCAACAACAAAAAGTGCAACTGATTGTGGGCACCCAGATGCTGACCAAAGGCCATCATTTTCCTAAATTAGGATTGGTTGTCATCGTCGATGGCGATAGTGGATTTTATCAGACGGATTTTAGGGCCTTAGAACGTTTGGGGCAAATGTTCACCCAGGTTTCGGGACGCGCGGGACGCGCAGAGATTGCTGGGGAAGTTTGTATTCAAACCCATCTACCACAGCATCCTCTTTTATTACGTTTATTACAAGAAGGTTATTCGCCATTTATACAAACCTTGTTAACACAAAGACAAGAAGCTTATTTGCCCCCATTTACCCATTTGGCTTTACTGCGAGCACAGGGTAAAAATAGCATATCTATCCAGCAATTTTTAAAAAAAATGCTCGTGCTCTATCCCATGCAGCAAATTACGGTGTTAGGCCCGGCCCCGGCACCGATGGAAAAAAAAGCAGGCATTTTTCGTTGGCAATTGATTTTAAAAGCGCATCAGAGACAAAAACTTCATCAAGAATTACGACAATTTCTGCCGATATTGCACCAAAACACGCCCAAAGGGATCAGATGTTTTGTAGAGATCGACCCTTACGATTGGTCTGCATAACTCACTCATTCTAAGTCGTTTTTGGCTGTTTTATCTAGAACAGTGGTTAAATACAAATTATCTAAGTTAGCGTGACAGCCCCTAATACTCATAACCTTATGCCTGGACTTTTCACCTCTTTTTATTGACACTTGTCTCACGGACACATCAAGCCATGAGGCGACGTAAGCGATTAGTGCCTCATTTGCACGACCATCAACAGGTAGAATATTTAACCGAATTTTTAGAGCGTTTCCATGCAGTCCGACCATCTCCGTTTGCTTAGCGCCAGGTTGAGCATATACATTGAGGATGACCTCATCCATCTCACGCTTATACCACATCCTAAAGCACCTTCAGCGTTAATTTTTTTATCAACTCTAACATAGATGGGTACTTCCATTACATTAAAATATAGATAATTTTCTGGAGTTATATTGCGTTGTCGATGATTTACTAAAACATTTCTGAAGAGCTTTCAAAGGCTTCTACATCCAATATTTGAAACAGCATTTGAAAAAAGAATTTCCCAAACTCCTTAGTTACAATTGATTCGTAGAATTGATGCCAACACAATAGATGTATGTCTCGTTAAAAAGAGCCTCTTCAAATCGCGTATTTAAGGGGATTGCTAAAAAAGGAAGATCATCAATGGGATGGTTTTTTGGCTTTAAATTACACCTTGTCATTAACAACAAAGGTTAAATCATGGCGTTTAAGCTCACTCAAGCTACAACTGATGATAGAGAACCTGTTCAATCACTCACTAAGGATTTGATTGGTAAAATAGTCGGGGACCGGGGCTTTATTTCTCAAAAATTATTTGATGCCTTGTTTGAAAAAGGACTTCCGTTAATTATAAAAATCAAGAAAACATGAAAAATAAACGAATGCCAATATTTGATAAACTGCTATCGAAGGATTAATAGGTTAATGATTAATTTATTATCAGGTATAGCTGCATATGCATTACAACCCAAAAAACCATCTTTGAATTTATGTTCATAACAACTGATTGCTTGTTAAAAGTTTGAGGAAGAGGGGACGCATCATTGTGCAATCAAAAAACACATGATAACATGAGCAAGATGCCCACAAAAAACTCATACTTATGAAAACTCCAACCGAAATGAAATATATAACAACAGATTGCACCTCTAATCATGAGATACTATCATCTATTCGAGCGTATGGCCTAATTAGCCCTCATAAAATTAGACATATATTAATTAACCAAACTACCCAATCAAACTTGGTTAATGAATGTATTTGCGTTAATTATGTGAATCTGAAAGATGTAAGCT
>Ga0214923_10008515_pt1 | contig 10891 bp, 14 predicted proteins | sample LL1510_MetaG_FD_177993 | JGI IMG/M metagenome (GOLD analysis project Ga0214923, IMG submission 177993) | Freshwater microbial communities from Lake Lanier, Atlanta, Georgia, United States - LL-1510 | ecosystem: Environmental > Aquatic > Freshwater > Lake | place: USA: Georgia | collected...
AACACCAGTTTGAGCCCTATTAACACGAAAGAATGACTGTATTGTCTCCGTTGGCTCTGTAAAACCCTTTCCTGTACCTGACATAGTATAACCGGAAATTTCTCTAACATTACTAGATCCGGGAACTAGCCCTAAAGTTTCTGTATCGAAAACAAAAACTTTATTTGCGCTCAGAAGATTATCTGAGCTAAATTGACCAAGTGCTTTTGCGTAATCTTCGGCCATAATATTAGAACTTAACTTATAAGCTGCAGAAAAATCAACCGTACCACCCTTTGCCGCTTCATCTACTAGCCTTTTTAGTTCTGATTGATTAACATTAACACTTAAACCATTCAATATGTCAGCTAGCGGATTTTGGGCGGCGTTTGTTTCAGATAAATCCAACATGAAACGGAAAACCCTATTATCCCCATTTGGGGATCCAATTTCTTTTAAATTTTTAAAAATTCCAGTTGCATGGCCGTTTTGGTCAAACTCCATTTCGCCTAATGCTTCCGCAAAATTAAAGTGTCTTCGAAAACTGGTGATGACTGCGTCTTTTTCATTTTTTGGAAGGTGATTTAATAGATCACCAAGATTTATTGGACTTGCCGCTAAGCCTTCTTTTACTGCTTTTTCACCATTTAACGCCATAAAATGACCAATAGCAGTATCTTGGATAGTTCTATACTCTGTCCAAAATTTACTTACTTCCGATGGTGTAACACCTTGTATTTTAAAGGCCATATTATTCCTCTATAAGTTCAGCATCGACTATTTCATAAGTATTTTTTGAATTTAATACCTTGTCATTCTCAACGTATTCGTCTATATCTTCAAAACCAAGCCTTTTTTTAAGAGCTTTTTCTCTTTGCTCTTCCACTTCTCTTATTGTATCCATCCAATTAGATATAAGTTGAGCACTGTCTAACTGGGCTTGACCAACCTTAGCTTTTTGCTCTCTGGTTGCCATCATTTGATTGCGGATTTCTTTTTTGCGCTTTAAAAGTTTATCGCTTAACTCTACCGCTAAATGCATTTCTTTTTTAATAATTGGTCTACCATTATCATCTATACCAATTACATTTTCTTGAATAAAACTTTCTTTTGCAAGAAGTTTTGTTGCGCGGAATTGTTGAACCTCTTGATCTACCAAATCCCTGACCATCGATACTTCTATTAAGTTATCTGGATTAACATTAAGTTCTTTCATAATGCTTTCCATAAACTGGGAAACCAATGCCATCTCAATTGGGCATGGTTTTCCTTGTGGCGCTATACTTTGTTGCTGTAGTGGGCAGGTATCAGCAAATGGACACTTATCAGAAGTGCAGCGCATTGGAATAGAAGAAAAAAGTGATGTCTTAGTTTTAGAAGGGCGTATCGCCTCGGCTGCATTATTGAGATCTTTATCGTTATTGTATAAATCTGGTAAGAAAAAATCTGGCCTTAGTGATTCAAAGTCTTTTAAAAAAGATTCTTTATCTACTTTTTCAATTTCGCCCATGAGATAAATCTCCCCATATAGAACAAATTAATATGTCCCTATTATAAATTTCCTGATAAAAACATAAACACTTTTCACATAAATACTCTAAGACTATATTACCATTTGGAGTATTTTCAGTTGATATAAAACTTAATTCACCATCACATCTACAGCAGATCATCGTAATCTTGCCGTATTTCCTTCAAGGCTTTAGTAAGTCCTGCCTGCAATTTTTGCGCTAACTCCGCATCAGCGTCAGCACTAAAGACTATTCCTATCTCCCTCATCTGCTCTGGGGATAAAACTTCATTTAATATATATCTTGATCCACCACAGTTTTCACAAAACTCATCTAAAAAACAATGACATGGGACTATGATATCAAAAAATTCCAAAGCTTGAGCCAATTCCATCCACCTCTTTTTGAAGATAGTTTTAACCTGCTCTTTGAATGCTCTTAGCTTTACCCTATCATCAGATAAAAGAGTACCTAAATCTAAACTCTGCTTCATAAGCTCTTTATTTATTTGATATAAATAATTTGGGAGTTCAAAATCGCCAAATTCATTTACATAATTACGCCAATCTAAAGATCGACCCATTAGCCCCTCCTAAAGGGTAAATCCACCCATAGACTTAGGCATTAGCCCGCCTACCGCAGAGGACTGTCCAGCTCTCATTCTATTATTGTACATACTATTTTGTGCTCTCGCTGTACTACTTGGTGCACCCCTATGTATGCGTCCTGCCGTGCCGCCAGCAACTGCCATTGCGCCAGCTGCACCAGCCATCACCTGTTTTGGGTGTTTTGCTGCATATTCGCTCATTCTAGTTAAAGATTTAGCTCCAGCAAAACTTTTGCCAGCGAGTTTGCCAGAAGCTTCAGTTGCGCCTCTCTCTATCATTCCGGATGCAGCTTTTAATGCGCTACCCATAGTTTTAAAACCCAGCATATTTATCTCCCATACATCCCTCGACTAAGTCCAGTATTCTTATCTACCCCTCTACCCGTTCGGTTCATCATCGCTCCACCACCTGCAGCTAAAGCTCCACCACCAAGTGCATACCTTAATTTATTATCTCTAACATGTTGAGCTATTTTTTTTCCATTTTGCGCTAATGCTTGTGGCGATTTACCTGGAGCAGCAGAGGCTACTGGGACCACCGGGGTGTGCGCTGCCGGAGGAGCATGAGTAGCAGCAGCAGCAGCAGCAGTAGTAGTCTTGTTTTTTCTTGTTCTATTAACTGGCATACCTCTTTTTGCTTTTGGCTGAGCAGCAGGTGACGGATTATGTGATGCGGCAGTAGCATGTGGAGCTGAGACTGGCTTATTAGCTGCTGATGCTTTTACTACCGGTTTTGTTTTGGTTTGTCTGGGATTCTTTGCGCTTCCGGAGGAAGATTTTTTGTTTGTTGTTTTTGAGGAAGATTTTTTGTTTCTTGTTTTTGGTCCGTTAGTGCGTTTAGTTGGCTGAACTTCTCTTTTTGGTGTATTAATTTTTGCCTTTTCTTGATTAAATAAGGTTGGCCTTACACCTTCAGCGGCGCGTGCTTCTTCGCGAAGTACACCAGGGAATCTAGCAACTTCGCCTACCTGTAGTTCTCTAGAGCCCCTACCCCCAGATTTCATCCATAGGTAAAAATCGCGCTCTGCGGAAACTGCCACTTCCTCGGCCCCACGACCGAAGCGAGAAAGATACCCTTTACTCATCTCAGCAGCTCTGCTAACTACACTGCCTCTTTCGCCAAGTCTTCCAGCGACTTTTCCCAAACCTTCAAGTAGTATACCCAATTTAAAGCCACCTATTTTTTAGGTATCTTAATAACCTCAACAGTAAAAAGATTATTAAAATAATTCAATTCAAATATTGAACCTCGTGATATTTGTGTTGACATAATTTTTTCTGCTATAAGATCTTCTATTTCATCCCTACGGATTCTAGCTATACCTCTAGCGCCATAAATTGTATCGACACCTTTTTCTACTAACCCTTTTAGTACCGCTTCTTCGTAATTAAGTATAAAACCTTTTTTCATTAATTTAGTATCAACGACATCAATTTCAAGTTGCGCAATTTTTAAATAGTCATCATCTGTTAAATGATTAAAGACTATTGTCTTATCAATCCTATTTAAAAACTCGGGTCTAAACATTTTTTTAATGCTTTCTTTAGCGAGTTTTTCAACCATATTTCTATCGGGGGATTCTTTTGTTGATAATTGGGTTTCAATTTTTGCAGCAAAGCCAGTTCCTTTGCCAGTCAGCATTTCTACAATCTTATCATTACCTAAATTTGTGGTCATTATAATTATTGCATCGCGAAAAGAAACTTGTTTACCTTTATTGTCAGTAACCATACCTTCATCAAATATTCTGAGGAATGTATTCCATAAATCTGGATGCGCCTTCTCGACCTCGTCCAAAAGAATAACAGTATTAGGATTATCTTTAACCCTACCTGTCAACATCCCGCCGTCTTCATGACCTATATAACCTGGTGGTGCACCTATGAGTTTTTGGTTTTCATGTTTTTGTTGGAATTCGCCGCAATCTACCCTGATAAGCTCATGCTTACCGCCAAATACATAATTATGAAGTTCTCTAGCAAGATGTGTCTTACCTGTACCAGAACTACCGGCAAAAAGTAGAACTCCAAGTGGCCTAGTTTCATCTCCCATACCGGAAACTGATCTTTTTAAGACTCCGCATACAGAATCAATAGCTTCATCTTGTCCTATAATCTTATTTTTTAAGTGTTTAGAAAGGTTATTTATTTTTGCTTTAGTAGGTTTAGTATTTTTTTGTACTTGCTGTTTTTTTTCTTGCGGTTTCTTATCCTGAACATGTTCTAGTTCTTTAGAAGAAGTGTCAGATAATATTTTTGTTCCTGAATAAGCAATTCTTACCCATGAGTCTATATCTAAGCCAGGGTTTAACATTACGCATCCATTAAAGAGCGCTTCTATAGCTAGTTCTCCTGCTTCATCGGATAGCAACTTTAATGCATCGATAACATCGTGTTTCATGTTGTATACAAAATTTTCTACAACAGTACGCATATGGTCAGAAGGATCATAATCAGATATGTCATCCATTATTTTCTTGATCTCTTCTGGGGGAAGTACTTTAAATTTTACGTAGCGATTTAGTTCTGGAATGTATATTTCATAAACTCGCAAACCATGAACCCGCTTTCTAGAAAGATAATTAGTCATTTAGTAATTAATAATATCTCCATAGAATAAATTGGACAATAACTGAGGTAGACAAGCTGTATAGGCTTATCAAAAATAATATATCTTTAGGGTCTACATTATGCGAGCGCCTTCGTCTGAGCGTCACCTCAGCTTCATCCAGGGATTTAATCCCTACCAGCTCCTATCGTTCTGGCGCTAATCCCGCTTTTACGGCATCTAAAGTTGTAAGTTAATACTACGCTATTTTAAATAGCTTTGCAAATAAAAAGCCCCCGATAAGGGGACTTGTTATCAATTCAAAATATATCCTTCTATTCCATTATACCATGGTGTGCAGATTTCTGGATAAGGCATTTTTGATGTGCACCTTCCGCTAAATCTCCAAAGTGTAAATAGATATGATGGATCTTCTATTTGATTCTCTAGTAAAAATAGAGCTCTTTCAAGAGAAATATCCAAAAAACTCTCCTTTAATTTGAATCAACATACTCAATCTGTCTATAGTGTAGCACATGAATAAGAATAAAAATCAACCCAGTTTAAAAGATTTATACAAATTCCGTGATAGACTCAGAAGGGAGATACTCGGAGAGGAAGATAAAGAGTATCGAGCAGAACTTGAATTCGTTCTAAGTAGAACTAACGAGAAAATTAGAGAAGTATCAGCAAAACAGGGTAAAATATAATTGAGATTTAAAAAAATCTTTCCTAGAAGATTATACAAAAAATATAAACTTCATCTCTATAACGATAGAAATGAGCCAACAGCTTATCTTTGGGTAAAAGAAAAAATAGGTTGGACTTGGCTAGGAAAAGAAATACTTAAAAAGAATAAGGATAATGGAAGAAAATAGTTTACCTAAAGCAGTACAGCTAGCAATAGCACAGCTAGATAAACAGTTTGGCGATGGAACTGTAATGCAAATCGGAACTAAGAATATCAAACCTTGGCCTTACATTCCAACTGGATCAATGCCATTAGATATAATTTTGGGCATTGGTGGATTACCGGAAGGTAGAATTGTCGAAATATTTGGTCCAGAGTCATCCGGTAAATCGACATTATGTTTATCCGTAGTAGCTGAAGCCCAAAAGATGGGCAAGTTATGCGCATTCATTGATGCCGAACACTCTATAGACCCAACCTATGCGACGCAGCTTGGTGTTAACATGGACGATCTAGTATTCTCTCAACCAGACTATGGTGAGCAGGCTCTAGATGTCCTCACAACGCTTATAAGGACTTCGGAGTTCGGCGTAATAGTAGTAGACTCTGTAGCAGCATTAACGCCTAAGGCGGAGCTTGAGGGCACAATGGAGGACAATCATATGGGCCTACTACCTCGTATGATGTCCAGAGGTATTTCTAGGATTGTTGCAGCCGCAAACGAAACTAAAACACTAGTTATTTTCACTAATCAACTTCGTGAAAAAATCGGCATTATGTTTGGGAATCCAGAGACAACTCCCGGAGGAAGAGCTTTGAGGTTCTACTCCTCAGTTAGAATTGATATGAGAAGAAAAGAAGATATCAAAGATAATAAAACAGGTGAAGTCCTAGGGATCAGAGCAGTTGTGAAAATACCTAAAAATAAGATGGCACCAGCATTAAAGAAATGTGAATTCGATATCATATATGGTCATGGTATAGATAAAATCGGTTGTGTTGTGGACATAGCTGTAGAAACCGGTGTTTTAAATAAAAGCGGTGCTTGGTATTCTTATGGTGATGAATTAAAGGAGCAAGGTCGCCCATCAACAATCGCTGCATTAGCTAGTGATTTAGATTTATTAGATAAAATTACTCAAGAGATTTATGATGCGAGAAATAAGAGCCAACGACTATAACGAAGCCTGCCCCGACTGCTTTTCTCTAAAATTAGATATAATTTGGATATATGAAGATAATAACCCAGATGGTCCAGAGATAGAAGCAACTTGTTTAGAATGTGGGGAAACTTGGGAAGATTGGGTATAAATAAGATGTTTGAAAAATGTCCAATATGTGGTTGGGATGTAAATAAAAATATTTCAAATACAAAACAAAAAGATCAAAATCAATTAGCGCTTTTTAATCCCTATAATTATCGACCATGGTACGAAATTGAATCTTATGAATAACGATATCAATTTAAGGATGTAAAATATTATGATACTTATAGCACATAGGGGTAATATAGGTGGAATGAATCCTTCGGAGGAGAATTCGCCAAAATATATAGATCTCGCTTTAGAAGAAGGTTTTGATGCAGAAGTAGATATAAGGTTTATCGATGATAAGTTTTATCTTGGGCACTATGAGCCGCAGTATAGAATTCCAATAGATTGGCTATTGCATAGATCTAAAAACCTCTGGATACACTGCAGAAACTACGAAGCATTAGTTATCCTTAAAAGATATCAAATGATAAATTGTTTTTGGCATCAAAGAGATGATATAACTTTAACTACGAAGGGATATATTTGGGCCTATCCCGGTAAACAACCGATTAATGGTAGTATCGCAGTACTCCCTGAGTTATTTGATGACGATATTTCGCAATCTGTTGGGATTTGTAGTGATATGATTGGATTCTTTAAAGAAAATTATGGCTAAAGTTAAAATAGTTCGATATCCAAATCCGATACTTCGAGAAAAAATAGATCATCTAGATGAAATAAATCAAGATGTTCTTGATGCTATTTGGAGCATATCAACAAAGTTGCCTTTTTGTAATGGTTATGCACTTGCTGCGAATCAAATCGGTATCGGTATGCCTATTTTTGGTTATTTGGAAAACCGCCGTCATAAATTTTTAATTAACCCAGTTATCAAGGAATCATCAGATGACATGTTCTTCTATCAGGAGGGATGTTTATCTATACCTAATTTTTACTTTCCTATTGAAAGACCCAATACTATATTAGTTGAAGCCCTCAATCCAGATGGTAATACTGTCGAAATTGAGGCTAGCGGTCTGCTTGGGCGCATATTCCAACATGAAATAGACCACTTGAATGGTAAACTAGTTATAGATCTTCTAAATGAAGAACAAAAACAATACTTTGAGGAGAAAAGAATGTCTTTAGCTCAGTCTCGTAAGGTAACCGGTAAATCAAAACCACCTAAGCCTAAAAATGACTAGTACGAAAAAAGTCATTAAGACTTCGCCACCAAAAACTGTGACGATGAATCCAAAAAGAAAAACAAAGAAAAAGAAATAGGAGCAATACAATGATGAAAAAAATTAAGTCAACCATGAAATCTGCTTCAACCAAGGCCGCTGGTATGAAAAGCGGTATGAAGAAGAGTAAACCAAAGAAGATGAAGTGAGATAAATGAGTAAAATAGTTTCATATGTCAAAAACCTTTTCAGAATGAACTCACAGATTCCAGCTGAAAAACCAGTTGAGACAAAACCGGCCCCAAAGGATCCGGCCGTGTACAAAGATAATGTCGAAGTAAAGCCTGTGCCTAAGATGAAGCCGGCCGCAAAACCAGCTCCAAAGGCAAAGGATAAGTCAGATGATTTCTACCCTACAAAGGATCTAGCGGTAAAGAAGGTTGCCAAGAAGTCTCCTGGTAGACCTAAAAAGAACCCTGAAGCTTGATGAACTGCTTCTGTGGTGATAACGCTACTATAAGCCAATGGCGTCGCTTTCATGGCGGCGCTAGAGGTCTTATCCACCTTTGTTCGAAGTGTATCAAGAAGTTTTGATGTCTTTTACTTATTGAGGTGATTTATATGTCTTTTCTAGATTTCATTTCATTTTTTTTTAATTTTCAACCACCTAGTTTTGGTTTTCTCGGTAGAACTTCTCTTCATGAGAATGTTCCTACCGATCCTTCGGCGCACAATATTTTTAAAATGCTCGATGACCAATTCGGAACTTACGATGAAGTCTCCCATGATCCTATGGTGTATTTCATCTGGGTTTCCACTCCTAGTGGACACAGACTTCCTGTGATCTTTTCTGAACAACAATGGAAGATGATCCACGAGGTTGCCACTATGAGTGGTACATCTGTTGAAGATGTGATCATAGATGTCACAAAAGAACGTTATAGTTCCTAGAAAAGAACCTTATAATACAAAAAGCCCCTCCTAGTTGAGGGGCTTTCGTATTTCTGGTGTGAATTCAGTTGTAGAGAACATCGTCAATATCTTTTCCACCGAATTGTTTGTTGATGAATGTATAGTTCATCCATCCCAGTATCTCAAGAAATGTTCTTTCCTTTTTGACTACAGATGTGTGTGTCGTGAAAGGAATTGTTGTATGTGTTTCTATGATTGGGCTTGTTGCGTCTCTACCGAAGAATGCGTCGAACTGTGCTGCGATAGACAGTGCTGGTATTTTCAATTCTTGTGGAACTGTTGCGTCTTTTCTGAGCTCTTTCGCTAGTGGGTACGATGCCTCCAGAATGTCACGAAACAGCTCTATTTGGCTCACAGAGTCGATCACAGAGCTTTGCTTATAGGATGTAGCTATGCTAACGAAAGCGTCGAAAATGACAGGATCTTTTGCTAACATTGCCATACCGATACGTCCACCCATGCCATGACCAACAAAAGTCACAGTTTTTGATCTATCACGGATATGTTTTGCCCATCCAAGGTTCATATCTGCTATTTTGTCCACACTTAAGTTCCTGTTGGAGATCGAATATGACATCGGTCTCACCTCAAAGTTGTTCTGCTCGAATTTAGGAGTGAAATATGTTGAGAAATGGTTTGAACGCCATATATCTGAACATAAAATCACAACGTTCTTTGCTTTTGCCATGTTTGTTCCTTTTTTGTTTGATTATAGTTATGTTTTGTTGTATTCAAGACTCATGCCAACACTTTTTAAGTGTTATTGAAGAATCATTTTTGAAAAAATAGGTAGGCCATAACTCCTTACGGAGTGTTTCTTCATAGACTTTTATCACCCTGGTTTTATTCTTGAATGATTGTAGGCATTGAGTGTAGGTGTTTTGTTCTAGTCTCTTAGAGACTTTTTCTCTTTACTGGAATGTTTTAAGTTTCTTTATGTGAACTTATGTATCTTTCCAACTGTGTTGTGCGGGCTATTGTATGTCAGTTCTCAGAGTGAATCAAGTTTCTAGGCATGTTTGTTGGTGTTTTGTAGCAAACAGTGTCTTTTGGTGTCAAGCGGCCAATTACCTTATACACATTTATATACCCTATAGAGAGAAAAATAGGGGAAAAAATAAATTTGGATGAACGTTTTGCGAAAAAACATCCGAACTCATATAGACATATATAAAAGTCTAATAGATGAAATATAGTAGAAAAAATTTTGGGGTATCTAATGGATATTTATGTGTGTTTAGACCAAATGTCGAGCCCACCCCCACCCTGGGGATATCCACTTAACAAGGAGAAATACAATGTTCAAGTTTCTTTTCAAGCATGTGCCGTTCGTCACCATTACTCTTGTCCTCCTCAACATCGTGTTCTTCTACACGATGAACACTTGGGAATCTTTGACTCTCAAGACGTACGATCTTCAACTTGTAAATTTCGCAACCTCGATGTTCGCTCATAAGGATGCAATGCATCTTTGGCCGAATATGTTCGGTGTACTGTTCGCCGGCATCGCAGCAGAAATGCTGCTTGGTAGGTTCAAGATGCTCATCATCATCATTGCCCAAGAGATTGTCGTGGGATACTTCACCATGAATTACGGTGAAACAATGAAAACTGGTGGTGCGTCTGGCGTAGGCTACGCCCTTGTTGTTGCATGCATCTTTTGCGTCATCAAGGTGTATGTCCTTGAACGCCGATCCCTTGGGGATTGGGACAACCGTCCATCACCCATGCAGGTGATTGGTGGATGCTGCGCAATGATCCTTAGCCTGATCACCCCAATGGCCATGTGGGATGCGTATTCGAAGTACAGCAACATCGGTGATGGTATCGCCAACTATGCCCACTTCTGGGCTGGTGCAACTGGCTTCATCGTGGGCCTGATCTTTTCCATCCCGACAATCAAGGCAGCAGTTAGCCTTGGGATTGTGCACCTCAGGGAAGCTCGGCGTGATGCGCGGCTCAACTCTGAGCGTGCACAGCGGAAGTACGAGATGCGTCTTGCTGCATCGCGTCAGTCCTGACGAAATCCCCATGCAGCCAGTATGGGGATCCTATGGCATTGGTAGCCATAGCTGATGAGTCACCAGGGACATCATCTGTATACGATCCTAGGAGGATCAACAATGAAGGCAGTGAAGAACAATAA
>Ga0214923_10008516_pt1 | contig 10890 bp, 15 predicted proteins | sample LL1510_MetaG_FD_177993 | JGI IMG/M metagenome (GOLD analysis project Ga0214923, IMG submission 177993) | Freshwater microbial communities from Lake Lanier, Atlanta, Georgia, United States - LL-1510 | ecosystem: Environmental > Aquatic > Freshwater > Lake | place: USA: Georgia | collected...
TGATTGTCTCCAATTTTCTTGTCGAATTCCTTTAAACGCTCAGTTCCTTTTGCAACAAATTGTTGTAATTCTTTAAATTGCTCGTTGGTTTCGTCAATTGGTAACTCTTTGAGCCTTGCTTTTGCAGCATTAACGGCCGTTGTAAGTTCATTGTAGGAAGCCGTTTCCGCATTCAATGACTTATTAATATTGATTAATTGTCTTTCTTGTTGCGCCCGGTCGGAATTCAATGCCTTTATCTGTGCCTTCAAGTCAATTAATGCCTTTGTTTCGGCATCATTTAACGCTCCGTTTTCTTTTTTTACGGCATTTAATTTATTGACCTCGCCCGTAAGCCGGGCAACTTCTTGGTCAATAGATTTTATGGCATCAATAGATTTGTCTGTGCCTTCGAAAACTATGCTATAAATTAATTCTTCTGCCATTTTATTATCCTTTTAATAGTGGTTGTTTTGTAGCCGGTCTGGTGTTAACCGATGTTGTGATTTGTGGACCTTTGGTTAGTGTAGTGACTGTGTCTCCGGTTGATGTGTAAATTTCATCGTCAATATTAAAATCAATCGTCTCTCCTGTTGTACTAGCATCGGATGGGTTTGCCCAACCGTCTGTGCCTTCTGGTTGATTTTGAACATTGGCCATTCCCAACTCATTTTTTAGGATTAATTCTACCTTAGTATGGACTTTTTCGTGAGGTTTGTAGTCGATTATTCGGTTGACTATCCAATAGACATCCTGTAAATACCAAAGTTTGCGAAAATTCATATTTAGGTTGTCAATTTCGACATATTTTACCATTGCAGAGGCCTTAACTCCTTCGTTTATTAATGGAGGTACTTTGGACCAATATCGTTTGAATAGTCCATACGATTTGCCTCCATCCAAAACATACATATCGTCAAAGTTTAAGCTAAAATTTACCTCTCCATCGACATCGACCGAAAAAACTCTTGGGCAATCTGTGTTATAATTATAGCTTAATCCATAAAGAGAATCCACTAATTTCCATTCATAATGTTTGCTCCCTGTACTCCCGGCAAAGTATGAATCATGATCTGAATATTGGTAATAGAGTATTCTTGGCTCACATTTGTAGCTTGGAGTATCGTAACCACTCGTCATTTGCTCCATTATCAAAGGGACTAACAACTTTTGTTTTCCGATTATCCTGTAACCCATGTAAGTAGGTGCAAAATGCGGATTGTTGTAGATTTTAGTGCCTTTTTGAAATCGCTTATAAAGCAAATGCTTATAACCGCCATAAATATGCCCTGTCTTATCTTTTCTTTCCTTTAATATTCCATCACTTGAATCATCCTTATATTTCCAAAATAATTCTTGGTTGTAGTTGCTCAAAAATTCAGTTTTGATTTCCAAATGTTGTTGCGTTTTCGAAGAATAATCAACCGCTTCGTCAAATCCTAAATAATAACCATCAACAGAATTACCTCCAGAATCTGACCAGCTGAACATCGGTTCAATTGTAATTGTTCTTGCAAGAGGATCAGTATCGAATACCAAATTAAACAAATGCGCCAATCCTTGAATAAATTCCATGCAAGTCTTATCCGGTAAAGTATTGGCAATGTCGAATTCACTTCCAATTTCAATATTGTCTGAGGCAATGAATTCAATTGTTGAATTTGGGTTAATTGCAGTATAACCATTATTGAACGGCCAGAAACAAATACTTATTGTTTCACCGGGAGACACATAAATTTGATGCTCAAAAATAGTATTACCACTACCAACTCCTGCGGTTACATCCGTAATTCTTGTTATTGGTAATAATACTGATTGTCCTCTGTGTACCCATATTTGGCAACTGTTATATCCGGTAATGGTAATATCCAAATTTGCCTTAATTGTAATTGTACCACCTTCTGCTGCAGTATATTTTAGCCCTGATAAATTCTGATTTCCTCCACCAAATAATGACGGAGGAGTTACAACCAAACTTTGCGACAAAGTAATTTGGTTTGCATAATCATAATCCTCAGCATTTGGATTAGTAATTAGAGTAAATCCAGACGAATTAATTATAATCTGACTAACCGTCCATCTTACTCTTGCATTGTACTCGTCGGCCATACTTCTCTTCCAATTGCCAGAGGTAAACGGATAAATCAGTTTTCGTGTATCATCATTTTTAAGCCATTCAGATGTTAATGTGTATCCTGTTTGCGCAAAAATAGCAATTACCATGTCTCTGATATAAGGAGCAATTCTCAACTCATAATCCATGATGCCATCATTGGAATTTTGCTTATTACCGATGTCTCCGTAATCGATTAATGGATAGACGAAATTAAATGGATTTGCGCTCTCTGATTTGGTCTGTAAGTTTGAATCCTTAATATAGGCCCAATTCCAAATTGTTCGACCTAAATTCAATTCTCTTAGCTTTTTCTTTGAGAGTATATCTGCCCAATCATTCATGCCTGAGAATATGGTTATTTCATAGAAGTTTGGCTTTAATGTTGAACTTGCCGACTTTATTAGACAATACCCTTTAGTATGTGTCAAACCATTTACATTAATCTCGCATTGAACATTAATCGTGTCACCTTTCAGCGACAAAACTTTATTGTCATTTTGCGAAATGGTTGACAAAAATAAATGTTGCAAAACTTTATTTACTTCGGAATTGGCTTGAACTTTAATCGTTTTTGTGTAATCGCCTTTCCTTTTCCCAACATCCTCAAAATCCATAACCGACCGATTGATTGCCAAAGGAAAATCAGTATCATACGGCACAGGCAAATTGTACCTTGTCCCATTAATAAGTAAAATTAAATCAACCGATTCCATTATAATTTTTATTTGCGAAAATTGCTGAAAAACTTAATTTATTTTCGCGTTTCCTGTTATCGGCAACTGTATACTCTCCGTCATCAATAAGCATTGGAAAATATATTGATAATTGGTAAGTGCGAATAGCGTAAATAGTCACGTTGTCAAATTCAACTCCTCCTGTTGTTGGTCCATTACTAAACTCAAAACTTATCCCTGTACTATTTGCCGTAAAATCAACTGATAGTGTGCCGTTTTGGTTTGGATTTGCCAATAAATTGCCGTTTGCAGTAATTTGAACTCCGTTGTTATTAGCAACGGATGCCGTAACCCTGTAAGTTTCGCCAATTGTCAAAATTCCCGATTGTTCGACTAAGGCAACTGAGTCTGCGACCGGATCGTAAAATGTGACCTTATTTCCGGCAAAACTTAGCGTACCAGATAAGCTAACCGATGTTGTCCACCCGGCAATCGTGTTGAATGTGCCATTATTGACCACATTTGAGCCATAGTTAGCGACATAACTTTGATAAATCGTCAAAAATACGGCTTTTGAATAAAGAATTTCCCTTAATTCGTCCATAAATGCCGAATGGATTGGTTGCGACTCAATTTCGTATTTTGAAATTGTCTCATCTTTAAATAATCCAACCTCCGGAGTATTGGACGACAAGCTATAACCAACTCCGACCTCTTTTCTTTTGCTCCAAAGTTCTTTTTTTACACTTTCCTTAAAAACTATTTTAGTCTTAAATGTAAATGTGTTAAATGCACCCCTTTGGTTTAAATAAGTTAGTTTGAATGGGTCAATAGAGCATGTATTATCAATTACAAAAGTCAGTAAATTTGAAACAATTATATTTCCGGCATCCGCAATTCCAACCGTATATTTTACAATGTCAGAATTTGCCCCCAAAACATTGACAATGTAAAACGGACCGCAACTGATATTCCAACGCTCGTCGCTTCCCCATGCAATTGGGTCATTGAATGTGGCCGTAGTTCCATTTGAGTAATAAACAGTCACTTGCAAATGGTCAAATGAGCCTGTTTTAATTGCTTGGATATAGTAAGAATCCTCACTACCTATTGGAATTCGTGCCTTTCCGTTGTCAAATGATAGGATTGTACTCGCAAAATCCGTTGCAGTTTGCTCAAAATTATTTATTGCAACATTGTGGACATTGAATTTGTTGGTCGATACGTTTGAGCCAATGACCAAAACCCCTCCGGATAAGTATTCTTCGGTCAAACTCAGGTAAATGTATTGATATGAATTGGTGCATTGACTATGAAACCCAAATAAAGGCAAATCATAAGTCACCAATGACTGAACAATTGAGAAGATGTCAATAGTAAAATTGTTGATTGTGCCAATGTCATAGGGTTTGCGAATTGTTGCAATTGCGTTGCCTGTGCTTCCCTCTCTGACTACGGCCTTAATGTTGACAATGTTCGGCCTGTTAGATGTGCATTTGATTGGCAGAGGGTGAAATGCCGAAAAATGTGCATCTGCATTTGGTTGTTGTGTGATTGTAATCGCCATTATTTTAATATTTTTTGTTGTCCTAAAATGTCCTTTATTTCGACTCCATACATGGCCGTCAATTGCTCCTTGATTAAATCAGTTACGATGTTTTTTTTATTATTTATCACAAAGGAGACAAAATCCGTTCTTCTGCCATTATTTGAAAACTTAAAACTTCCAGATGTCGGAGTTCCCTCCTGTTGGATTTTTTTAATAATTGGCCAAAGAGCATCCGGAGAAATTCCTTTTACTTGCAACCAATTTTTTAGCGACTCGACTCCTTTCTTGTTAAAATAATGCGGTCGGCTTCTGTTATTTACGAAAATTGAATAGTCTTCAGCATAGCCTTTAATATCTCTATCAGTTGCCTCATGTCTTATTGAATTTGACAACTTGCCCGTAGCAATATGACCTTGTTCGGACAACTCTTCCCGAATCAGTGAGTCAATCCGCTCCCCTGCCTTGTCTAATATGTCTAAATAAATAAGCATTCGCTAAATGTTTGTAAGGTAAATTCAACCTGCACTAACCAAAGTTTTTGGTTTGAGTTGTAAGGTGACCGGGTCCGAGTAATATTCGATTTCAAATTAATGTCATCGTTTGCAAATATTGCCGTTAAAACTGCATTAATATCAACATCAAATTGACTGAATAAGGTATGGTAATAGTCCTGAGAATATTGCACCACCTCGACCTCCATTGCTTGAGTAATATTATAGAGAAAATTCAATTTAATTGAATGATCCGCAATTGGCTGCATTCTGTCCTCAACTGATTTGAAGATATTCAATATCACAAATGGGTTAACCCGGTCATGTATGGTATTCATATCATACAAATAACCCTCCATAAAGTCAAACTGAGTAAATGGAGACTGCAATGCCACTCCGGTAACGGCCTGTTGTATTTTATCTCTTAAATCTGATATTGTCATGGTTGTTTGGGTTCATTTGCTTGATGAAAAGCGGTTTTTGCATTCAAATAACTGAGGTAGGTAAGGCATTCACGTAGTGGCGCAATTTCGACACTTTTGGCAGGAGTATATCCTTGTCTGGTAAATCCGCCAAATCCAACAAGGTCAACATACGCTCCAAAATATCCGAATCGGTTAAGGTGTTCATGTCCTTTGTCGGCTGACTTAATAGGAGGGTTGAAAAAGTAACCAAATTCCTCAAAGATTCTATCTTCTGCTGCAAAAAAAAATTGACAATCAGAAAAACTTTGTCCATTGGAAGAGTCTTAAATGACTCAGCAATTTTTTCGACCTTAGTTGAATCGTATTCTTTGTCTCCTTTTTTTCGACATAATACTGCAATGAGCATGTGAGCGTTGTCAAATACATTGCCCTCAAATTCGTCTTTAATAGTTGAGACTGTCTTTGCATCCATCCACTCGCCAAAGGTCATTTCAGAATAATCCCACTTGGGCAAAATATACGTTTCTCCGGAATGACTAAACTCGGTAAACTCAGGGACCTCCGTTTTCTCAATATTTAAGAATTTGCCGACAAAGTTTATCATTTGCATAACGATTGATTTTGGCAATTGCCTAAAATCGTTTACCGGTCTGCCTGTCAATATCGACAACTCAATAAGTTTGTTTTCTTCTTCAGAATTGCCCTTAATAGCTGAGATTTTTTGAAACATTTCAAGAGTCACCTCTGCCCAACTTGATGGCAATTCAACCTGCAATGGTTTTGGTCCGTTTATCGTAAAATATTGCATAGTGCAAAAATATTTGTTTGTTTTTGAAAAAATTACAATTATGCCCAATAAGTAACCTTGCCGAATTTTATGTTTTCCTTCATTCGTCTTACCGCCAAAGCCAATGCACAAACGCAATCATCGTGCATACCTTCTGGAGCCGAGTATTTTACTCCTGTTCTGGTGTACACAAACTCAAATGCCTCCAACTCGTCAATCAATGTTGTCATACTTGGATGAATCATTATTTCTTGGTTTTGAATTGCCAGAGCCAAGCCCTCCATAAGTTGTTGTTTAGATGTCGACGAAAACTTTAGACCTTCAATATTCGACCTTCCTGTTTGAATCTCCTCGACTATCGGGTCACCAACTCCGGTTGAGTCTATTAATGTAGGTTTGTTACCAATTTTCTCAACTATCCTTCTTTTGGTCGAACCCCAATCCGATTGCCATCTGTCCATCATAGAAATATTGCCATTCTTTGACAAGCCAACTATTACTGCATAATCGTAACTCTTTGCTAAGTCAATTCCAAAACATGCCGACTCTTCAAATTGGTAATCCTTAATTACTCTCTTAATGTAATCGTTGCCAAACGGATTTGATGCATCATCATTTGGAATGGCCAAATATAGTTCGTTGAATACGGCCTCAGGCAATTCTCGCTTTGCTGACTCAATTTCTTCAATAAATGGTCTGCCATCTTTGGTCCTCATGCCCTCATTTGCAGCATCGTATGCGGTTATTTTAAAATACTCAAAATTCTCTTCCCCGGCTTTGGCTTTCATAGCAAGTTTATGGCCCCAATTCTTTTTTCCTTTAACATTGCCAATAAATTTGCATTTGCCTCCTGTTGCAGTTAGTGTTGAACGTAGGGCAAACCATGCCGACTCCCTTGCTCTGGTAAACTCGTCAAATACTGAGGCAAAAACATCGTCACCATAAAGATTGTCAGGTTTCTCAGCCGTTTTAAATTCGATTATGCCTCCGGTAATCAAAGTAATGGTCCTTAGAGTCTCATTGGCCGTAAAAATAGACCTATCTGTTATCTGCACCTTCATCCTATCAAATGCAATTTTGGCCTGTCCAATTGTTGGAGCAATCCACCAGACTCGTTGATTTGTTTTCAAAGTTAATGCCTGTTCAAATAGCCATACAATATGACTTGCAGTTTTGCCGACCTTAGTAGCGGCCTCTGTAACGGTGTACCGGGCATTAGAATTGAGTATTGCCTTTTGGTATTTATACAAAAAAGGCCTTTTGTAATTGATTTTAGCCAAGATCTAAACTTACATTAATTACTTCAACTTTTAAATCAGTTTCCGTTTTCTCAACATAACCTCTTTTTTTGCCTTTAGTTTTTAATGCAAATATAATGGCGGTTGTATCTCCATCCTGTATCCTTTTATTTAGCGCATTTTCAGCAAAATCAATAAATACCTCAACAGGCTCAATGTCTTCCAAAATTGACAAAAATTCCGCATCTTCTTTTTTCCAATTGTAAAACGTTTGCCGGGTAATTCCGCTCAATTTACAAGATTGACTTATGTTGCCAAAAGTTTTCTCGTAGGCCTCAATAAATGCTTTCTTTTTTAAGTCCATTTTGTCTATTATTGTAAATAGCTTTATTATGCAAAGTTACAATAAATCTGTGAATTTTTAACTCCTCGTCCCATAACACTTTGACCACCTTGCCATTTATAGTTGAATCGTATTTCCCAAACATAACGGCAACCGAATCGTTGCCAATTTTGGTTCTGATTGTAACAAATTTAGTACATTTTTTGGTTTGAGCCTTAACTGTATTGTTTGGCCTATAGGTAACAATAAAAATTGTTAATACTACCAATAAAATAAAATAATGCTTAATCAATTGTAAGGTAGATATGTCTCGTTGTATATTTTTTGGCTAAACTCGTGTCGATAGTAATGCTCATCGTCTAAAATTGGTCGGTCGAATGGCACATTGATAATAATTCTCTTTTTTTTCCTTCCGGAATATTTCAATATTCGATTTCTGGCAATATCAATTTTCCAAATTTGCCTCATTGTAGGAGATTCTTAATATTTCTTCGACAAATGCCCCAAAATCGTTGAATTTGTATGGGATGACAAACCTATTGCCATTTGAAAGCAATATCCCGGTCCCATCGTCTTCTTCATTCCATGCTGATAAATGGTCAAAGAAAAACGATATTTGCATCAAATCGCTTTCGTTCTTTTCAATTCCAAGTGCCTCCAGAGTTTGGTCAATCACTTGGTAAAATGCGGTTGTATGGATAATGCCGTTTTTGAAATTCATTGGACAAATATAAATTAAAAATCTTTTGGCTCTTATTCGTATTTAAGCGTATCAAATCGTTTGGCATTTACAAAAATGATATTTGACCGTTTTCGTCTACAATTATGTATGCGCCATCTTCCTCGTTTCTTAATTTTCTAAACTCAAAGACATCAATGTACTGTGGGTAAATTTCTACAAAATGCCTTGCATAATATGATTGGTAAGCATCATTTATTTTAAAATTTTGGTCTGAACTTCTTAAAAATTCATTCCATCTTATCCAATTAATGATAAGTTTTGAACTTATTTTTTTTCTGCCCTTATTTATGGCTTTTAATGCTTGTTCTTCAAATGCTTTAAAAATATGAGGGTTTTCCTTATGAAATTTATTAAACCCATCTCTAATTGAACATCCGTTTAATTCTTTGTAATTCATAATTTTATTGTTAGGTAGTTATTGTTTAGACTAAAGACCACCATTCTCCAAAATCCACTTTAGCTTTTCTACCATAAAAAAAGCCTCCGACCTCTTACCATCCCAATAGCCGTGTTGAGCATCTACTTCCTTATTCAAATCACGATTGTACTCAAATGAAGCAACTCTAAGCTCCATTTCTTTTATTAATTCTTTTAATATTTTTTCCATTTCTTATTTGTGTTGTTGACATTTCTGCGTTTAGTGTAAACTTTTTTATTAATTCCGAAAATTGATATTTTTTAATATTTGCGGAAACATACTAAAATCCAAAAAAATCTTTAAGATTCTGCAAATCATCATCTAACGGTACCACTTTATGAAAAATTACACTATTTCTCACCTTTTCTTTAGCTTCCAATAAAGAATTTGCCTTTATCTCAACTTTTAGCTTTTTGCCGTAAATCTCAAAGTAAACCTTATAAGTTTTCATGCTTTTTAAAAAAAAACAATCCGGGTAAATTTACCGTTGTCGATGTAATCATTGTATTTGATTATCCAGATAACTCTATGTTCTTGTAAGGTAAACCAATCCTCCATTTTCTCGACCAATTCGGATTGCGAATTACCAAAAAAAACAATTTGATTCATTTGCAAATATACTTATTTGTCAAAGACCTTTGGAGTAGGTTTGGAAATAAGTTTGCTCATTGCCTCCGACCTAAACATGGACCATTGAATTGAATTCATTTCCTTTTTAGTACCTACGAAAACATATCGGTCAATTGCTCCAATCAGAGTCAATCTGTATGGCTCAAATTGTTTTCTGAATAGATATGTTTTGCCGTTGTATTCGAACGGAATGTCGTGAGTGAGAGGTTTTTGATTAAGGTAGTAAATCATGTTTATTTATTTAAAAATCTAAATTACTCTTTAATGCACTTGGTTTTTGGTAATCCATATCTCGAAATGAGGCCGTTTTTTCTTCAAATGTAAACATTACCTCTCCTGTCTTGCCTTGCCTGTTTTTTGCAATGATAACAACTCCTTTCCCTGTTGAATCATACTCTTGTCCGTCAACAATTAAAGGCAAACCATATTTCTCTGGTCGATGAATAAAACCAACTATATCCGCATCCTGTTCAAGTGATCCGCTTTCCCTTAAATCTGACAACATTGGAATTTTGCCCGGCCTTTCCTCCACTTTTCTTGATAATTGACTAAAGGCAATGACCGGAATATTAAATTCTTTAGCAATCATTTTTAATCCTCTACTTATTTTGCTAATTTCCTGTTCTCTTGTACCCTCGTCTCCACTTCCTTCCATCAATTGCAGGTAATCGACTATTAAAATCTTAATATTCTTCTCTTTAATCATTTTTCGGGTCATTCTAAACATCCGAATTATGTTAATGTTGCCCTCGTTGTGAAAGAATATCGGTAAATTCATGTTAGTCTGGTTTAATCTTTCCCATTGGTATTCTTCCAACTCCGCATTTCTGAATCTCCAAAGCGCAATATCAGATTCTCCGGAGGCAATACGATGAAAAGATTGCGTGTCGTTCATTTCTAAGTTTACAATTAGTGCGCTGAATCCCAATTTTGCCCCAACAATAGCAATTTCTTTTCCCAAAATTGACTTACCCATGCCCGGCCTTGCTGCAAAAATATAGAATTCGCCTCCATACCAACCGCCTATTATTTTGTCCAATTCTTCAAATGGGGTTTTAATACCCGATTTTTGCTCCCCTTCTCTGATTTTTTGCATCAATTTTATCTGTTCATGGCTAATTTCAGACAAAGATTTTACTTTGTCTTGGTTGATTCCGCTTTCCAAATTCATTAATTTTCTCAAAAACATATCATACAACTCAAAGACATCAGTTGATTCATCGTAACATTCACCAATCAACCCTGTTGACTCAGATATTAGTTGTCTTTTTAAAAAATTCTGCTGAATGATCCTACAATGATATTCAGTATTTGCAGAAGATGCCACCCGGTTAGTTAATTGAGATACAAAATAAGGTCCTCCAACATCATTTAATTTTGACATGGTCCTTAATTCTTGAACAACCGTCATAATGTCCACCGGCTCATTTCTAAGATAAACATTCTTGCATGCTTCAAAAATAATTGCATGATTTTGATTGTAAAATGAATCCTTTGT
>Ga0214923_10008517_pt1 | contig 10890 bp, 9 predicted proteins | sample LL1510_MetaG_FD_177993 | JGI IMG/M metagenome (GOLD analysis project Ga0214923, IMG submission 177993) | Freshwater microbial communities from Lake Lanier, Atlanta, Georgia, United States - LL-1510 | ecosystem: Environmental > Aquatic > Freshwater > Lake | place: USA: Georgia | collected 2015-10-15
CCATCAGATTCCATTTCTAATCCTCTCAAATCAGAGAGGATATCTTCAATCGGTCGAAGTGGTTTGTATTTGTAGAAGTATTTGGTGAAGTTGATTTCATACCCCACTTTATCTTTACTCCTGTCTATCCAACTATTGGGTAGGTGTGGTAGAACTTCCTTTTTAAAATACTCATCAATATCATCACCCAACGGTATTCTTTCGTAATCTCTAAGTTCAGTATTGGGTTTAAACGAACCTTTCTTATCCTTAATTACCTTCCCATTTTCAATTGTGGGTTGTTCAACTGTTACTTTGGTATACCCAAAATACTGGTTGGAGAATATCTTACAGTAATCATTTTCTTCGAATTTCTCGTAGATTTTTAATAATTGAGTTCTTTGTTCTTCAGAAATTAGTTTTCTTTTATTTCCCAAAGATTTTTTCATCCCCTGATAATGGGTTGAACCATCTATCAACTGAATTTTACCTCTTCTTTTTTTACTTTTTTTGTTCGATACAATCCAAATGTAGGTTGATATCCCAGTGTTGAAGAACAGTTGGTCGGGTAATGAAATGATACACTCTAACCAATCGTTCTCAATTATCCATTTACGGATTTCAGATTCACCACTACCACTATCCCCAGTAAAGAGAGGGGAACCATTGAATACAATACCAATCCTTGAACCCGATGGGGAGAACTTTGAAACTAAATGTTGAAGAAATAGTAGTGAACCATCCGAAGTTCGTGGGGTTCCAATAAAGAACCTCCCTAATGGGTTTTGTGATTCATTTTCAATATAGGTTTGTTCTGATTTCCAACTTACCCCGAATGGTGGATTGGTTATCATGTATTCAAATTTCTTTCCTTCTAAAAAATCTGATGTAAGTGTATTTCCCAAATGGATGTTCTCAGGTGATTCACCAGTAATCAAAAAATCAGATTTACAAATAGAATACGATTGAGGGTTTAACTCCTGACCGTAGAGATTAAAGGTTACCTCATTGGTGATATTATCAACTACATATTCTTTTCCGATGGTTAACATTCCACCTGTACCACAACAAGGGTCGTATATGTTTCGTATGATACCCTCACCCATCAAATTTTCCTTATCAGGATGAAATACCATTGAAACTAACAAACGAACAACATCACGGGGGGTATAGTGTTCTCCACTCGTTTCATTACTCATCTCTGAGAACTTACGGAGGAGTTCCTCAAAAACTGAACCCATCAAATGGTTATCTATCCTTTTGGGGTGTAAATCAATTTCTGTGAACTTATCAATGAGGGAATAAAGTTTTTTATTGGTTATGAGTTTTTGAATGAGTTTATCCAATTGAAAATTTTCAATGATTTCTCTCACATTTTCAGAGTATCCACTTAGATATTTCGGAAAATTCATCTTTAACCCATTGGGGTCACTCTTCAGTCGTTTTAAATCAAACGGAGAAGAATTATAAAAGGTTAACCCTAATTTTCTTTTCAATATTGGAGATGGGTCATCAACCTTGGATTTGATTTCCCCATACATTTCTATAATCTTATCCTTCTTATCTTCGATTATACAATCCAACCTCCTTAGAACCACAAAGGGTAGGATGATATCACCGTACTCGTGAGGTTTGAATAACCCTCTTAGTTCATCATCACAAACTTTCCAGATAAAGGATGAAATTTCTTGGTAGGTTGACATTTATCGTTTTTGGTTAAATTTTCAACGTTGGATATTCTTAGAAAAGGGTGTGAAGTTGATTGAAGGGATTATCACGTCCCCAAATTACATGAAAAGTGAACCAAAAAAGTTGAAAAGTGAAACATAGACACGGGTTATCGATTTCACAAATTTCATTTACCTATCACAAATCCCAGAGAAAAATGGAATTTTGACCTTACTTGTCAGTCTTCCGTCGTTTTTCCTGAAAATTCACGTGAAACCCTTCAGGATTGACCCGACCTGTCATACTTCCTCTTTTTTCCACAATTTTTAAAATCGAGGTGTTTCAGTTTGTAGATCATGGTTACTCACGGTCTTGACGTACCCAGATATACCAAAAAAAGACCCCTTGAGAGGGGTCTTTGTTGGTTTGACGTGGTTTGAACTGGTTAAATTGTATCACTTTTCGTGTCACTTTCTCTCACTCCCAGAACAACCACCCGTCATAAGTGGTTGATTTTTAGCGGTCCCGTAGGGATTCGAACCCCAAACCTTCTGATCCGTAGTCAGAGATTTAAATTATCTCTGGTTCGATCTCATCTGGATAATAGGTCTAAATCGTGTTCTAACGGGGTTTTTTATATTTTTAATTGGTTTGACCTGGTCTGATTTGGTTAAAATTCCTCAAATTGTTTCACTATTCGTTTCACTTTTTTGTCTGAAATCTTGACTTCTGGTGTTTTTAGATTAATTTTGGGTGAAGGTAATTATCAATGGTCAGATTTAAGTGTCAACTCTGTCTAAAAAAGGACAAAGACAAAAAGAGAGTAACCGAACTTGGGGATAAGTACCCATTGTTCTTGTTTGTCAAATTTGGAACTCAGAAAACCTACATCGGGATCACTAAACTGGTTAAAGACCCCCTCAAGACCCATTACACCCAGAAGGAATACGATGAAATCTCTTCGATTAAGACTATTCGAGAAGTTAAAGATCAAAAAGTCGAGTTTTACAGGTTGGAGGAAGAGTTTAATGAAATGATTATCAAAAATGACCTGAGAACCCTCAAAGAAGTCAAAGATTTTATCAAAAATCGAGGGAACGAGATTAACTCGACACCAAAGGAAGTTTTTTTAGGATCAAAATTTGACCTGAAAATTCAGGAAAAAATTGACAAAAAGAAGTCCGAGGACGAATACAAAACCACCAAAAACCACATTGACAGGTTTATTAAGTCTATGAAAAAAGGTTCAGGGATAGACAACTTTCCTTTGAGGTTCGTGAATGGATCATTTGTAACTGAGTTAAAAGATTTCTTGTCAAAGGATCCCATTAACAAATCTTCTTCAGTTAGTTCCAAGGTCATTCCCCAAAATTCACGTGTGAGAAGTCAATCGACCATTAATACCTATCTAAGAGAGTTTCGATCGGTATTAAAATCATCCTCGATAAATTGTGAAAATTGGTTTTCTGGATGTGACCGAAAAATATCACAAAAGGGTATTCGAGTGTTACAGGATCACGAGTTAGTTAAACTATTTAATTACCAGACCGATGATACAATGAAAAGATGGTCTGTTAATATTTTACTTTTAACTTATTTTTTTCACGGATGTAACCTGATTGATTTAATCAACCTTAAAACAAAAAATATCGGGACGGTCAACCCCGACAAATCAAAAGACTACTTTGTGAATTTTGAGAGAACAAAAACCAAAGACAACATGAATGATGGTCTTGAATTGACCATTTACCTCGACACTGAAAAATTGAATGATCTTTTGAAGTATTTTGAATTTAACCCAAAAATTGATGAGGAAAATCCAGAAACGTTTTTATTTAAATTGTCACCCCCTAATGTAGATCTTAAATTCAAAGAGTACCATAGAGGTGACATTGATTCCACTGTTCTATCTCAATATTGGAACCGATCCTGTAGTCGTTACCTCAAACTAGTTTTTTTTGAACTTAATATTCTCAAAAAAGGTTGTTTAAAAGTTGTTCGGAAAACCACGGTAAACAAGATTGAAATAGTAAGATCCATCTCTATTAATGATGTCGACGGTTGGAGAGACCCATTCATCTTTGTAAGACATTATCAAGACCTAGATAACAAAATTTTTAATTCGAAGAAAACCTTTGACGGTCTTTACAAAATTTTAACACCGTCAACTTAACAGACGATCTGGTTCAACTTCAACATGGAGACTTTTTGTTAGAAAGTTAATCGAAAGAGTTATTGACCTTTCTTTATCTTACCGATCTTTGATTTTCGTTCTCTAGGACTATTCAAGTCTTTCAATGACATAAAACGTTCGACTTCATCTTTATGAAATTTGTAGGACTTCCCTGACTTTCCAGTGGGTTCTAGTAATTTTTCTTTTCTTTTCTGGTTGATAAAGTCAGTAGAGTACCCCGTTTTTTCAGATACCTGTTGTGTAGTGAGGTAGGTAGGTTCGACCACGTTTATGGGTGTTGATAAAACACACAATTGATCTTGGAGTTCGTCGATCTGTCGTTTTTGAGACTCCAACCGAATTTTTTGTTTACCGATCTCAGACATACAAACTTCAAGTTCTAGGGTGAGGTCAACCACCATTTTTTTGAGTTCGTTGAGTGAAGTTGGGTCAACGTGACCAATTGGGTCAAAATCAGGTAAAGGTTGGACTTCGGGATCCTTCATGAAGATGGAATGGGAGTTACCGAGAAATATACCGTGACTTTGTATGTCAAAATTATAAAGTATCATGGATCAAATATACACAAAAAGTATATCATTCCAAGACCGTCAGATGATATAAATTGATAAAAATTGTTTTGTCAAAAACTGTCAGAATGGAAGTATTGAACTATTGACAACGTTACCCCCCCCCAAATTGACCTGATTTGACAACTGGATTTGTTTATAAATTTTTCTTCCAAAGGACATCACTTTCGTAAATTTTCCCTCACCCACTTGTCTTCCTCGTACTCTGACTTACATTTTTTAGAACAAAATGACGGAACATCATCTTCATCGGGATAATCATATTTATTAATTGTAAATTGTCCATTAGGACACCAACCACATTTATATGTTTTAAATTTCGGACGTCTATCAAATTCTCTTCTCTTTTGTTTTGCGATTTCAGGGTCTGTAGCCCCTGATAAAACGGTTTTTAGTAATTGACCATACAAATCATCCCCCCCAACCTCAACTTGTTTAGTTTGGTTATGGTAAATTGTATCATCAAAAAAACTATTCTCAACTTCAATTTCATGAGGAGTACGGTATTCATTATTTGAAAATTCATGATTTTCATTTTCATGATTTTCATTTTCATATTGTTCAACATAATCGTTTCCTACTTGTGAATTAGTTGAATTAGAATTTTTGAAATATGGAATAATAATATCTGAAATTATTAAATAACCAATAACAACATAAATAAACATTAATGTATAAGTACCGTATTTTTTTACATTGAATTCAATAGTACCCTTGACATTTTCATTCTTAACTTGATAATTTACCTTATTTTCTTTATTTGTTACATGATTTTTTTCTTTATTTGATACTTGAGAATTTAAGTCTTCTAAAAGTGATCTCCAATATGGAACATCCTTAATAAGTTCTATCGTTTTATTTCTCTTGTCTTTACGATACCATTTTCCCTGATAATATCCAAATACACAATCAGAATCCTTTGACACATAATATTGGAACTGTATTTTCTTCCAGTCTACACCACTACAATTTGAATTAATTTTGTATTCCATGGTGAATTTTATTTTTAATAGTTGGTTATTACAGTTATTAGTGATTTACTTAATTCAGATCTGTATCAATTATATTTTAGGATTTCTTGTCAGAGGTTTAGTATTTGAATTAAGGGGAATTACTTATTTCAATTTTTCAATACCAAATTAAACCAAAAATTCATCAAATATGTGGGGTTTTATTTCGATCAACTTTCTATAACTTTTTTCCAAGGAAATTCGTTGAATTAAATCTCTCCAATCGTCTGTGTCTTTTTTAATTTTAGGGTTTTCATCTTGGATTTTTTTGATTTCACCCACATATACTTGAATACTTACGGGTTCACCATCGATTATAAACCTTACTCTTCCTCTCAGGTGGTCGTCCAGTTGTTTTTTGTTTACATCAAAGTTTTCTGGTTTTTTAATCTCAGAAATAGAGAACGTCGGTGACAATAAAGAGTTAATTCGTCTTAATTCTATCATTAACATGTCCATTCGATCCTTCAATGGTTTGATTTCTTTATTTAATTCCTTCACCATCTCATTTTGTTTTTCAACCTTTTTTCTAAGGTTTTCGATGATTTTTTCAAATTCTGGTAATTTCCCCCCAGAATTATATGATTTTCCTTTTAACATAACCAATTATATTATTTGATTGGTCAAAAATACTATATTTCGTCCAAATTCCAAAATCTCATAAAAAACTCTCTTTTTGAGACTATTTCAATGTTTTCAGGGAGTAGGATCACTGGGAAATTTTCTGGATCCAGTCGTAAAATACCACTAAATCTAAAATTTGAAATAGGGTAGTCCCAAGACTTTAGAACGGATAATAACGTTTGATGGTCATCCAAAAATAGAATTTCGAGTAAATCTGTATAACTCACCATTCGATTTTCATGGTGAAGTTCAAAAAGGAGTTTTAAATCTTTTTTGAAAAATAGGATTAAAAAAATTGAATCAATTTCATCTTCGGTCTCAAATTTTTTTGAATAGGAGTACTTTAGTTCTGTTAGACGGTTTTTGATGTATGATAAATGATAATAACTATATTTTGTTGATCCCCCGATATCGAGAAAAATCTGATCAAAGTAGTATCTTAGAAATTCAAGTAATACACCACTACGAAAATAACTCCACTCGTTTAATTCGTTTAAATTATCGGTATAAGGACTTTTTATCCAACTTATCAATTTGTTGTATGAATTAAAAGGGAAACTAATGTACTCTGACAGATCAAACATAAACTGACCCACTTTTCGATATTGGTTAATCGATTGATAGTCATTTTCTTCAAAGAACATTCTTTCACTTAAAATTATATTATTGTGAGTAATCTCATCATTATGAATGATTAAGTTACCGTTGTCCTCAATTATTTTCGACAACGATTTACCCCCATATATCTGTAAGTTTCTCGAGAAAGTTTGAAGGATCGGAATGACAGTCCTGAAAAATTCTTCTTCCCTAAATTGAAATACCTTTGAAAAAATAAAGTACAGTTCATTTTTGATCTTGTTACCAATTAGAAGTATTAGTATCGTTTTGTTGATTACGTCTTGATTATTACGTCCAGTTATGATATGAATTAATCTATCATAAAAGTATCGGTCACGTTCGTCTGGAATGTGAGAGTTTAAAAATTTGAGGACATCCCTATAATTATAGACCCTTTTTTTATCTTTTAAAAGACCTAGACAGATTACTAATTCCGTTATAAGTTTCCTTTTTTGAAATTCCATCTTGTAATCTCAGAATTTTAGTTTTCTAAGATTACTAAATTAATATAAATTTTTATTACTAGGTCTTCACTTGTGAAAGGTCTATTCCCCACAATTGTGAAAAAAACTCATCTCTATCCACGATTTTAACTGTTTTCATGAATTTTAATGTAGGTGGTAAAAACAACCCAGTATTTTGAACCTCTGGGACTTTTAGTCCCTCAATGGATTTCAGGAACTGAAAATAGTAAATTTTAAAGAAAATTTTATGTATTTGTTTTCCACTAAATCCAAGTGTATTCTTACAAAAAACCGTAAAGAGTAGTTTCATTTCGTTTTGGAAGTACAATGAAAAAAATACATCGTCGATTTGTTCACCAGATAATTGAGGAAAATATACATACCCAAGATCGTTTATTTGACTTTTAATTTGTTTGTGTATCAAGTCAAAAGATTGGATAGATCCCCCTAGTTTTGAATAGACATTTTCAATCAACATTTTGAAAAATTGATTAAAAAGTCTCATGGAGTTTTTAGTTCTGTCAGTGTAGGTGTCTCCATCTGTTTCTTCGGTGAATAATTTGGATTTATTCATCTGGTACGGATTGACATAAGAGGTTAGATATTGGAGTATACTCTCAGTAATTTCATCATTTTCATTTTTTTGAGACTTGACTTTATCATATTTCAAATCGTACTTCTCCCCAAATTCAATAAAAATCGGTACAACAACTCGATAAAACTCGTCAGAATTATAATTAAACATCCTTCGATGGATTAAATCGACAATTTCGAGGTGTTTAAGTGTAAAAAATAAGGGGTATTTGTTATTTGGATCTTTCTGAATTTTTAGTAGTCTAATAAATTCGAAATAAAAATCATCGTGAATTAAGTCTAGTAGTTTTTGATTGATCAATTGATTAATTTCTTGTGGTGTATATTCAATTTCAATTTCATCAATTAGTGACTTTAAAAGTAATATCTCTGTTAATTTTTTTCGGTCAAGGAATTTCATGGTTCTAGGTTAATTTTTTGAATAAATTCATCATTTGTAATTTCAGGAATTTCAGACGGAACCATATAAATCTCATTTGATGAATACTCATCGTTAAATTCAATTATTTCAAATGGAATTTTTCGGATGGTTGGATAGATTATTCGTTCATAAAACTCACTTGGTGATGTGTCACTTATAAAAAGTGTATTGTAAATTTTGGAAATAACTCCCGAGTTGAGAATTAAAAGTAAAAGGGTAATTTGTTCTCTGGGGTTTAAAAATGGTTTTGAAATTTTCATTTTGGGTTGAAGAGGATGAAAGTAACCACCGAGTTCCATTAGATTTAGATGTAAGAACTCATGAAATGATATACACCCCACCAATGAGTAAATCTTTTTTTTTGATTGAAAAAAACAATGGTTTAATATTTCAGTTGATCCGTGATTTCTGTATTTACAAATTTTATTGTCAATTATTTGTTCGATGGTTTTACTACTGTACTGTGATTTATTTCTCAAAAAGTTTAATACATTTGGGAGTTGAATAGGATGATTATTTTTTAAAAAATTATAATCAAATGGGGATTTCCTTTTTGATTTCGTGTTGTTAATTGTATTTTCAATGAACTGTACATTTGAAAGTTGAATATGTCTAGAGGGTAACATTACAAATTCAATTTTAATTGAATTTATTTGGTCAATCCGTTCATGAAGTAAGATATCTTCTTTGAGTACTTTCAGACATCTTACTATTAGGTCTGTTAAAAATAATTTTGATTCCGTGTGTACGTCCTCGTATAATATGGATATTAAGTTTTTTATTTTTAAGACTAAGAAGTGAAATTTTATTTCTTCAACCTCGATTGTTCCATTACTTTTTTGATTTACAGTTTCAAAAATCGTATACCCATTGATTTTTTTGAGGTGATCCAGAACCTCATTAATGAATAGGGTACGGTTATAATTTTTACAGTATTTTTTTCCTTCCTGAAAAATCATTAATTCAATTATTGTCTCTTGTAGTTTTCTGGTCATTTAGATTATTTACTCTGGTTTTTTTTGATTTCCTAAAAAAATTTTTCAAAAATTTTTAGAGGTAGTTGTTACTGACAGGTATTGATTTTGGGGGTTCGATTTTGACTAAATTTTTCTAAAATTTTTTCGAGGGTATTGAAGGTTTTTAATGTATAGTTTGATAGGGAGGAAAGGGGGGGATACCCCCCCCATATTGTTGAAGAGGGGGGAATAGTCGGAAATGGGGGGGGGGAGGTGATTTGTTCTTTTGTGAGTATATCTGATTTAGGTTTGTCTAGATGAACACAAATATACAAGAATATCAATAAAAAGTTCAAAAAACATATAAATAGATATAAACACCTTAAGTCACTCCTGTTAGGTTGTTTTTTTGACTTCAGAGTATACCTGGTATTTTTTTACTAGGGGGAGTTTTTAAGGGTAATTGGAGGAGGATGGGTCTCTAAACAAAAAAACTCACAGAAATCACGTAATATTTGAAACCCACCCCGACCTCCTTTTCAATACGTCATCAGGACGTTTTAGATGACCTCTGGTTAACTTTCACCCAAGAACCTATGTACCAGTTCCATTGTCTTTTGATCAGTGTCCTTTAACCTCTCAAAATGGATTGGTTCAATTCCCATTTCTTTTAAGACTGGATGTACTTTTCGGATGATCTGTCTTTTGGAACGGTTGTTGTATTTTGATTTTTCAAATTCAATCCCTTTGAACCACGTTCCTCGATATTCGTGACCGTATTTTTTAAAAATTTTGTTCCAAGAGGTTATGTGATATTCACGGTAGTGTTTTACAAGGTTTGAAATATATTTCGTTTTAGGATCATCCGAAAATACATTGGATAGTTTTTCATTTTCTATAAAACTCATGTGACATAATGGACATGTGATTTCTTCGAGTTCTTTCATTTTGTGTTTTTTTACGTTGAATAAATTATAGTAATAAAAATCAGAAAGTCAAAAGGGAAGATCATCATCTACAGGTAGAGGAAGTTCTCGGTGATGTGGTTTTTCGTAACTATCGTCACGAAAGTCTACTGAATCATATTCGTTTATATGAGTAAAATACATAAAACTGAACTCCTCTTCGTCGTTGAGATACGATACAAAAAATCCCAAATTTTTTAGAATTTCAACCATACTTTGAAATGATGGTGGTTGATCGACCGAGATGTTCATTTTTGAATCTAAAGTGATACCAATACGAACAGATGAATCATAATATAATCCAACTAGGTAAATAAAGTCTTTGTAAAAGGACACTATATTATTGAAAGGATCAACTAGGTTTGAGAATTGGAAATTGATGATTTCAATTCCGTTGTCACCGTCTTCGATGAATTGGATTATTGACCCGTATTCACTTTGAACAAATACAGAATCAATTACACCATTGGATCCATATTTTCCAAAATCAAATTTGTAAATTTTTGAAGTGAAGTAAGTAGATCCATTGGGTAGTTCTCTATTTTCGTAATTTTGATTATGTATGTATTCAACTAATTTCTTAAATTTTTCTGAATATCTGTATGAATTATCTGAATTATATCTTTCAGTTTCATATATGTTATTATGTAAAAGTATTTCATTATTAATTTTTATTTTTTTCATAATTTCTGTTTTTTTATTAATTATATTTTACAATTACGAAAAGTCAAATTATCTTTTTATTATACTCAAAAGAACTTATTAACACTATACTACTTCATCTTTTTTAATAATAATTTTGAAAAAAATAAAAGTAAATAGAAAAAT
>Ga0214923_10008518_pt1 | contig 10890 bp, 9 predicted proteins | sample LL1510_MetaG_FD_177993 | JGI IMG/M metagenome (GOLD analysis project Ga0214923, IMG submission 177993) | Freshwater microbial communities from Lake Lanier, Atlanta, Georgia, United States - LL-1510 | ecosystem: Environmental > Aquatic > Freshwater > Lake | place: USA: Georgia | collected 2015-10-15
GGAATTTCACCAGGCCAGTTACCATGTATATGCTCAACTGGAGTACTCCACTCAAGTGTGTTACTTTCCCAAGGATTTTGAGAAGCTTTCTTACCTTTGAAAATGCTATAGAAGAAGTTCCAAAGAAAGAACAACTGAGCAACACCACCCATAATAGCAGCGATGGTAATTAATTTATTGACATCCATCCAAACGTCGAATTCTTTCACCAAAGTAAATTGGTAGTAACGACGTGGAACACCAGCTAATCCCATAAAGTGCATTGGGAAGAATACCAAATACGCAGAGATGAAGGTAAACCAGAAGTGGAAATAACCCAAAGTATTGTTCATCATTCTACCAAACATTTTTGGGAACCAATGGTAAATACCAGCGAACATACCAAAAATAGCAGCAGATCCCATTACCAAGTGGAAATGTGCAACAACGAAATAACTATCATGCAATTGAATATCCATTGCAGCGTTACCCAAATAAATACCAGTTAATCCACCAGAAATAAAGAATGACACCAAACCAATAGAAAACAGCATTGCAGGAGTGAAACGCAAGTTACCTCTCCACAAAGTAGCCAAATAGTTAAACGCTTTTACAGCCGATGGTACTGCAATAATCAATGTCAGTATCATAAATACAGATCCCAAGAAAGGATTCATACCTGTAATAAACATATGGTGACCCCATACAATGAATGACAAAATAGAAATACCCATCAATGAAATAATCATTGCTGTATAACCAAAGATTGGTTTACGTGCATTTGTAGAAATTACTTCAGAAGTAATACCCAAAGCAGGCATCAAAATGATATATACCTCAGGGTGACCTAGGAACCAAAATAAATGTTGGTATAATACAGGGCTACCACCAATGTTTTCTAATGCACCAACTCCCTCTAAGTAAATATCGCTCAAGTAGAAAGAAGTACCAAAACTTCTATCAAATATCAAGAACAATGCTGCACCCAATAACACTGGGAACGACAATACACCCAAAATAGCGGTGAAGAAAAACGCCCAAATAGTTAATGGCATTCTGTTCATGCTCATTCCTTTGGTACGCATGTTCAACACAGTTGAAATGTAGTTAATACCACCCAATAATGAAGAAACAATGAATAATGCAATTGCTACTAACCAGAGTGTCATACCCAAACCAGAACCTGGTACGGCTTTTTCTAAGGCTGATAATGGAGGATATACTGTCCAACCTGCAGATGCTGGTCCAGTTTCAACAAAGATTGAAATTAATAATACAACAGAAGACATAAAGAAGAACCAATAGCTCAACATATTCATGAATGGAGATGCCATATCTCTTGCTCCTACTTGTAATGGAATGAGTAAATTACTAAAGGTACCACTTAATCCTGCCGTTAATACATAGAATACCATGATTGTACCGTGTATGGTAACCAATCCCATATAAAAATTAGGGTCAATCTTACCATCTTTACCCCATTTTCCTAATAAGGTTTCTAAAATTCCAAATTGTTCATCGGGCCATGCCAATTGCAAACGGAATAATAAAGACATTCCCATACCAACAATACCCATGATAATACCTGTAATCAGGAATTGTCTTGAGATCATCTTGTGATCCATAGAGAAGACATACTTACTAATGAAGCTCTCCTTGTGGTCGTGGTGATGTGAATCGTGCTCTGCGTGTAAAGCTGCTGTGCTCATATTCTTTTTCTAAAATAATTTGTTAATTTTTAACTACTGACCCTTGTTTTACCGCAGTAGAATCGGCTTTTGGCGCTGCTGGAGCAGCAGGCGCTGCTGGCGGAGCCACAAATGGTGTTTGAGTTGCTAACCAAGTTTTGTACTCTTCTTCGCTACCTACAACAGTGATTTTAATTTTCATGTTGTAATGCGCTGCACCACAAATTTTGTTACAGTATAAGAAATAATCAAACTCAGGATTGTTTTTGGCTGCTCTCGCTTCTGCAGTTGTTTTAATTGGCGTAAAAGCAAAACTTGTTGGCATACCTGGCACACAGTTCATTTGTGCTCTAAACTCAGGCATATAAGCAGAGTGAATTACATCTCTTGCCCTGTATTTAAAGATATATGGTTTGTTCTTAACAAGTACAATTTCGGTAGTGATTTTATCGTCTTTCGCAGTACCGTTGAACGTTTCATGGTCTTTTTGGTAAGCAATGATACGTTTGATAGCCGTATTTTTACGCTTGATGTCTTTCTCTAATTGACGCTCATATGCTCCAGAAATCAAATCATTGTATTTGGTCTTCATCTGTTTGAATTCCTCTGGATATGAATTGCTCATTCCAGTTGAAACATAACGATCGTATTGCGCTTTCCACAATTTTGAAGAATCTTCAATTGAAGCTTTCACAACTTCTAATTTTTTGATTTCACCTTTCAATTCATTCACCAACGAAGAAACAGCACTGTCTTCTGCTACACCCAAAGGATTGGTACCAGAAATAAAATTGAAATTGGCTGTTCCCAATTGTTTATCGTCACCGGCATAACGTGCTTTCCAACCGAATTGATAAGCAAACACCTCGATTTCTTCGCTGTTTTTATCAATATCAGTTGTAATCTTTGTCCAAGTACTGAAACCACGTAAAACTAAAAAAGTTAAAACAATGGCAGGAACAATTGTCCAAATGATTTCTAATTTATTGTTATGGAAAAAATAAGCAGCTTTGCGGTTTTTATCGTATTTGTATTTGAACATGAAATAAAACAATAATACTTCAGTAACTACGAATACAAAAAAAGTAAATCCAAATGTCCAATAGAACATTGAATCTAAGGTTTCACCATGTGCTGAGGCATAATCACCTAATTTTAGGTATTTGCCATGTATTTTCATTTCGTACCAAACACCAATTAAACCCAAAACAAGGAAAATAATCCCCGCCCACGCGTTTACGTTGTTCCAGCTCACAATGGTTTTACCAGTGATCTTTTCAGTCAAACTGCCAATGTCAAAAGAGCGGGCAATTACCAAAATAATCAATACAGCCAAAACTAGAGTCAAAATACTCGCCCAGTCCCATGCCATAGGATTAAATTCAGTAGGTGGTGCTACTACGTCATCAGCGGCCAATAAAAATATTGGCGTTAACATTAGCCCAAAAATTGCTAACGTTTTCTTAAACAATGAGTTACTTTTAACTCCAAATAGATTAAGCTTCATCTTTCTAAACCAAAAAAGGGTTTTTCGTCGGGCAAATTTACTTATATCTGCCATTAGTTGGGGGAATTTTTCAATGTTTTTTTAAAGTTTTATATAATTTCACTACAAAAAAAAATCAATAAATAATTAATTCTTTATATTTCAATGAGTTGACTTTTCAAAAAAAATTGACAATTCTATAAATTCTTCAACACTTAATTGCTCTGCCCTTTTGCTCAGCCATTTATCTGGAATAATAAAATTACTGTTGGCTGATGTCAAAGGCTTTAATGCATTGTGCAACGTTTTTCTCCTTTGTGAAAATCCATGCTTTACCACCAATTTTAAATTCTTATAACTGCACTGCGGTAAATCATCCCTCAAAACACAACTCATCACCCCACTCTTTACCTTTGGCGGTGGATTAAAAGATCCCTCATTCACCGTAAACTCATATTTACAATTGTAATAGGCTTGCAAAATAACACTGGTTATTCCATATTCTTTGTTGCCATGCTCCGCACAAAATCTTTTGGCAACCTCTTTTTGGAACATTCCCGCAAACTGTTCTACCCTTTTGCCCGACTCTAACATTCTAAATACAATTTGGGTAGATATGTTGTAAGGATAATTGCCAATAATTGCCAGTTTTTCGCCTTCAGGCCATTCCGTATAGGGTATTTCTAAAAAATCCCCCTCTATTACTTTTAGTCCCTCAGCCCATTCTTGACGACCTAAATAATCCACCGACTCCTTATCAATTTCTATCACCGCCAATTTATTGCCCCATTTTTCAAACAAGGAAGTGGTCATGACGCCCATTCCTGGACCTATTTCAATAACCCCATCCAAATCATCAACGAGTAAATCGCCAATTTTTTGGGCAATGCCTTTATCAGTTAAAAAATGTTGTCCAAGTTGCTTTTTTGCAGTTACCTTGTCGCTATTTGCATTCGGTTTTCTAAACATTATTTCTCCCAATAAATCATGTAATACTTCGTCACCGTTTCTTTTAATGCCGCCAAGTTATAATTGTCAGATGCCTCAGCAACATCTTGTATTTTTCCATTTTTTCTCAAAATTCTAATTCCCCCACCCTCTGTTTTATATGCATGATTTTCAAGTATTCCTTTTTTAATGAAAAATTCAGCCGCCAATGCCTCACTTATTCCAAACAAATTTGCCGCCTGCTGCGTAACCAACGTAAACATTTCGTCGGTAATGGGTTCTAATCCAATTTTAATCTTTGGCAATTGCCTATTTAACATCCTTCCACACAAAACCGATAAAATTTTGTCTTCGTGAAACTGCCATTGCTTTAAACTCGACATGATATCAATATCGTCTAAAGCCAAAAATAAATCCAATGCCTCATTGTCGAAATTGCTCGCATTTACATCTTTAAACAAAAAATGCATCAACGGATGGTATGTGCCCAAAGTAGAACCGGCCATTGCCAGCTGCCTTGCCCTTTGCAAAATTGAAATTAACATCGCATCGGAAGCAATCACCGTTTTGTGCAAGTAAACTTGCCAATACATCAATCTACGGGCTACCAAAAATTTCTCAACACTATAAATGCCCTTCTCTTCAACCACCAAATTTCCCTCAGAAACATTCAACATATGAATAATTCTATCGGCTCCCACAATACCCTCACTCACTCCAGTGTAAAAACTATCCCTCAACAAATAATCGAGCCTGTCCATATCCAATTGGCCCGAAACCAATTGTCCTAAAAACGGCTTTTTCGAATAAGTGCCTTTGAAAATTTCAATTGCCAAGGTGAGTTTACCGTCAAATTCAGTGTTCATTCTTTGCATAATTTGCAAAGAAATTTCTTCATGCTGAACCCCATGAATTAAGGTATGTTCTAAAGTATGGCTGTAAGGACCATGTCCAATATCGTGCAGCAATATGGCCAATGAAACGCCTTCTTTTTCATCTTCGGTAATTTCAATACCCTTGCGCTGCAAAGTTTCAACGGCTTGAATGGTTAAATTCAAAGCACCCAAAGCATGGTGAAAACGGGTATGTGTGGCACCTGGATAAACCCATTCACTCAATCCCAACTGCCTAATTCTGCGTAAACGTTGAAAATACGGATGCTGAATTACATCATAAATCAATGCGCTTGGCAACGCCAAAAATCCATGTAATGGATCATTAATGATTTTACTTTTGTTGGCTGTAACCATTTATGCTACAAAGTTACGACTTCTCATCCCAAAGTAATATACCACCCATGGGATCGGGTCTTTTTAATCGCACTTGGTCTAAAAATTCCCTCAAATTAAATGCAAACTGATCTGTGGGATTCAATCTTAAGTATACTTCATAATCATAAACCATTTCTATCCACTCTTGGTCGTTGATGCCTTTTGTATGCATTTTTCTCCTAAAAACGGATCCCATTTTTAGCCACGCCTTTGGATTTTCACCTTCCACCCCATGCGAATTCTCAATTCTCTGTTTGGCTTTGGCAATATATTTCTTGAATAAGAACAATGTTTTATCGTCGTTAGATTGACGTTCCGCGCTCAATGCCAAAAACCAATAATTCTGCTCTGCATTGCTATCTAATGCCACCAAACTCAATAAAGTTGAATCGGCTTCGGCAAACTTCTGTTGCATAAGTAACGCATGACATAACAATTGTTGAACACCAGGCACATTGTTTCTGCGCAACTCTTCACGATAAATACCTTCGGCCATTCTGTAATTGCCTTTGTTCATGCAGTCATGAGCCCTCGCAATGGGCGGCATTTCATCTTCCGGGCTATATTGGGCATTAACACAATTTCCGGCAAGGATTAAAATGAACAATAAGTTTTTAAACGACATGCAACAAAAGTAAAAATCTTTCGGCAACTTTGCATAAGTCATGTTCCGACCATATCACTTTTTGCTGTTTCTTATTTTTATATCTTCTTTTGAGGGATGTAAAAACGCTGACGATTTTTTTAAATCAGCAGGGAATCCGCAATCCATTCAACGCCCATTGAATGATTTTAACGCCATTGAAATTGGCGAAAAGTTTTTGGTTTACATTACCCAAGACAAGTCTGTCCCTCAAAATATTAACATAGAATATTTCGAAAACCTGAATGCCAAAATTCTAACTGCCATCAATAACAATACCCTAAAAATTACTGATGAAAATAGTTACAACTGGACACGCGATTTAACCGTTAGACCCAAAGTAACCATCAACATCCATAAATTGAATGACTTAAATATTCAAGGAGCTTGTGAATTGATTTGCTTGGACACAATATTCACGGGCAATTTGAACATCAACATGCATTCAGTGAAACCGGCTATAATTAAAGTGAATTGCGGAAATTTATACGGGGGAAGCGACAATCTAGGTCCTATCTCTTTTGAGGGACTGGGTACAATTTTCTCTTGGAGTTGCGAACAAGGATCTTGGTTTGATGCCAAAAAACTCTATTGCGACGATGCATACATTCGACATTACACCAAATTAAATTGCTTTGTTTATCCTGAAAAGCAGTTCGAAGCCAATATTTATAACAGCGGGAATTTATATTACAAACCCCGCACTTTTTACAAATCACAAATCAACACTTACGGAAGTGGCAGAGCCATTCCAGAATAACCCATGAACTTATCTCACATTCACGTTGAATATCCTTTTACTTACGGATTAATTGCCCTCATTACTTTGGTATATTTTGGCACCATGGGGAATCCCCAAATTGCAGAAAATTTACATTTTAGCAGTTTTCAAATCCGAAAAAACAAGCAGTATTACCGCATTTTGTCTCCCGCGCTCATTCATGGCGGTATCGTTCATTTGATCATGAATGGCATCGGTATTTACTATTTTGGACCTGTAATTGAGCAATTTTTTGGCGCGTTTTGGTCTTGGATTATATTTATTTTGTCGGTTGCCGGAGGTTCAATCTTGCCACTTTGGGTGCGCAGAGAAGAGTTGAATTACCAAGCGGTTGGTGCATCGGGCGGTGTAAGTGGATTGATTATGGTGGGTATGTTTTTATATCCCGACATGCAAATTGGGTTGATGTTGTTTCCCGTATTAATTCCAGCATGGATTTTTGGAATCATTTACACATTGGGAAGTATTGTATTGACACAAACTCCTGATAGGAATCGCATTTCTCATGAGGGACATTTGGGTGGATTATTATTTGGAGGGATGTTCGCGCATTACTTTTTACCGAGCGAATACTTAGGAGAAAAGCAATTGTACCTGTGGTATTTTGCCATTATACCCATTGTGTTATTTGTGATTGCACAGAGTGTATTTCCTCAGTATTTTTACAAAAAGCGCTAAGAGTAAGGGGCGTATCATTTTTAGAATCGCCTAAAATTGGTTATATTTGCAGAGTTCTTGCCCAGTTGGTGAAATTGGTAGACACGCCATCTTGAGGGGGTGGAGTTCGAAAGAATGTGCTGGTTCGAATCCAGTACTGGGCACAAAAAAAAGGCTGCATTTGCAGCCTTTTTTGATTTTGTGAAAATTGCAATTATAATTTAAATTACTTTAAAAATAAACTTTAGTATCTAGTTTCTCTGTTGAATATATTGGATTTTCAAAATTTTCAATGCCAACAGAATTTGCCTTTGTAAAAATGAGCTTTTTATACTCATTTCGTATAATTCCCATTTCTGACAACAAGATAATAAGTCCAATTATAACAATGATAATCATGATTATAAAAGTTCCACGAAAAATTGCTTTTTCAATTTTTTCTTGATTCATAATCTTCAATTTCATAATAATCACCTTTTAAATATTTTGGCTATAAAATCAATTCGGCTTCCATCAATGCTTAAACGAAACCCCAAAAGACAAGATAAAAAATATTCATCATACAACAAATCTAATTCATCCCACAAAATTGATAGTTTGTAAAATGTTCCTGTTAGTTTGTATATTTGAACTCAGTAGTGTCCCGTTGTAATTAAAAGATATTCAATTGGTTGGAAAAATTAGAATCTTTAAAATGTGATTGATTATTACTAACTAATTGATTTATAGGCTCTTTTTCGAATATAGATATGCTAATAACCTGTAAAAAACTGTAGAGAGTTTGTTGGATTTTGAGCTTTTTCTTGGCTATTGCAACTATTAAATATGAACAAATGGCTATCCATATTTGACAATGAATTGCATTTTCTGATGTTCCATAGAATGATTTGATTTTTAAGTGTTGTTTAATCCATTTAAAAAAGAGTTCGATTTTCCATCTTTCTTTGTAAAGGCCAGCAATTGTTGTTGCCTCAATATCGAAATGATTGGTTAAAAATATAAATGTTTTGTTTTTTTCTAGGTCGTGAAATTTAATTCTTCTAAGGTGCGATGGATATTTTGCCTGAGATTGAGGATGGGTGAATTTTATTGTTTGATCCACCTGAATACCAACTTCTTTCTTGGCTGAATGGCTATAAACACGGTCGAAAGCCATGTTCTCTTTCGCCCTGATAACGAAAAAGGCACCCGCTTGTTGAATACGAAATAACCTTTGATAATCAATATATCCCATATCCATAATATAAAAAGCTCCTGCTTCTATTGGTAACTGATCTAAAATATTTACATCATGCACCGTACCAGGGGTTATTTTTATAAAAGTAGGAATTGAACCTTGTAAATCAAGCAATGTGTGCATTTTAACTGCGCCCTTATTTTGTCGAAATTTCGCCCACGGAAACATCTGTAAACAAAGGTCGATAGTGGTACTATCTAGGGCATAAGCCATATGATCAATATCGTTCAAAAAAGTATTTTCTTGTGCATACAACTTGCGTGTTTGAGCAATCAAAACTTGCGCAAAATCAGCATAGATTCGCCAATTCCTGCGCTCGTTGGCTTTGGCAAGTGTATTCCTAGCCACGGGCTTTTTGATGCCGCTGTGATACAACTTTTTACTCATGGCCTGAAGGCAAGATTCGATGTCTCTCAAACTATCTCTGTAGGTTAACTGTGCGAATGACATCACCAAAAAATGCTCTTTACAACTAAATTCCTTAACTCGATAATCACCATTATATCTGTCCACACATTTACTGAATTCGTAATCAGATATGAGAGACATCAACTGCGAGAAAACTGGCTTTCCAAGATTCATTTTCTAGTTTAATCACATTTTTTGAAAAATTCAAATCGAAAAAACTAAAAATCGCTGTCAACATCAGTATTTATTGGGGTTTACAAGGATTGAAAAAAAGTTAACGGGACACTAGTGAATTGTATTAAAACAAATAGACAAAGTAAAAGATTCCGAATTATACGCTGACTTATTATCGAATTTTTTTATTTCAGAGGAAAAGATATCTCCACTGATTGATATATTAGCAACACGTTACCGTACAAAAAAATTATTCTTAAACAATTTCACAGGTTTGCACATTTTTGTAATTTCTCTCAGATGCGAACATACCTGTCATTACTGTCAAGTTTCAAGAGTTACCGAGAATAAAGACATGTTTGATATGTCGATTAAAAATATCGACAAAGGAATTGAGATCATGTTTAAATCGCCAAATCCTCATGTAACTTTGGAATTTCAAGGTGGTGAAGCATTACTTGCATTTGATAAAATCCAATATGCCATAGAGAAAGCAGAAAGAATAGCTTTAGAAACTGGTAAAGGGCTAACGAAAGTTATTTGTACAAATTTGGCAATTGTAACAGAAGAAATATTAGAATATTGCAAGGAACACGATATTCTTATTTCAACATCCTTGGATGGTCCAAAATTTGTACATGATAAGAACAGACATAAACCACATGCAAGTAGTTACGATTTAACCATTAAAGGTATTGAACTTGCAAGAAGAATTCTAGGACATGACAAGGTTTCTGCTTTAATGACTACCACTAAACTATCACTTGATTATCCAATTGAAATTGTTGACGAATATTTTAATTTAGGATTTCAAGGTATTTTTTTACGGAATATAAGTCCTTATGGATTCGCCTTGAGAAGTGATAAATCCAAGTATGATACAGAAAAATTTATAAATTTTTACAAAAAAGCACTAGAAAGAATTTTAGAATATAATTATCAGGGACATTATTTTACAGAAGATTTAGCGAGGATTTTCCTAATTAAAATGCTATCGCCTTTTAATGTTGGATTCGTGGATTTACAGTCTCCTGCTGGATTAATAAATGGAGTTATTGTTTTTAATTATGACGGGGGGGTCTATGCAACTGACGAAAGTAGAATGCTCGCTGAACAAAACGATTTCACTTTTAAATTAGGGACACTTGATGATAGTTATAATCATTTATTTTTCGGTAAAAAATCACAAGAAATTTCAGAAGTATGGGCAAATGAATCATTAGCAGGTTGTTCGGAATGTGCATTTCAACAATATTGTGGAGCAGATCCAGTTCATAATCATGCTACGCAAGGAGATATGTATGGATACAGACCTAACAGTGATTTTTGTCAGAAAAATATGGAAATTATCAGATATTTAATTGATTTAATGGATAGTGATAATAAAATTAAAAAAATATTTGAATCTTGGGCAAAAACTTCATAGTTCAATTTCACAGTAAAATTGAATATTTAAAAATTATTCTAAACAAAACTAATTTATATTTAAGTTCAGTAGTGTCCCGTTGTAATTAAAAGATATTCAATTGGTTGGAAAAATTAGAATCTTTAAAATGTGATTGATTATTACTAACTAATTGATTTATAGGCTCTTTTTCGAATATAGATATGCTAATAA
>Ga0214923_10008520_pt1 | contig 10889 bp, 9 predicted proteins | sample LL1510_MetaG_FD_177993 | JGI IMG/M metagenome (GOLD analysis project Ga0214923, IMG submission 177993) | Freshwater microbial communities from Lake Lanier, Atlanta, Georgia, United States - LL-1510 | ecosystem: Environmental > Aquatic > Freshwater > Lake | place: USA: Georgia | collected 2015-10-15
AGCCGCTGGCGGCCTTCCGCGACAAGCAGGGCGAGCTTGCGGTCGTGCCGATCCTGCTGGGCATGGGCTGGGTCGTGCTCGTGGGCGGCCTGGGAAGGCTCCTGACCGGCGGCAGCTTGTGGCGGTTCGTTCTCGGCGGGTGCGTGCTCGCCGGGATGGCCTGCCTGGCCTACCTGCTCGCGGGCCAGAAACTCGTGAAGTACTACAACCTCGAGTATCCGCTCTGGGCGCTGGCGGTCGGCCTGTTCGTCGGCAACGCGGCCGGGTTGCCCCGCTGGCTTTCCCCCGCGCTGATCGGCGAGTTGTTCATCAAGACGGGCCTGGTCGTGTTCGGGGCCGAGGTGCTCGTCAGCCGGCTCCTCGCCCTGGGCCTGCCGGGCCTGTTGACTGCCTGGATCGTCACGCCGGTCGTGCTCGTGGCGACCTACCTGTTCGGCGTCCACGCGCTCAAGATCCCGTCACGACCGCTGTGCATGACCCTCTCGGCCGACATGTCGGTCTGCGGGGTGTCGGCGGCGATCGCGACCGGGGCCGCCTGCCGGGCCAAGAAGGAGGAGATCTCCCTGGCCATCGGGCTGTCGCTGTTCTTCACCGTGATCATGATGGTGGCGATGCCGCCGGTGATCCGGGCCATGGGGCTCGACCCGATCCTCGGGGGCGCCTGGATCGGAGGCACGATCGACGCCACCGGCGCCGTGGTCGCGGCCGGCGAGTCGCTCGGCAAGGAGGCGGGCGAGGTGGCCGCCACGGTGAAGATGATCCAAAACTCGATGATCGGCCTGATCGCCTTCGCGGTGGCCGCCTACTGGGCCGGCTGGATCGACCGCGACCCGAACGGCCCGCGGGGCAGCCTCGCCGGCGAGGCCTGGCGGCGGTTCCCCCGGTTCATTCTCGGGTTTCTGGCCGCGTCGCTGCTCTGCTCGTGGTTGCACGCGCAGGGCCCCGAACAGGCGCTCTGGGTCGAGGGGGCGACGACCGGCTTCACGGCCAAGCTCCGGGGCTGGCTCTTCTGCACCGGCTTCGTCTGCATGGGCCTGCAGACCAACTTCCGCGAGTTGGCCCCGCTGCTCGTCAGCGGTCGCCCCGTCGTGCTCTACCTCGCGGGCCAGGCCCTCAACCTCGCCCTCACGCTCGCGTTGGCGAGCCTGACCTTCGGCTGGCTGTTCCGCAAGGGGGTGGAGCCGTGAGCGTGTCGGTCTCCAGGTCGCTGGCGGTGCTCCGGCTTACGCTGGGCGGTGGGCTCGTTGCTCTGGTGTGGTGCGGCCTGTTCCCGCGGCTGCTGGAATGGCCGCCGGTCGCCCGCCACGTGGCCCTGATGGAGGAGCGGCGGGTCGATCCCTCGGCGATGTATTACACCGAACTCGAGCGACTCCCCCTCCGCCCCGCCTGGGTCGACGACGTGCTCGTGCTCTGGCCGTGAGCGGGGCGGATTGGTGCCGGAGGGCCTTGGGTAGCGCAGGCTCGGGGTTGCCCATGCCATCTCGCCGGACGCTCCCTTCGGGCATCCTGCCCTCCGGTCGCTCGGAGGAAACCTCGCTCCGCAATCCTTGCTGCGCTCGGTTTCCTACGCCGCTCGATTGGCATGGGCAACCCCTCGCGGTCCAAACAGCTCGAGATCTGAGCACCCTTGGCCCTAGATGCTGACGAGGCGGTGGTGGAACCGGAGGAGGAGCGCAGGGATATCCGGCACAGTGTTGGCTGACCATGGCAAATGGGCCTGTCGTAGGAATCCCGAAGCGAGCGACGGAGGTTTCACCACCGCCTAAGCAATGCGGCATCCATCCGCCGCGGCGTGGTAAACTTGTGGCTTTACCCTTCCCTGGGACGTCAGCAGCATGCCGCTCCGCCTTGCCTTCAGTTCCAATGCCTACCTCGACGTGCCCGTGGCCGAGGCCGTGGCGCGGATCGCCGGAGCCGGCTATCGCGGGATCGAACTGCTGGCCGACGTGCCCCACGCCTGGCCTGCCGGGCTGCTCGAGGTCCAGAAGGAAGGCATCCGGCGGGCGGTGCGAGACCACGGCCTCACGATCTCGAACATCAACGCCTTCATGATGAACGCGGTCGCCGACCCGCGGCAGCCCTATTGGCACCCCGGCTGGACCGATCCCGACCCGCACTACCGGGCGATCCGCCGCGAGCACACCAAGCGGGCTCTGCGGCTGGCCGCGGAACTCGGGGCCAGGTCGATCTCGACCGAGCCTGGAGGGGAGCTCGCACCGGGGCAGTCGCGCCGCGAGGCCGAGGCCATCTTCTACGAGGAGATCATGCCCGTGCTCGATGTCGCCGCGGCCTGCGACGTGACGCTCCTGGTCGAGCCGGAGCCGGGGCTCCTGATCGAGACGTTCGAGCAGTATCTCGAGTTCGCCGCGCGGGTGGATCACCCCGCGCTCGGCCTCAACTTCGACGTGGGCCATGCCTACTGCGTCGCCGACGACCCGGCAGCCTGGGTGCCCAGGCTCGTTGGTCACACCCGCCACTACCACGTCGAGGACATCGCCGCCACGCGGGTTCACCATCACCTCGTGCCCGGCGAGGGGGCGATCGACTTCGCCGCGGTGCTCACGTCCATCGCCACCCACACCCCCGACACCTGGGTGACCGTGGAGCTTTATCCCTACCGCGATCGCCCCGACGATGCGGCCCGGGCGGCGCGGGCGCATCTGCTGGCGGTGGCCGCAGCCGCCGGCGTGGAGCTGGCCTGATGCTCGCCTGGCTGCGGCTCGTGCGCGTTCCCAACCTCGCGACCGCGGCCGCCGACACGCTGGCGGGCTATCTGATCGTGGCGGCCCTGCGGGAGCTCGGCCCGCCGCCTGCGGCCTGCTGGCTCGCCGTCGCGGCCGTGGTCGCGCTCTACGCCGCCGGGATGGTGCTCAACGACGTCTGCGATCTCGAACTCGACCGCAGCGAGCGGCCCGAGCGGCCGCTGCCCAGCGGGGCCCTCTCGGTGGGCAGGGCGGCGACCGTCGGCGCGGCGCTCCTGGTCGCCGGCGTGGCGCTGGCCGCCGGCGCGGCCGTGGCGGCCGCGTCTCCCTGGCCCGCCGTCGCCGGGGGTGTGCTCGCCGCGGCGGTCTGGGTCTACGACCGGCATGCCAAGGGCACGGCGTTCGGTCCGCCGGTGATGGGAACCTGTCGGGCTCTGGCCTGGCTCGTGGGCATGACGGCCGCCGGCGGCCCGACGGCGCCGGCCGAGTGGCTCGTGCCGGTGGGCATGGGCGTGTACGTGGCCGGGATCACCCTCTACGCCCGCGACGAGGCGGGCCGGAGCCGCTCCGCGCCGCTCGCCGTGGCCACGCTCGTGATGCTCTGCGGGCTGGCGGTGGCGGCCGGCCTCGTCTGGCTGCCCGGGCAGGAGGCCGTGGAACTGGTCGGCGGGGTGCGCATGCCCGCGTCCACCTGGCTCGTGCTCTGGAGCCTGATCGCGACGTCGATCCTGCTCCGGGCCGGTCTGGGCCTCGTCGATCCGACGCCCTCCCGGGTCGGTCTTGCCGTGGGCAACGCGATCATGTCGATCATCACGCTCGACGCCGTGCTCGTGCTGGCCCGGTGCGGCGAGCGGTGGGCGGTGGCCGTCCTCTGCCTGCTCGTCTGGTTCCTGCTCTGGAAGCGGATCGTCCCGCCCACCTGACCCCGCCGCCGCCTTCTCCATGCGTCTCGGCTTCAGCACCAACAGCATCGGTGACGTCGATCCGCTCGGGGCCGTGCCGCTCCTGGCCGACCTCGGCTACCGGTCGGTGGCGATCACGCCCGACCGCCACCTGCTCGACCCCTTCGCGCCCGGGCTCGCCGCCGAGATCGCCGACTGGCGGCGGACACTCGCGGGCCACGGCCTGGCCTGCGTGATCGAGACGGGCGCTCGGCACCTGCTCGACCAGCGGCTCAAGCACGAGCCCACCCTCGTCTCGGCCGAGCGGGCGGCCCGCGACCGGCGGGTCGACTTCACCAGGCGGGCGATCGACATCGCCGCCGAACTGGGTGCCGGCTGCGTCTCGCTGTGGAGCGGCGCGGGCCGCGACGGTGCCGACGAGGCGACGCTCCAGGCCCGGCTGGTCGCGGGCCTCGAGCCGATCCTCGACCACGCGGCATCCCGTGGCGTGCCACTCGGCTTCGAGCCGGAGCCCGGCATGGTGATCGACACGGTGGCCCGCTGCGCCGCGCTCTGCGAGCGTCTCGGTCGCCCTGCGGGCCTCGGGCTCACGATCGACACCGGCCACCTCGAGTGCCTGGGGGAGCGTCCGGCGGCCGAGGTGATCCGGCCGTGGGCCTCGCGGATCGTGAACGTGCACGTGGACGACATGCTCGCCTGCCGGCACGAGCACCTGCCGCTGGGCACGGGCGAAGTCGAGTTCGCCCCGCTCCTGGCCACGCTGGCCGCGGCCGGCTACGCGGGCGGCCTGCACGTGGAACTCCCCCGGCAGTCGCACCGCTGGCTCGACACCGCCCGCGAGTCGGCCCGATTCCTGATGCCGCTGATCGCGGCGGGGAGTCGTGGGTAGCCCAGGCTCCGCAACGCGCGCCGCATTGGTTCGCCGGCGGTGACATGCTCGGAACCTTCGGACTTTGCGAGTACTTACACGATAGGTGTGGCCGCGTGCGTGCTGCGCAAAGCTCCTCGGTTCCTGCGCGTGCCCCCGACCGGCTCCTCAGCATCCATGTTCTTCGATCAAGCAGCAGCCGGCGATCCATTCGGCGTATCCATGGACCGCGAAGGGCTGCCGGTTCCCCGGAGCCGGCGTTGCTGGCAAGCGCAGGCAGGATGCCGAAAGCGCAGCCAGCATCGAGCGAGCGAAGGGCAGGATGCCCGCAGCGAGCGTCCGGGCGACGGGGACCGGCAGCCCTGAGCTATCACCCAAGGCTCACTCGAGCGACCGGCGAGACGACTCCCTACGCCTCACGCCCACTCCGGTGGCGGCTCGATCGCGTCGGCGGGCCGCTTGCCCGCGTCGGCGCGGCCGGAGCCGCTCAGGCGGCTGGTCGCCTTCACGGTCATGTCGCCGTCGCAGGCGATCTGGCAGGAGAGCCGCAGGCCCGGCGTGCCGGCGAGCCCCTTGGCCGCGAGCACGGCCTGCTCGGACTTCGTGATCGCGGCCGGCTCACCGGCCAGGAACTCCACGCGGCAGGTGGTGCAGCGGGCCACGCCGCCGCAGGCGTGGAGCTGGTCCACGCCGCACTCGTCCAGCAGGGCGTTCACCAGCCGCTTGCCGGCCGGCACCTCGAAGTCGCCCACGCCTTCGACCGTCAGTTTCGCCATCTGGTTGCTCCTGGTTCTTTCGTGCAGGCTACTTCTTGCCCTTGGGGTCGAGGTTCGCCGCCAGCTCCTCGGGAGTGAGCGACGTGGCGAAGCCCTCGCTGGGCACGTCCACCCCGGCCGTCCAGGCCAGGGCGTTGAGCATCAGCGTGCGGAAGTCGTCGTTGCCCCAGTTCGCGTGGTAGTGGGCGCCGGTGCAGCCGAAGCCGCGACCGCCACCCGGCCGCTCATACGCCCAGGCGAGCACCTCGCGGCCGCCCTTGTTGGCCCGCACCGTCGGGTTGTTGCTGTGAGGGCCGTCGGGCCGCTCGCGGGTCGCGTCCGGCGGCACGGCCGTCAGGATCATCGTCAGCCCCGCTGTCGGCTTCCCTTCGGCATGCTCCTTGAACCGCATGTGGTAGTACCACTCGTCGTTGGTCTCGAACGGCTTGACGCCCCGCGTGATCGGATGGCCCTGGGCGAGCTCCGTCTTCGACAGCGTCCAGTGCGGGTTCACCGACCAGTGGGGCTCGAAGTAGCCCCCCATCCAGTCGAGGAACTGCGGGCCACCCTTCTCCTTGGGCACCTCCACGGCGTAGTGGAGGCAGGCGATCCCCACGCCCCGCTTGGCGAGGGCGTCGATCTGGGCCAGGCGGTTGCTCTGGAGCACGGGGTGGCCGCCGCCGCCGTCGGCGAAGAAGAACACGGCGTCGGCGTTGTCGAACGCGGTCGGGTCGGTCGGCCAGCCGCCGGTGTAGACCTCCGTGACGAGCTGCGGGCAGGCCTCGGCCAGGCACTTCTCCAACAGCAGGCAGCCCGCCCGGAACTCGTGCTGGCCCGAGCCGTGGCTGGCCCTTCCCGCCACCAGCACGAGCTTCTTCGCACCGTCGGCCAGCCGCGTCCGCTTGAGGCGGACGTCCTTGAACTCGGCCTTCATCGGCGGTCCGGCGTGGAGCTGCAGCGCGAGCACGCCCTGCACGGCCCGCTTGCCCTCCTGCTCGTCGACCGTCTCCGACATCAGCTGGCCGTTGATGAAGTGCTGGAGCCGCGGCCCCTTGGCGACGATCCGGTAGGCGTTCCACTCGCCCGGCTTGATCACCTCCTGCAGCTTCGCGGTGTCGCCGATCGGCTCGCCCGGCTGCTTCTTGCCGTCGGCCCCGATCGTCACCCGCTGGCCCCGCAGGCAGAGGATGCCGCGGCCCCGCTCCTCGTAGAGGATCCCGGAGTAGGTCTTGCCACCCTCGAAGTCGCCCTGGTAGCCGCCGACGACGAAGTCGCCGAAATCCTTGCTTCGATACTGGATGCCGCTGTTGCCCTTCTCGGTGATGCGGTACTGCAGCTCCAGTTCGAAGTCGTCCACCTCGCCGGCCCGCCAGATCAGGAAGGTGTTGCCCTTGGTCGGCTTCTCGGCCGTGGTCTCGCCGACGATCACGCCGTCCTCGACCCGCCAGAACTCGGGCTTGCCCTCCCAGCCGGAGAGGCTCTTGCCGTCGAACAGGGGCACGAAGCCCGCGTCTTCGGCGCGGCCGGCGGCGGCCGTCAAGGCGAGCGCGAGCACGAAGCCGGCTGCTGCCAGGCGGGTGATCAGCCGCGGCAGCGCGGTGGTGAAGCGATGCGATGTCACTGGGCAAACCTCCGAAAGCCGGCAGGGAAGGGGGCCACGCCGGCCACCCGCGCGGGCATTATGCCACGGATGGCGTCCCGGCGCCGCGGCTCAGCGACGGGCGGGAAACCGGCCGTCGGTTCGGCCGCGCGGCAGGCGGGCCGTGTCGAAGGAATCGGCGTCGAGGCCGAGCATGTCGAGCAGGTTTTCGAGCGACCCGACCCGCGTGCCGTAGAGCTTGGCCGTCTTCAGGGACCGGTCCCGCCGCTTCTCCTCCGTCGCCCAGCCGGGGACCTCGTCGCCCGCCGGCGGTGGGCCGAGGTCAACGACCAGGGCCGTGTCGGTGCCCACGCCCTCCACGACCCGCCCGCCGGCCTTGGTGACCAACTCGGTGAGCATCTCGGCATCGGAACGGCCGTCGGCATCGACGTCGGTGAACCCGACGATCACGATGGCCGGCGAGACGCCGGGCGCCCAGAGGCTCGAGGCCACCCCGTCGCCCGAGAGGATCGGGTTCCGTGAGTCTTCCCGGCGGACGACCGCCCGCACGAGGTTCGGGCCTTCGATCGCGGTGACCTCGACCACCGCCTTGCGATCACCGAACTGCGGCCGCTGCCCGCCCGGCGGAAACACATGGAGCACCAGGCCGGGGCGGATGCCGCTGGTCGAGCGGCAGGACACGAGCACCGTGCCGGAGCGAGCGTCGACGTCGATCACCCGGCCGTCGACGCCGTCGATCCGGTCGGCGGCGGGCTGCAACTTCGCGATCGCCTCCTGCACCGCGGGGTCGGCGATTCGGGCCACGCTCAGCAGTTCGTTGAGCCGGGTGATCTCCTTCGATTGGCTCCGCAGCTCGTTGCGGATCAACTCCAGTTGCTCCTCCGGCTTCTTTTGGTCGAGGCCGACGCGCCGGGCCGGCGGCAGGTATTCGCCCACGCCCACGATCTGGACCTTGAGGCTTTCGAGGTCGCGGGCCTTCTCCTCCTCCGACCGCTTTTCGTCGAGCAGTTTGCCCTGCTGGGTCTCGTGAGCGCTGCGGCCTTCGGCGAACTGCTTGGTCGCGGCGTCGAGGTCGGCCTTCGCCTTCGCCTCGGCGGCCTTGGCGACTTCGAGCGCGTCTTGGGCCGCCTTCACGTCCGCGGTCGCCTTCGTCTCGGCGGCGGCCTTGTCCGCCTCGGCCTTCTTCACCGCCTCGGCCTTGGTGCGGAACTCGGCCCTCAGCCACTCGATCAACTTCAGGTACGACTTCGCGTCGCCGACGAAGCCCTGGAAGTCGCCCTCGAACAGCTTGCCGAGGCCCGTCTCGACGTCGGCGATCGGCATGTCATCGGCGACGCCGATGATGCCCCGGAGCTTCGCCATCTCGTCCTTCGTCGCCTGCATCGCGGCCTGGGCTTCGGCGGCGCCGGCCGCGGCCGCCTGTTGGGCCGTGTCGGCCTCCTGCCGCTTGGAAAAGAACAGATACGTGGTCACCGCCAAGGCGAAGGTGAGCATCACGAACAAGCTCAGCGCGATCGTGAGCGCGGCCTGGGTCGTGCGGTTGGAAGCCATCGGGCTGAATCTCCCGGGGGCGGGAGGCCTGGTCGGATCGTGAGGCTCGGGATGCCACGGAAAGCGGCGGCCGCGTCGGCCGCCGTCGGCTCTCTCGGGGGGATATCGTCGCGGCCGATCGGACCGGTGCACCCGCTGAAGGATTATACCGGTTGCACCGACCGCAGCGGCTCACCGCCGGGCCGTCGCCAGCCTGGCCGCCATCTTGAGCACCTGCTGTTCGACGGCCGCCGGCTCGCCGAAGGCCGCCCGGAACGCTTCCCGGCGACGCTCCGGGGAGTCGTCCGCGAGCGCCCGTCGGGCCGCCAGCGTGCGCAGGTAGGTCGCAAGGTCGTCCTTGCGGGTGTGGAGCAGGTGGTGGGTGAGGGCCCAGGCGGCGGCGTAGGCGTCGAGGGCCGTTTCGGGCTGCCGGAAGCGATCGTCGTCGGCGATGATCGCCTCGATCGTCCCCGGTCGCTGGTTGGCCAGGAACTGGTCCAGCCTCGGCCCGTTGACCTCGCCGACGCCCTTCCAGCCCCGGGTGTTGCTCAGGTCGGGCGTCTCGAAGGCGGTGGCGATGCCCTCGCTGACCCAGAGCGGCACCGGGGCCAGTCGCTGGTGCAGGCCGCTGTTGAAGGCCAACTGGTGGGTCGCCTCGTGGACGAGCGTGGAGACGAGCCCGGCGGCGGCTGGGCTCGTGAGGATCGCCAGGCCCGCGGCGCCCGCCGCCCGCGGCCGGCCGTTGGCCAGCGCGTCGCTGCCCGTGAGGTCGTAGGTGGTGACGCGGTTGCTCATCATGTCGTAGTAGCCGACGACGCGGTTCGCGGCGGCGCCCAGCGTGGCCGCGGCGTGGGCCTCGTACCGTTGCCGATCGGCGAAGATCACGACCACCAGGGGCCGCTCGGGATCGTGGATCTCGAGGCCCGCGCGGGTCCAGAACGTGCCGAAGGCGTCGTGGAGCCGCTCGAACACCGCGGCGCACCACCTGGCGTAGTCCCGCGAGGTGTCGAAGCAGACGACGTAGTGCTTCGTGATGTGCGTCTCGAAGCCGGCCGGGAGTTCGGCGAGGATCCGGCGGCCGAGCGCCTGCGGCGTGTCGGGCTCGGCGACAGGGGCGGGCTCCGGGGCTCGGCCGGCGAGCCGATCGGGCTCGAGAATCTCGTACCGCCCGTCGTCGTCCTCCCAGAGGATGCCGCCGTCCTGCGCTTCGACCACGATTCGGCCCGTGAGCGTGCCGCCGTCGCGAAGGCCGATGGCGACCCGCTCGGTGGCCACGTCGGGGCCGGCCGCCGGGCCCGGGCGGCCCGCGATCATGGGCGCGATCAGCGAGCAGAGCACTGCGAACCAGGCGGCCGATGCCGCCGGGCCGGGCGCCGTCGTCGCTCGCTGGACGGTACGGGGCACGTCGTTCGATCGGCCCGCCATCCGGTCGGTGGCGCGGCAGGCCGGGCAGGCTGGGAAGGGGGGCGGAACGCGGTCGGGGCCGACTGGCATCGCCACACCTCCACCCGCCGGCTATCGTCCGCTCGCGGTCGGGCGAGGCCCGGCCGCGGCCGTCGCCTGCCACCGTCTCTCCCGGAGCATCGTCCTGGATGAACCCGTCTGTCGCAATCCGAATCTGCGCCTGGCTCGCCCTGATCGCGACGGTGGCCGGCTGCGCCGGCTGGAGGAACCGTCTCGATCCGAAGAAGGCGGCCGCCGAGCGGGAGAAGTATGGAGCCACCGCCGACCAGCGGATCACCGAGTTGCAGGCCGAGGCCGCACGGGCCAAGCAGGCCGCCGGAGCCGAGCAGGTCACGTTCACCCAGTCCCTCGGCACGAAGCTGCTGGCGGAGCATGACTCGCGGGTCCGGGCCGCGATGCTCGCGATCGCGGCGGAGTTCGACACGCCGGCGGCGGTCGCCGTCTGCCGCGGGGCGCTCGAGGATCCGGAAGCCCGGGTGCGCATGGCCGCCTGTGAGGCCTGGCGGAAGCGGGGCGGCCCGGAAGCCGTCTCCCTGCTCGCGGCCCGTGTGGAAGCCGACGCCGACATCGACGTCCGTCTGAAAGCCCTCAAGGAACTCGGCTCACTGGGGGACGCGGCGGCCGTGCCGGCGCTCGCGCGGGCTCTCGAAGACCCCGATCCGGCGGTGCAGTACCGCGCCGTGGGCGCGCTGAAGAACGTCAGCGGCCGCGATCTCGGCGACGACGTCAACGCGTGGCGGGCCTGGGCGGCCGATCCGAATGCCAAGGGCACGGAGTGGTCGATCGCCGAAGGGTTCCGTCAGGTGTTCTAGATTCAGGGCTTCGCGGCCATCCCTGGCCCGCGAAGCCCTGCCGGGCCTCCGCCCGGCGGCCGCACCTCCGGGCGGCCGTGCTCGTGCGCGAATCTGGCGCGCGATGCTCGTTCAGACGAATCTCGTCTGCTCTCCCGACTTCTGTCTCGTTAACCGTTGGGCTGCGAGGGGTCGTCCGTGCCCTCGAGCGTGCTGTGGGAGCAAGCGCAGCCAGGATGGCGAAGCGCAGCGGACACGCAGAGAGCCGAGGCCGGGA
>Ga0214923_10008521_pt1 | contig 10889 bp, 9 predicted proteins | sample LL1510_MetaG_FD_177993 | JGI IMG/M metagenome (GOLD analysis project Ga0214923, IMG submission 177993) | Freshwater microbial communities from Lake Lanier, Atlanta, Georgia, United States - LL-1510 | ecosystem: Environmental > Aquatic > Freshwater > Lake | place: USA: Georgia | collected 2015-10-15
AAACATGCCATTGCCTTTAGCAAGGTCTTCCAAACCATAGACCTTGTTCTCATCCGTGATTCCCATTTCTCTCGCTCGCTTTTTCTCATCCTCGCTACGAAACTTCAGCATTCCCTGCATATCGCCGCCTAAACACCGAAGCGCAGCAGCCGCAATGACTCCTTCTGGGGCTCCGCCGACTCCCATCAACATGTCAATACCGGTTTCCTCTCTCACGGTAGCAATCGCAGCTGACACATCTCCATCACCAATCAATCGAATTCGAGCTCCGCACTCTCTCACCTCATTGATCAGATTTTGATGACGAGGTCTATCAAGAATGATCACCATCATGTCTTCTACCGATTTACCCATTGCTTTGGCCACTTCTTTAAGATTCCAACTCGGAGACTTGGTAATATCGATGACTCCTTTGGCCAACGGCCCAACCGCAATTTTATCCATGTAAGTATCTGGAGCATGCAATAAACAACCAGGTTCTCCGGCGGCAATCACAGAGAGCGCTTCGCTTCTACCCAAAGCTGTTATCGTCGTTCCTTCTAAGGGGTCACAAGCTATCTCAATTTTAGGCCCTTCCCCCGCTCCCACCTTTTCACCGATGTAAAGCATCGGGGCTTCATCTCTTTCCCCTTCGCCAATGACTATGGTTCCGTCAAAACGAATCGAATCGAACGCCTTTCGCATCGATTCAACCGCTGCCTCATCCGCCGATTTTTCTTTTCCACGCCCAATCCAGCGCCCGACAGAAAGTGCGGCGGCCTCAGTTACCCGGACAAACTCAAGAGCTAAATTTCTATCCATAACCCCTCGTCGTAAAAACGCTATTCATATCAAAGGACTGAGCACTTTGCTAGACGCGTCGTACAGAACCCAGTGACACTTTAATCGGAACTGATTACTGTCCCATTATGCTGAAAACTAAAAAGTCTGAAGCCGAGCTGCTGGAGCTTTATCGCATTCGCAAGAATGATCAGAAAAAACTCCGTACAAAACGGGTTTCGACCAAAAAACGCACTCCGGAGAAAGCCTCTGATCTTCTTTCTCAATTCTTTAGAAATGAACCCGAAGCCCTCGTGAAAATGCAGGAAAGTCGCGCCATTCAATCTTGGACTCGATATGTAGGGAAAGAAGCCGCTAAAGTATCAAAAGCTATCCGAATTACAGATGGGGAATTGCTGGTTTACGTTTCGGATCCCCTCTGGTTGCACCAGCTTATGTTACTTAAAAACCAAATTTTGAATTGTTACAGAAGAGATTTTTCTCAGCTGAAGTTAAGGCAGCTTTACTTTAAAAGAGTCGATGGAATCTAATCACCCAGTACTTCCAAATCCGCCAGCTCCGCGCTCCGTTTGAGACAAATCATCAACCGACCGCCATTCAATTTGCTCTACTTTTTTAATTACTAATTGAGCGATTCGGTCTCCCTGTTGAATTCGAACTGTTTCTGTACCTAAATTTATCATGAGCACCATGACTTCACCCCGATAGTCGCTATCGATGGTTCCCGGCGAATTAACAACCGTTAGGCCTTGCTTAATGGATAAACCACTTCGCGGACGAACTTGAATTTCAAATCCCTCTGGAATTCCAAAAGCCAGCCCCGTCGGCACAGCAGTACGTTGGCCTGGCGCAATTTCTAGAGGCTGGGGCAAGCAGGCTTTCACGTCACACCCCGCGCTTCCTGTCGTCATATACTTTGGGATTTCTGCTAGGGGACTAATTTTTTTTACTTGTACTTGAATCATTGAAACACCGATAATTTTTTTAGTTTTGGTTTGTTTTTAGAAAGCACCACGAGAGATTCCTTCTCTGGAACCAATAGTTCTCTTGCTGCCTGTCTTAAATCATCCTGGGTCACCGAATCGATAGAGGCCAGAACCTCATCCACTGGAATAGCTCTTCCAAAAAGGATTTCGTTTCGGGCTAATGCTTCTTGCCTTGCCTCCATCTGATCGGCAGACAAGAGAATCATTCCCTTCAGTTGACCTTTAACCCGATCGAGCTCTTCAGTCGGAAGATCGTTTTCTCTTAGCTTTTCAAACTCCGCTGCAAGGATCTCTAATGACTTGCCCAAAGATCGGGAACTCATGCCCGTATAGATGGTGAAAATACCCGTCTCAGTGAACGGCAAAAAATCACAGTCAACTGAGTAAGCAAGAGCTGCTTTTTCACGTATCTCTTGGAAAAGTCGACTCCCCATTCCCCCTCCAAGAACAAAACTTAATAAGAGATAGGCATATCGTTTTGGATCCCGTACTCCAACTCCTTCAAAGCCAACTAAGCAGTGCAACTGATCACTGGTGTTTTTTTGAAACCAATGTCTCTGATGGTAGTGCACTGGATGCCGTTTCAAATTCAGCTTTTGTTGGGGGTTATTAAACCGAAAGTAATGTTCACACCGTTCTCTGAGGGGTTCAAAATCGACGCCTCCAGCGACCGCCACCACGATGTTAGTTGGCTGATAATGATCTTCAAAAAAGTGTTCGACCATTGATCGAGACAACCCCTGAATCGTTTTTCTCGAGCCAATAATGGGTTGTCCTAGGCTTTCGCCTTTCCATATCTGCCGAAACAAAGAGTCATAGATGGAATCTTCTGGAGATTCTTCAACCATGGACAATTCCTGAAGCAAAACCTTACGCTCTCGATCAAGCTCAGGTTTAGGGAAAGTGGGATTAACCACTAAATCACTTAAAACATCCAGCGCAATATCGATGTGTTCATTGAGGACCGTCGCATGGAAGCAGGTGACTTCTCTCTCTGTGAAGGCATTTAAATCGCCTCCCAGCCCTTCAATGACTGTCGCGATTTGTTGAGGATTTCGGGTTTTTGTCCCTTTGAACGCTAAGTGCTCAATGAAGTGACTGACGCCATTCAGAGAAGGGCTTTCATTCACGCTGCCTACTTTTACCCACACTCCAACTGACACAGAGCGAACGTGGGGATGGCATTCAGCGACTAATGTTACTCCCTGACTTAAGACGGCCTTACGAAACTGGGGAGTTACCATGAGGGTTAGTCATCATCTCGACGATTGAACCGATCGTCATCATCCATATCGCGTGGCAGCGCGTCGCGGTCATCGCGGAATCTGTCTCTGTCTCGATCTCCGTCCCGGTCTCTGTCTCTATCGCGATCTCTATCACGGAATCGATCATCTCTTCGGGGCATCCGATTTCCGGGTCTGTCCCCTCGATCTCTTCCGCCCATTGAACGGCCGCCGCGATCTCCCCCTCTAGGGCCTCGACCTTCTCCACGTGGCCCACGGGGCCTATCGTCTCGAGGGCGATCTTCTCGACCACCGCCTTCTTGCTCTTGAGGAGCTCCTTCGGGCTTTTCGATCAGGGCTTTTCGTGAAAGTCTGATTTTTCCACTGGGTTCAACTTCCAAGCATTTTACCTTAATGATGTCCCCTGCTTTGACGACATCATCAACATATCTAACGCGGAAATGTTCCAACTCAGAAATGTGGCAAAGCCCTTCTGTACCAGGAATAATTTCGACGAAAGCACCAAAATCAGCAATTTTCGTTACTTTACCTTCATAAATTTTTCCAGGTTCCGGCTCTTCCACAATCTGATTGATGATATCAATAGCTTTTTGAGCCGATTCACCGTCAGCAGATGCAATTTTAATGAGACCGTCATCTTCGATATCAATTTTAACGCCCGTGCGTTCGATAATGCTTCGAATGACTTTTCCGCCAGAACCAATCACTTCTCTGACTTTGTCTGGTTTTACCCGCATTGTGAAAATACGAGGTGCATAGGGTGAAAACTCTTCTTTGGCCTTTTCAAGCACAGCGTTCATTTTTGAAAGAACATGCAATCGGCCTTCTCTTGCTTGCGCCAGAGCCTTTTCCATGATTTCTCTGGATACGCCGCCGATCTTGAGATCCATTTGAAAAGCAGTCACACCTTCTTGAGTTCCACAAACTTTAAAGTCCATGTCTCCCAAATGATCTTCATCACCTAAAATGTCTGACAAAATAGCGATTTTTTCGCCTTCTTTGATGAGTCCCATTGCAACGCCAGCCACCGGCTTTGCAAGCGGAATCCCAGCATCCATCATCGCTAATGAACCGCTACAAACTGTAGCCATTGAAGATGAACCGTTTGACTCCAATACTTCAGATACTAAACGAATCGTATAAGGGAATTGTTCCTTCGTCGGAACGAGCGGCAATAAAGCTCGTTCTGCTAAGAAACCATGTCCAATCTCTCTTCGTCCGGGTGGTCGGAGCGGTCTTGCTTCGCCCACTGAAAAAGGAGGAAAATTATAATGAAGCAAGAAAGTCTTTTGGAATACCCCACTGATTGAGTCAATTTTTTGCTCATCATCAGCAGTTCCCAAAGTGACCGCTGCCAACACCTGGGTTTCTCCTCGGGTAAACAGAGCTGAACCGTGTACTCGTGGCAGCAAACTTGTTTCACAAGAGATCGGTCGAATTTCATTGAAAGCACGACCATCAATACGTCGTTGTGTATTTACTGTGAGTTCGCGAGCGTATGCAGCTTTAACTTCCTCAAAGTAAGTACCCACCAGCTTGTTCTTCGCTTTTTCTTCATCCGTATTTGGATTTTTAACGAGGAACTTTTCTTCCATCGCTTTTTTAACTTCGTCGATTGCTGAGTACCGAGCTAGTTTTTCACGAATGGCGAATGCCTTCTCAAGTTGAGGCCAGCAGAAATCACGAATATTCTTTTTGAGCGCTTCATCACGAAGAGGCTTGTTATAAGTTCGTTTCTCTTTTCCAGCTTTCTGACGAAGCTCTTCTTGCATTTCAAAAATAATTTTCATTTCTTGCTGGGCAAAATCGAGTGCGTCGACCATTTCTTTTTCAGAAACTTCTCGACTCATTCCTTCCACCATCACCACACCAGTAGGAACGCCAGCCACCAGAAGATCTAATTTTGTATTTGGAGCCTCTGCAGGGGGGAAATTAAGAACGAATTTTCCATCCAAAAGGCCCACGCGACAGCTTGCGACGGGTCCACTGAAGGGAATATCGGAAATATGAAGCGCGGCACTTGCAGCAATAGATGCTACGAAGTCGGGTTCATTTACTCCGTCCACCGACAGCACGGTTGCAACGACATTTGTTTCATACAGATAATCTTCTGGAAACAAAGGTCGGATCGGACGATCAATCAATCTTGCAGATAAAGTGGCTTTTTCAGAAGGCTTTGCCTCTCTTTTAAAGAAACCACCGGGGATTCTTCCTGCCGAGTAATACTTTTCTTGAAAGTCGACTGTGAGAGGAAAAAAATCTGCGGAGGCGCCCAACTTTCTTGCTGAGACGACGGTTACAAGAACCATCGTGTCTCCATATCTTGCCACTACTGAAGCATCTGTTTGTTTAGCAAGCTTACCGGTCTGTAGAGTTAACAGACGTCCACCGTATTCACGGCTTACTTCGACGACGTTCATAGATGAGTTTCCTTTACTTTCTAATATTGAGGCGCTGGATCAGCTGCTGGTAGCGAGCACTGTCTGTTTTTTTAATGTAATCTAACAGACGTCTTCTCGAGCTTACCAATTTCAGCAAGCCACGACGAGAATGGTGATCTTTTTTATGCTCTTTGAAATGCGGAGCTAAACTATTAATTCGCTCGGTCAGCAATGCTACTTGAACGTCTGGAGAACCAGTGTCTCCGGGATGAATCTTGTAATTACCGATTAACGTTGTTTTTTGTTCTTTTGTAAGACTCACAGGACCCCTTCTTTATTTACTTCTGTCTTAAGTTATGGGCCAAGGTGTTACCATTATTGATTCTTCTTGGCAATTGAGTATCTTAGTTAGCCGTTCTTAAAAGCCTAGTAAAGTTTTGATGGCCAAGTCGGCGAAACCCCTCCGGATCAGTTTGAATCTGCTGTACCGTTGCACTTCCTTCAATGTGAAAAGGACCGCAACTTAACCGTCTCAGGGCCGTTAAGTGCCCGACAGTGCCTAACTTTTCGGCTATTTCTTTACCCAAACTCCGGATGTAGGTCCCTTTTGAGCAGTGGACCTCAAAAACCACTTCTTTCGGTTCCAATTTGATTAAGTCAAGGCGGTATAACTGAACAGAAACTCGCTCCCTGGGAATGCTAACGTTCATCCGAGCTAATTCGTAAAGCCTCACCCCTTGGACCTTCTTCGCGCTGAACATAGGCGGAAGTTGCGACCATTCCCCTTCAAAGCTTTTCAAGCAGGAAACAACTTGTTCCTCAGCGAGTGGGGGAACTGAGGCTGTTTTTACCGGATTCCCAGTCAAATCCAACGAGTCCGTTTCGGTTCCAAGGCTTAAAGTAGCTCGATAAGTTTTATCTGAATTTATAAGCGAATTTGAAATTTTGGTGGCTTTCCCCAACAAAAGCACCAACACCCCCGTGGCAAAGGGGTCTAGGCTTCCAGCATGTCCAATTTTTTCTCTAGGAAATATCTTTTTTAAGTCTCGAACGATATCAAAACTCGTTGGCCCAACGGGCTTGTCTACAATTAAAACTGCTTCGTTCAACATTTATTCCTCAGAGGAACGACTCATATCCTTATGAGAAATCTGGTCCATCAAACTCATTAAATGAGCCACTTCTCCACTGTGCGTATCTTTCTCAAAGCGAAGCTCGGGAGTGAACTTGGTAGCCATAGCTTCGCCAATTTTCCGACGAAAAAAGGGGGTTGCACTTTTTAGCCCCTTCTCAATCTCTTTTTGTTTTTTTTCTTCCAGTAAAGCCCCATCTCTCGTGTCATAGAAAACTCGAGCAAGTTGCAAATCCTTGGACACTTTTACATCGGTGACCATGACATGAGTTAAACGAGGATCGGAAACGTCTCTTAAAAGAACATTCATGAGCGTCTCACGGATGGTTTGAGCGACTTTTTCCGTTCGAATGGAACCGTTCATAAATTGGTTTCAGCTACTTCTTCCTTGATATAGGCCTCGAACTGGTCTCCCAGTTTCAAGTCATTGAAATTTTCAAGCCCTATACCGCATTCAAATCCCTGCGCTACTTCTTTGACATCTTCCTTGAATCGTTTCAGTGAGGAAATTTTTCCTTCATAAACAATTCTGTTTTCTCGTAAGAGTCTTAAGAAACAGCCCCGCTGAACTTTTCCATCAATAACAGCACTTCCAGCGATCGTTCCGACTTTGGGAACAGAGAAGATGTCTCTGACTTCAGCTCTGCCAATAACTTTCTCGCGAACTTTCTTCTCAACCAGACCAAGCAACATTTTCTTCAAGTCATCCAGCATTTCATAAATAATGCTGTACGTGCGGACCTCTATTCCCTGTCTTTCGGCTAATTTAATTGCTTTTACGTCTGGACGAACATTGAATCCGACGACGACTGCCTTACTGGCGGAGGCTAGCATGATATCACTTTCAGTAATTCCACCTGTTGATGCATGAAGAAGCTTTAATTTCACTTTTTCACTGGGCAACTTGGTGATTGTTTCTCTGAGAGCCTCTACCGAGCCTTGAACATCTGCTTTTAGAACCACTCTGAGTTCCCTATCGGTTGCAGCTTGTGCCAGCATTTCTTCTAGCGTTAATTTAGGTTTATTTTCAGCCGCCGCACGTTTCAGCTGTTCTGTTTTTGACTCAGTAACCGTTTTGGCCGTTTTTTCATCTGAAACGACGTAAAAGAGCTCCCCTACATCTGGAACACTTGGCAAACCTAGGATTTCAACCGGAACCCCAGGAGATGCTTCTTCCACTCGTTGCGATCGATCATTACTTAAGGCCCGAACCTTACCGTAAGACAATCCACACACAATCAAATCGCCTGGGTGGAGTTTTCCATGCTGAACAAGAACGGAAACCAAAGGCCCCCGGTTTTTATCTAATCGGGATTCAACCACTGTGCCCCGAGCTGGGACATCATAATTCGCTTTGAGCTCCAAGACTTCCGCTTGAAGCAAAATTGAATCTAAGAGTGTATCAATCCCTTTGCCTGTTTTTGCAGAAACCGGCACATACAAGGTATCGCCACCCCATTCTTCCGGAGCTAATCCATGACCCGCTAAAGTTTGTTTAATTCTATCTGGATTCGCATCTGGCAGATCAATCTTATTCACGGCTACTACAATGGGAACACCCGCAGCTTTGGCATGATCCACAGATTCAAGCGTTTGCGGCATCACTCCGTCAGTGGCCGACACTACCAAAACAACGATATCGGTCACTTTGGCTCCACGAGCTCTCATCGCGGTGAAAGCTTCGTGGCCCGGAGTGTCGATGAAAGTGACCCGTCCTTTTTTGGGGACATCGACATAATAAGCACCGACATGCTGGGTAATTCCCCCTGCTTCTCCTTTAGCCACATTCGTTTTCCGAATGGCGTCTAAGAGAGATGTCTTTCCATGGTCAACATGGCCCATGATGGTTACGACAGGACCTCGAGGCTGCAAATTTTCAGGAGTTAAATCAAGAGTTGGCACATAGTCTTCCTCTTTAAAGACTTTTTGCTTAATTTCAAATCCAAACTCCTGACCCACTAGTGAAGCCGTATCAAAATCGATCATTTGATTTTGAGCCGCTGTCACTCCCAGAGCCATCAACTTTTGAATGACGGCCGCTGCTTTTTGACCCATTTCCTTAGCCAAATCACCAACAGTGATTCCTTTGCCCATTTCCACCACTCGTTTGTGTTCTGCGGGGGTGGTGATTAAAGTTTTCATAGCTGGCCGAGCAATCACATTCTTTTTCTTTTTGGTGGAGTGGACCAGTTCACGCTTTAAAAAGTCTGAACTTTTAAAGACCGTGTTTTGTCTTTCCAACAGTCTTCGTCGTCCAGCTTCTTTGGCTGTGTCAACAGTAGCGGTGGACTCAATATCCTGAACTCTTTTTAGACCAAAAATTGGTCCCGACTCAGTCGTGCCGCCTTCCCGAGGAGCTGCCGGTCCTCCAGCTGTACCAATCTTTTTTACTGGAGGTTTCGGTGTACCTTCTCGTCTGGGACGATCGACTTTAGGCCCGACTTTTTCTCCTAAATAGGATTCGGTCGACACACGTTTTACAATAGATGGAAAAAATCGTCGCTTGGGCGGCTCAGCTGGGGTTTCAACAACTTTTTTCTCAGGTTCTGCTTCTTTCTTTTCCGGTTCAACTGGGGCCGCTGTTACTTCAACAACTGTTTCTTGGACCTCAACTACCGGACTTGAAACGGGATCTTCTACGGGAGCAGAGACCTCGACCGATTCAACTTCTTTTGTTTCAACAGGAGTTTCAGTTGGCGGAGCTGCTTCGGTAGTTTTTGCAACCGTTCTTCTCCGAATCACCGTTGCTCCCACACGCTTCTCAGAAACAGCCGTTTTTGATGGTGTCGCTGCGGATGTTTCCTTTTTTGTAGAGCTCGGCTTGTTTTTCTTAAAGTATTCGCGAACGGCTCGAATTTCCTCTGTTCCAAGAATGCTGGTAACGCCTTTAACCTTCACTCCTAAACGTTGAGTGACCTCCAACAAGTGTTGAGACTCAACTCCCAACTCTTTTGCCAATTCGTAGACTTTTAGTTTTCCGGTCATGCGTCGTTAGTTTCCTTATTAGGTGTTACTCTGTTGCTTCTCCAGACTCTACTGCCTTCTCTTCACTCTTTTCACGTTCCTCATGAGCTTTAACTTCTGCTTTTAATCGCTCAAAAACAGCATCAGCCGACATCTTGTTGGCATCCTGAGACGCTTTCTTCTCAGTCTCAAGATACTGCTTTCGCATTTCGTCTAATCTTCCAGAATCGATAAGCTTTTGAGCATTTGCCTTGACTTCAATCGCTTTCTCTTCAGAGAAGCCTGGCACTTCTTTCAATTGCTCAACTTCCGTCGCTATCAGCTGTTCCACTTTTGTATATCCATAATGGTACAGGCTCTGAGTCAAAGTATCTGTCATCCCCTCAATGGCCATGAACATTGCCTTCATCGCATCTTGTCGAATTCCCATCTTCGTTTCGGAGAGAATGTCTAACTTCCATCCTGTGAGAATCGAAGCGAGTTTTACATTCTGGCCTCTTTTGCCAATAGCTAAAGAGAGTTGATTATCAGCTACTACAATCTCCATCGCGTGATGGTACTCATCGATGACAACTTTAGAAACTTCAGCGGGTGCCAGAGCGTTGCAGACAAAACGAGTCTCATCCGCATCCCAAGGCACGATATCTATTTTCTCACCTCGAAGCTCCTGAACAACATTTTGAACTCGAGCTCCTTTTACCCCGACACAGGCTCCTACGGGATCAACATCGGGATCTGTTGAAGTAACCGCAATTTTAGCGCGGATTCCCGGCTCTCGAGCAGCCCCTTTGATTTGCACAATCTCTTCAGCGACTTCGGGAACTTCGTTCTTAAACAACTGGATCAACAACTCCGGGCAAGTTCTTGACAGAACAATCTTAGGTCCACGAGGCGTTTGTTGAACATCGATCAGGTAAGCCAAAACTCGGTCGCTAGGCTTAAAACTTTCGCCGGGAATCTGCTCACGAGTCGGTAAAATCGCGTCGGTTCTACCGACATCTACTACGATACAACCTTTTTCAACTCTTCTGCAGGTTCCGCTAACCAGCTCACCTTTTTTTATGTTGAATTCGTTGTAAATAATATCGCGTTCAGCATCGCGAACCTTCTGGATGATTACCTGTTTCGCCGTTTGAGCTGCAATTCTTCCAAACTCAGATGAATCAAGTTTGATACCGATACTATCGCCTAACGCCACATCTGGATCTAATTGTTTTGCTTCATCTGCCAAAACTTCAGTATTCTGATCTCCCACATCTTCCACCACTGTCTTGAATTGAAAGAGCTCTACTTCTCCCAAATCTTCATTGAAGTGAGCTTCTAATTCGACGTGTAGTCCAAATCTCTTTTTTGCTGCTGTGAGCATGGCAGATTCGAGAGATTAGGACTACACGTCGAATTA
>Ga0214923_10008522_pt1 | contig 10888 bp, 22 predicted proteins | sample LL1510_MetaG_FD_177993 | JGI IMG/M metagenome (GOLD analysis project Ga0214923, IMG submission 177993) | Freshwater microbial communities from Lake Lanier, Atlanta, Georgia, United States - LL-1510 | ecosystem: Environmental > Aquatic > Freshwater > Lake | place: USA: Georgia | collected...
TCACAACATGACAGGGGCCGTCGCGCTCAGCGCTTTTTTTGCGCTCTTCGGCTTCGCTTTGATCCAAATACACGGCAAAAGCGCCCGTGTTGAACTGGTCGTCAACGACCGCCCACGCCACCGGTTTTTGTTTATCGATCATCGCTTCCTCTCTTCTTTTGCGTACTTGTGCTTGCTGATCCGGGACACTACTGACGCGCTGCAGCCCAGCCGCGCAGCAATCTGCGGCGCTTTCAGACCCGCCGCAAGCAACTGCTGCACACGAGCCACATCAACTTTGGTCACTGCTGGCATGCTTTGATTCCGGAATAGGTTGTAAATAACACTGCTCTACGTACGCTAAAAAATGCTGCCACGCGTGGTCGTGCCCGGGCGGCATAGTAGTATTCACGCATGGCACCGCTGCGTGGGTTTTTAATCGCGCGCCGAGCTGGTCAATCAGCTCAATACACGTGCGAATATTAGCGCACACAACTACGCGTTCGGGGCTTTGCTCCGCGGCGTCAAACACTTCACCGTGAAACGCTTCGTTCGCCTGCCAGAGCAGATTCCGCGCCACCCATATCAAATGCCGCGCGTCAGGAGTACAGGCGTTGGTCTCTTGCTGCGCGCTCATTGCACCGCCTCCGCTTCAGGCTTTTTCATGCACGGGCAGCTGGGGTGGTGCATGAATGACCGCTTGTCGCTCCCAAGCGTAATGATAAACCAGTGCCCGTCGTGCTTAACGGTGAGCAAATACCAGCTACCGTCTTGCGGCGCGGGTGCAACAATCTGCGCGGGTACGGCTGCCTGCCCGCCAGCTTGGTTGCCTCTTTTGTACGCGGCAACGGCCATTTGAATGCCGGGCGCGAGCAGGCCAATCAACGTGCCGATGATCGCAATGATCACGAGCACTTCGACCAATGTAATTCCACGCTTTTTCATGTGGGCTCCTGTTTTTTATCTAACCGGGCAATCAGGCCGCGGATGATGTCGGCGTCGTCCACGGTGACGAACCAAGGCCGACCTGATGACACAGGGTCGTATTCGCGCGTGTTTGTGGACAGTCGCTCCAGCAACGCCCGCTCCGCGTCGGTGAGCCGCAGCCGCTCAACCTCGGCGCTGAGAACGCCAATCTCATCGCCCATCCTTTGCTCCCATTTGTCGGCGGCCCGCTGATAGAGCCAGTGCAAAATCGTTGCTGTCATCAAGACGCCAACGCACAGTCCATACAGCATACAGCCGCTCATCGCCCGCCCTCCTTCGCCGCCCGCGCGAGCAGGCCGTCGATTGCAGCGACGTAAATACGGTCAACGCCGTCGGCGGCATACGCGTTACGGGCCTCACACAGCGCCTCCCGCTCCACGTCAGTGAGCCGAAAAGCGCGGAACCTTTGGTTTTCCAGTTCGGCCAACCGCGCGTCGATGCGAAGTGAGTACCACCACGCGCCGAAAGCAAAACTACACAACGACATTCCAATGACGGCAACAATTTCTTGTTTATCGATCATCGCTTCCTCTCTTCTTTTGCGTACTTGTGTTTGCTAATCCGGGATACGACTGACGCGCTGCAACCTAGCCGCGCAGCAATCTGCGGCGCTTTCAGGCCCGCTGCAAGCAACTGCTGCACACGAACCGCATCAACTTTGGTCACTGCTGGCATGGTTACTCTCCTTCGGCGGGCACCAGTTTCACAACATGGCACGGCCCGTCTTGCGCGGCGATATTGGCCTGCTCTTTTGCTGATTTTTCGTCCAAATACACAGCGAAAATACCTGTGTCGTGCCAGCTGTCAACGATTCCCCACGCCACCAGCTCTGCTGGCTCGGCCGTGAGCGCTGCGCGCCGTCGAATCGGCGTTTGTGGCGTGGGTTGTATTTCACGAACGGGGGTCGCGCTGACTTTTGACCGCTTCTCGCGCAACTCCCAGTGCGCCCGCTCCCCGTCAAGCCACGCCTCGGCGGCTTCTGCGGTTTCAAAGGTCGGAATAAACCGCGTCCAGCCGTATTCCGAGCTGTGCCACGCTTTGAAGTATCTCGCGCCAAACCACCCTGGCGCCATGATTCTGTACCACGCTTCGCCAGCGGCATTTTCTTCCTTGACAACCCAATACCGCCCGCTTGGCGACCATTCTGTCCAAAGCTCCAACCTGCACCCCCTGCCGACAAGTTGAGTCAAAAAACCGTCGTTGCTAGAAAGGCTCATTGCACCGCCTCCGCTTCGGGTTTCTTCGTGCACGGGCAGTCGGGGTGGTGCACGAATCTGTCTTCTGCGCCGCGCTTTGAGACAACCCAAAGGTGATTGTCATGCGTCACCGTCCGCAGATACCAGTATCCAGATTCGACGGGGAGCGGAGCAGGCGCGTCGAGCGCCGCCCGGCGATCAAGCTCGCTGCGAATCAGTGCCGACGCGGGCCAAAGCACGCCAATCAACGTGCCGATAATCGCAATGATTACAAGCACTTCGACCAATGTAATTCCACGCCTTTTCATGTGTCCTCCTGTTTGTTATCTAACCGGGCAAGCAAATCGCGTAAAATAGCTAACGCGGTTATCGTGTTTTCATACAGAATACTGTCGGACAAGCTCGGTACTCCCTCGCGCTCTTGCTCGCGCAAAATTGCGATTGCAAATTGATCTGCTGAAAATTTAATCGCCTCCCGCTCCGCGTCGGTGAGCGTCAACCGCTCCACCTCCTTCATAAGTCGGCCGGCCTTTGCAAACATGGAGCCCAGCTCGCATTGCGATCTATTCGGATCGTCGCGCAGTCGCCTTATCTCCTGCATTGCAAGCACGACAACGTCGCTTGCTGTTTCCGCGCACGGGTTGCGCAACCATCGCAACAGATCTTCCATAACATCATTCATCGTTTCTCCTCCTGTCGCTCCACGCGACACTTCTCCGAGTCGTGTCGCTGCTTCGCGTCCTCGGCGACACGCTGTCGCCACCGCCACACCTCCTCGACCATCTGGCCGAGGACGATCACGGGAAACAGCACGACGGCCGTGAGGATCAGCACGCCGCCGAAGTCGGAGTCGTTCACGGCGTCACCTCCTTCGCCGCCCGCGCGAGCAGGCCGTCAACGATAGCGCCAACCTGTTCGGCGCCCTCCAAGCGGCCGTAATAGTCCTCACGCCAACGGCGCAGCATGCGCCCCACCGCCTCACGCTCCGCGTCGGTGAGCGTCACGGCGACGGCCTCCTTCACAAGCCGGTCAAGCCACTGCAGTTCTTTTTTCGTCATCTCGCGCACTCTCATCCTGATGGCTTCCGGCCAAACGCCAGCGTCCAATAGATGAGCGACGTGATCCGAGACAGACTCCGCGATGGATTCGGCGGTGATGCCCAGATTCACAATCGATTCGGCTACTGTCTGTGTGCTCATATTTCTCGCCCTCCTCCAAGCCAAAAAAGTGATACCTTGCCACGTCGCCATTTCAGTCTCCGGGAAGTCTTAGTCCAGTCATCGCAACCATCACCGGCGCCAGCATGAGCCCCGTCGTGATGTAACAGGAAGCGTACATCCACCATGCCGCCGCACCGTCCGTGTGGCACGGGTGAAGGAGTGCCGCAAACCCCGCAACCATCGTCATAATGCTGTTGAACCACCACGCCGCCGCGTACAGCAGCCACGCAAACTCGCCAGTCCACCGTCGGCGTTGGCTCTCGCGTTGTTGTCGCTCAACATCGCGCTCACGCGGCGACTTGAACCGGCTGCTCTCCAGATCGTCCAGCAGCGCTCGTACCTCGTCCGCGTCACGCCGCAGATCGTCTCTCACGGCGTGGCCTCCCGCGCCGCCCTCGCGTGCAGGCCGCGGAGCGTGGCGGCGGAGTCGTCCATCATAAATCGGTAAAGAGCGCGCGCGCCTTCCTCAATTGCCGCCTGCTCCGCGTCGGTGAGCCGCAAGCGCGCAATTTCCGCACGAAGTTTGATGATCTCTTCCCGGGCTGCATCCACGTCAAACATCGTCACAGCCGTGTGGTCGGCCAATTTGTCGACAATATCGTACCCCCAAACAGCGGGCATGGTGTTTCCTTTTGGCTGCGTTGGCAATTCTTCAACTGATGTTTCAGGCCCCCGCCCACTCGTCGCCAAGCCGTTGTCGGGCTGCGTTACGTCTGGGGGCGCGTCAGGGCGGCACGAACTCTTATCTGCGTGTGGCGCGCAGGCCGCGTCTGACGATGTTTGTGTTTTTCCTAATGCCGCGGAGCCGCCGAGCCGCACCCGGGTATATGACCCTGTGAGATTTCCGTCGCTGTTTACCGGCAGGTGAGGCGCCTCGCGGTGCCCAATCGGCGCCAGCCATTCGCCGCATTCGCAAGTATCGCCTGATAACGACAAGCAATCCCGCGACGCTTCTTCAAACAAGGCGCCACAAACATCGCACTCGAACACCCGCCAGCCGGGAATCAGTTTACGCATGGTTCCGATTGCAGGTTTTTTGTCAGCCATTTGCTTCCTCCTCATTTTCCTTCGCAGTCTTCAACCGCTTGCGATCCTTGTGCTTCCGGCCGCGAGAGCAGTACGCGCAAGTGCCGCCGGGTCAACATGTGCGGTCAAACGCGGCAGACTTGTGGTATCCACGCCGCTTTTCCTTGCCGTGTTCGATTGCCTTGTCCAGACTCATTGCGCCTTCTCCAGCAGGCCGCGGAGCGTTTCAATGCGGGCGTAGGCCACTGAATCCGCCGCGCCGCCGAGTAACCGCAACGCCCACTCCACCGCCTCCCGCTCCGCGTCGGTTATTCGCAGCCGTTCGATCTCATCGGCAGCCTGCTCAAACAGCTCGCCGCAATGCGCAAGATGCCGCCCACGCCAGTTGCGGAGGCGTACGACAATATCTGCATCGTATGCCTCTTTAGTTATATAGCTCATCGTTTTGCTTTCTTTACTTTTCGTTTGCTGGTAGTTGGCAGCTTCGGTTCAATTAACGGCTGCCAGTGCGTTACTGTGTAAGACCCGACACTCGCACCATCCGGGTAAAAATACGACGTCGTCTCGAGGATGTCCAGAAAAACCTTGTGGCGACGAGCGTGCTCGTTCCAACTTCGTACAACCAGCGCAACGCCGCGGCGACTGTGTTTGCAAGAACCTTTAGGCGCTTCAAGCACAGCCCATACCAGCGTATCAAGCGGCGGCGGGTTGAGCTCGGGATTCGTCCATGAAGAAAGCCTCACGAAACAGCTCCTGCTGGCGGATTGCTTGTCGGCTCTTCCATGGGCACAAATTCCAACGAGAAGAGCTTTCCGTCGAGATTGCGCCACACGACCTTTGATACAGAATTGTCATGGTTCTTCCAGACACCCATGCGGCCGGGCTGAATGCCCCAGCGCGCCGGGTTGTTTGCGAACGCGCTTGCAAGCCTAACCTTGTAGCTCGAGGCTTGAAGAAAAAACCAGCCCTCAAAGCCGGCATACGCAGGCGTCAAGCACGGCACAGGTTTTACCGGCTGTGCAGGCACCGGCACCGGCAAAAAAAAGCTAGCCAGCCAGCCGAATAATGTGCGCCGGGTCATTTGACGTATGCCTTCAGCTTTTCTTCGATTATCAGCATAGACTTAACAAATCCGCGCTCAAGCCATCGACGCACAGCAAACTCGCGAAGAGCCCGGCGTTCGTTTTCCGGAAATTCTGCCATGTTATCGTTCATCAGTCTCTCGAGCTTTTGCAGAATCCCGGAAATTGCGCTGCGTGATTCTCGCTCAAGTCCGTCAAAACACAATAGTCGCAGCTCAACCGTTTCAGTAAGCATAGGAAGATGCTCAGCAACCATCTGCATGAGCTTGCTCATCATCTCGCTAACGGCTTCTTCTACGAGCACTTGCTGATGCGCATTCAGCTCGCCGGCGGCCGGTTCATCGTCGGACATGACAGCTCCAATCTGGGTAAACTAGGCAAACTGGTGAACTGGTGTTTGGAATCAAGCGGTTGACGGCTAGCTCTAAGTGCAGGATTAGCAGCAGGTTACGCCAACAAGACCCCGTTTTTGTCCCCAAAGAAGAGTATTTCACTCCGTTAGGACAAGTAAGAATATCTCTTTTAGCCATACCTGTTTTGGCTAAGAATCTTCGGTTTTGGCGGCCGTAAGAGCCGCTCAAAACACCTAAACTACCAACTCCGATTAGGGTCAAACAACCGTTCTATGTGCGCGATCATTTCGTCGAGGAACTCCGTGCAGATCTTGTCCTCGAGCTTTTCAAATGGGCGCACATCGGTTACAAGCTTGGTTGAAAGATCCATAATCCCTTCTTCAACCCGAGCTGCATGATCAAAGCCGATATCGCCATCATCAGCGAAACAACCCCAAATGCCGGTATTTCGATTGAGCATCCAAGCACTGAAACTCGCCGGTTCGATGTTTCTGTAGATGATGCGAAAAGGTCCGCGCCACAAAAAACAATAACACACATAAAGCATTTTGCCGTTAAGTGTGCTTACTTGCTTTGTGATTGTTCTTTCATCGTTGTCTTCGACCGTTACGATCATGCAATGCTCCGTAAAAAAAGGTAGGGGTGGTAGGTTTTATGCCTACCACCCCTACCGACTGACGTCAATAGTGGTTAGCTATTGAGCTGTTTACCTGCTCAGTCGAGCACGCGCCGGATCTTCGCCGTCGAGTCGACCGTGCGCTGGAACACGATCCGATAGGTTCCGACCGGCAGAACCCAGTTCCCGTGCTCCGGGTGCGAAACCGTAGCCGGGCACTTCAGCCGAAAGATCGGGCCGGAGAACTCGATCGCGTTCTGGATCAGGTTCATAGCCACGTTGGTCTTCGAACGCCATTGGCGCCGTTCGTTTTCCGGTTCGTTCACGCAATTGAATGCCAGCTGCCGCATCTCGGTCTGCATGTCGGCAATCGACTGCGGCGTGAATACGACATCATCATCGGTGCTGTTGGCCGTATCGACGTCCAGATCGACGACGAAGACCTCCGCACCTACCGACTCTTCCAGCATGTGCCGCGAACCCTTGGTGGTTCCCGGAGCCAGCTGAACCGGATACGCGACGTTATCCAACTTCTTGTACAGCACCGGAACGCCTTCGAAGTCATCGATCAGCTGGATGTACAAGTCACCCTGCCGAACGGCATCGCCAATGCTGGCCGCCGCCGGAAAGTGCTGATCCGCATCGTTCTTGATCCGCTCGACGGCCTCATCGACAAGCCGCACGGCTTCCGAAACAGTCGAAACAGTAGCAACGCTCATGAAAAAACTCCTAAAACCTAGACTAGAAACGAGAACAAACTCAGGACGCACCGACAACGCGAATCTTATGCTTCGCGTAGGGCAAAAATTCTGTTAATGCCCCGTTAGCAAACCAATCTTGCGCTTCAGCGCAGGTAGTGATCTTGTCTGTTTGTGTTTCTGGGAACGTACTCGCGACACTTGCCCGCGCCAGACTAACCGTAATTCGTTTGAAATCAGTTGTTTCAGCCTCTTGAGGCACGGCCAAGAAGTACTTACGCCCTGTCGAGCGACAGGAAAGCAGCATACGCATTGGTGGGGGCGGCGCAACCGCCCACGCCGATTTTGACGAAGCTGTCGGCGGTTGAATAAGCGCTTCTACGGTGTTGTCTACCCAGTTTTCCTGCTTGTCGATAACCTTTGCGCCGATAAGCGTAAGGTACTTACCCCAGCCAACTCGATCAATTGCAATACGACGATTTTCCTCGTTTGCAATTTCGTTGATCATTCCCATCGTGAGTTTATCGGGCGTGAGCACGATTTCGCGACCGTGCTCAGTCAGCACGTGGCCGTTGATTGCCCAGTCGGTATTCCCGTCCGCCCATTCGACAGCCGGGCCTGCGTCATTATGCAGGTTATTTCCATCTAAGCTGATCTTGGGCTTTTTCCCGAGAATCAGGAAAGCCCGATTGCAGCGCAGAATTCCGGGCACGCAGTGCAGAATCTCGTAGCGCCATGTCACGTCGGGATCCGTGCAGCCGAGCATTTTTCCGATCATTTCTGCCTGTGTGGCGTCGTGAAAATGCGCAGTTGGGTCATACGCGTTGTTCAGGATGTCTTGCGCATGCCGGCCAATCGCCGAATAAATCGACATTGCACTGCGCGTTATCGCGGAGTTGTTTGGCGAAAAATTAATTCGGTACGTTACATGCGAAAGCTGATTTTCCATTTTACTTATCATAGGCGCTCCGGCATTATTCCGTCGCACTTCGCTATTCAAAAATGCGTAACGAATAAACCGCTGATGTAATTCCATCACGTCGCTCAGCCGTGTTGATAACGTTTGTGCGTCCGTGTCAACACGCCGCCAGCGCGGGCGCTCGTCGACTGCGAGTGGGTTGCCTGTCTTTGCGCTCCAGATATTTCGCGTAAAATCTCGCAGCACCATTGCTTGAATGCTGTTGGCCGCGCCCATCGACCAGCGTGTTACTGGCGATACTATTGGGTGGAGGCCGCCGGAGCGGCTGATGCCGGCAATGAAAGCCGGATCGACATTGAAAATTTCTTGACACCATTGGGTAGCTAACTTTTTGGCTACCCGGCCGCGCATGATTGCCTGCGCAATGTAGAACTGCAGCGGCGAATCCACGACGAACACGTCGACGTTTTTGTACGCCGCCCGCAGCATTGCTTTCGCCCTGTCGACATCCGGCTGTTCCGATGACGTAATAGTATTGCGCCAGCGTTCTACCGTGCTGCACATGATCTTGATGAACTTGGCTTTTCGACTGGTTGCCATAGTCATTTTCCTTTCTTGCGTGGATAAAATCGGGCTTAGTATTCGCTTGGCAGCAAAATCGTGTGATGCTTGCCGTCTCCAACCGGCATGCAGTACAACTCGATTTCTGGCAAGTCAAAATCGGTAAATTCAATTTCCTGTTTTACGGCAGGTTCGACATTGCTGTCCGCGCGGCACAGCAACGTAGCCGTTCTGTCCGGTCGTACTTGCAGTTTCCAAAACTGCGCCGCCTCGAGCTGCGGGTCTTTTTGCAGCTGAGGCTGATACGACGCAATTGCGTCCATGAGCCAGTATGCACCGCTTTCTCCGCCGTGATCTGCGACATATTTTGCTCCGTCTGTGAGCAGCATTTTGGGGAACAGCGGAGACCAGCTTCTCCATGTTTCTGTTCCGGAAAACTGTCGCAGCTCTTCTTTTTTGAGCGCCATAGCCTACGTTCCTTTTTTGATGATTTCGCCGCTCATGTCCAGCAACACACCGGGCACGTTCATTTTGCGGGCAGTCCACCCGACAAAATGCTTCTGGATATGCTCAGCCAAATCCTTTGGCGCTATTTCTATGACCTGCACATTCAGCGCAGGGTAATTTTCTTGTCGCCACGAAATTTCACACCAGTTGCCGACAATCCCTGTTGTCAGCCACGCGTTAAAATCGCCGTTGTCGTTGGTGACTAGCACACCGCCGCGTTCGTTCATCTTCGTTATACCGCCAGCCAGTTAACGCGCTTTTTGTTGACCACAACGCGGCGCAGCGTCAGCTTTATGCCGGCCTTGTTGCGGAAAACGAACTCCTGACCGTTCGGGCTGATTTCCAGCAGGTCGTCAACAGTGAAATGCGCTTCGCGCCATCGCGAGTTTTCTTCGTCGTCGGCGGCCGGCGTCAGGAAGTCAATTTCGATCGGACGCCGGAGCGGCCACCCGGAGAACGTCTCGGGTTCGAGTTCGTGCGGCTTTGAATACGTGACGCCTGCGCACTCGATCAAAATCTCGAACTTTTCGCTCGACGAATCGAGGTCGGGACGGGCGTTCAGCCACCGCAATGCCGCCATCGGCGTTTCGTTGAATCGATTCATTTCTTCGACCAACGCTTGCAGCATGTCGAAATTGAATTTCGCGAAAAGTCGCGCGAGTCGGCAGACGTCGTCGATGTGAGCTTTGTTGATCAGCTTGTCTTCGCAGTATTCGCGAACAAACTCCATTTCGAGACCGTCGAAATTGATGAAGTAGTACAGACGGCCCGGCCTGTTCTGGATGTGCCACGTAAGCCTGTTCGGATCGTTGCACGTGACCATGAACAGCTTTTTGGTCTGGTATGCGCCGTCCAGCAGCGTCAGCAGCGCGTCCTGCTTTTTGAACTCGTCGTACGTCTTCTCAAACTCGTCGAAAAGAATGACGGCCGGCTGCTCGATCGTCTGAATAAAACTGTTGAAACGATCGCCGGAAAAGGGCGTATTGATCACGATCGTCGGAACGCCTTCGGCGGCAAGGGCGATAGAAACGCTTTTGGCCAGCAGCGTTTTGCCGGAGCCCTTTTCGCCGTTCAGCAGCACGCCGGTGCAGTGCGGACGATCCTGAAACGTTTTGACGATTCGCGTTGTCATCGTGGTCGTGTCGCCGTACATCTTGGTCGGCAGCGAGAACGGACTGATCTCTTCCAGATAGAACTGTTCGTTATCGTCGATCTTGAGCGTGAAATTTTTCGCCGGGAGCTGCGTCTTGACGTTTACCGCGTTGTCTCGGTGCGCGCGCCAGATAGCGCCGTTGCAAGTGAACAAAGACATCGTGCCACTCAGTCCTTTCAAAAAAGTAATTAAACAGGCCAGAAATAGGGAAGGTTGTCGGGCTCTTTCCAGTCAAATTTGCCGTAGAACTTTGGATCTTTGCGCAAAAGGTTACTGCGATGACTGGCGTGGATAGCCGGTGTTCCCAGCCACGGCGGTTTGACCGTAGGCCCGTCTACCATCGTGCAGTACAGGCTTACGAACTCGTTGCCGAGGTTGTCTAGGAACCCGCGCTTACGCCATTCAAAGCAAACACAGGCCCCGTAGACGATCAGAGAACCCTCGTAGCCCTGCCACATGCGGACGGCAGGGTGATTGCGCCAGCCACGTTTACCGGGCTTATGCGGGCCGACAGCAACGCCTAGAGCCAGCAAAATCTGCTTGCACTCTAGGCGTTGCTTGCCCAGCCTTTTGTTGTCCAGAAATCTTGCG
>Ga0214923_10008523_pt1 | contig 10887 bp, 8 predicted proteins | sample LL1510_MetaG_FD_177993 | JGI IMG/M metagenome (GOLD analysis project Ga0214923, IMG submission 177993) | Freshwater microbial communities from Lake Lanier, Atlanta, Georgia, United States - LL-1510 | ecosystem: Environmental > Aquatic > Freshwater > Lake | place: USA: Georgia | collected 2015-10-15
TCAAAATTTTCAAATCTTTTTCTTATATAATATGTTGATCGTGATTCTGGAGCAAAAAACCATCCACTATTAAAATCATTAATATTATCAATAGTGCCATAATTATCAAACAACCCTTTTAAAAAAATTTTATTTGTTTTTAAATTAGTAAAAAAACAGAAATCAATATTAATACTACAAAAAATTCTATTATCTTTTATATTTGTATATACTAAATCAAGTAAATTTTTATTTGTATTACAAATAATTACATCAGGTCTAATATTAATAACAATATCATATTCAATATTATTTTCTTTACTATAATTTAACATAAGCTTTGAAACTAAATATAATTTTAAAAATTGATCTGATTGTCTTAAAATCCAAGGATATGCTCTAAAATTAGGTTCATTTAAATAATTATTAATGTTATAATTAATATAACTTTTAATTCTATTAATATTTTTTTCATTATTTGGAAGTATATTTTTTTCTAATAATTCACTATAATATTTTTTTAATTTTTCAAATTTATTTTTAATATTTATTAAATAATCTTCATCATCTTCTACAAATTTTACAACTTTTAATTTTTCTCCACAAATATTATAAAAAAAATTAATATCTAAATTATTTTTTCTTAATTTAACATTCTTAGCTTCATCAAAATGTTTAATATGATTATTTTTATTTGTATAAATAAATACATCATAATTTTTGTCACTAAGATTTAAATTTTTGATTATTTGATTATAAGTAATTTCATAATGTCTCATAAATCCATGAAAACATAATGCTATTTTCATTTTATATATAAATATAAATTAATATTTTTTATAATTCACAATGAAAATATTATATAATAATTATTTTATGAAAATACTATTATAATAAATGGAAAAAAATATTCTTGTAATGGGAGCTTTTAAAACAGGAACACATACAGTTTATAATACTATTTTTAATATTATGAATGAAAAAACTACTGTTAAAAGACTTCATATTAATGAACATGTATTAAATAATGATAATTATGATATTTATATTTTTACTATGAGACATAATAAAAATATTATGCCATCTACTTATTTTCAAGACATTATAGAACCTATACGCTATGAACCATTTGGTTGTGATTTAAAATTAAATAGAAAAAATTTTCTTTCTGAATATAGTAATTGTGATGTAAATAAAAGAAAAGAAATTATATTAAATACACCAATAACAGAATTATACAATTTTTATAAAAATGTTTTTATGTCTTATAAAGTTCAACCAACAATGGATGATTGTAAAAAAATATTTGAAAAAATATTTAATATTAAGATAGAATATGAAAAAAAAGTACAATTTTTTGATGAAATTTATAAAAACAGAAAAATTAAAATTATTGTTTTAGATATAGATTATTTTGAAGAATATATAAAACAAATTTTTGAATTTATTGATATAGAATATAAAAATGAATTAATAGTCCATAATTTTAATATTGGAAAGCAAAAATGGTATGGCGATAAATATAAAGAATTTTTAGAATATTTAGAAAAAAATAATTAATTTAAATATATTCAATATTTTTTTCAATATATTTTACATATTTATTATAACAAAAATTTCCATAAATTTTATCATAAAAATAATCATAATTTTTTAAAATCTCTTTAACTTTGCTAATAATTTCATTATTATCATTACATATAATTATATAATCTTTAAAATACAATAATTCATTATTTATTGTTGGTTGTGAAATAATAATTACTTTATTCATTATTAAATTATTTATTCTTATACTTTCCATAATAGTTTTACTTGGCATTCCATGTATATTTATATAAATTTTACTTTTTTTAAATATTTCATCTCTTACATTATTAAAACAATTTAATAATGTTTTACATTCTATACTTTTTTTTATTTCATTAATAATACTATCTCTATATTTATTATTTGATATTGCTGTTACATCGATTGTTTTATCTTTTTTATCAATATCAATATTTTTAAAATATGGAAATAATAAATTTATTTTAGAAAAATGATTAAAATTATTATGTAACAAACAATTTTCTTCTGAATAATCTAATATATGAGTATTTTTATCAAGATTATGTAAATTTTTTACATTTAAACCATATGTTAATGGTTCAATATTTACATAATATATTTTTTCAAATTTATCCACAATATTTTTTTTAAAATAAGGAATATCACCAAAATATATAATTATATCATATTTATCTATTTCATAATTATTTTCTATATCTGTATTATAAAAAATAATATCATTTTCTTTATTTTTATTTATTTTTAAAAATTCAGATATACCTGCAACATATTCACTATATAATTTATAAGAAAATGTATTACATACAGATAATATTAATAATTTCATATTTTATATTATAAATTATTATTAATATTATTATTTATGTATCACTCAATAATAATTATTAATATTTTATATATTTATAGATGAGTGAAATATCAATCAACGTAAATAAAATATTATTAAAATCAATAGTGAATAATAAAATATTATTACTGTCTATTATTCCATTATTTTTTGGTTATTATTTACAAGATAATGTTTTTATCAGAATGTTGTCAAAAGTAACATCAAATATTCCAGAATTTATTAAAGATGCTGACTTGACAAAAATATTTATTTTATTATTACCATATTTACTTGCTGTTGTTTTATTTTACATATCAAATATTATTTCAGCAAGTACAATGCCAAAAATTGAATTAGAAGCTATTACAGATTTATTAAATAAAATTATTCAATCTATCCAAACAACAAAAAAACAAATTAATATTAATGATTTATTATTACATATTAAAAAAATATCAGGTACTAAAAATGTATATAGAATTTTTGTTACATATATAATTCCAACTTTTGTTTTATCTCTTGCTTTAATTTATAATTTTATGATTAATGATTTTAAATATGGTTTATTAGTTATTATTTTATTAGTTATATTAATGTGTGTTACTATAAAAGTAGAATATGATAATTTATATGAAGCATATAAAACAGAAGAAACAGTAAATGACCTTTATGATGAAATACATGAAATAATGACAAATATTGATACTGTTATAACATCAAATACAAAAGATAAAGAAATGAAAAATATTAAAGTGGCAAAAAATATAACTCATGATTTATTTGTAAATAGTGAAGTTTCAAATAATACTTCAACTTATGGATTACAATTGATGAGTATAGGTATTATTATTATTATAAATTATATGGCTTATAAATTATATAAACGCAATAAAATTGATGTTCCTATATTTATTTCTGTTGCTTTAACTTCAACATTATTAATGGATTATTATAATTACTGTATTCATGCAGTTGGTGAATTAATAATGAGTTTAGGAAGACATACAGAAGCAGTATCATATTTTAGTGATTTTGTGATAATAAAAGACAAAATTAAAAAACATAATAAATTAATATTAACAAATAATAACATTCAGTTTAAAAATATTAATGTTTCTTATGACAAAAAAACAATATTTAAAAATTTTAATTTAGATATTGAAGGTAATAAAATAACAGGTTTAAAAGGTCATATGGGTTGTGGTAAATCAACATTATTAAAAATGTTGGCAGGTGTTATTGAACACGATGGTATAATTAATATTGATAATCAAAATATTAAAGAATATGATTGTACAGACCATATAGCATATATTAGCCAACATCCAAAATTATTTAATAACACAATTTTATATAATATAAATTATGGATTAAATTTAAGTGAAAAAGAAATTCAAATGAAAATCGATGAAATGAATTTAACAGATTTTTTTAATTCTTTTCCGAATAAATTAAATACTATTGTTGGTAAAGAAGGAGCAAATGTTTCAGGTGGTCAAAAACAATATGTTGCTTTAATGAGAGCATTATTACAAAATAAAAAAATATTATTATTAGATGAACCAACATCATCTTTGGATGTTGATGCTAAAAAAATATTAATTGATGTTATAAAAAAAATAAAAAATAAAACAATTATTATTTCTACTCATGATCCCGAGCTTGTTCATATTTTTGATACAGTTATTGAATTAGATAAATTAAAATAATTTTCACACACACAAAAAAATATTATGATAACATATTATATATATGAAAACAAAAAACTTAGATAAAATACAAATACTATTTTTACTTGATAATTTTATAATGAATAATATTCATTCTAATGAAAAAAAAAATATATTTATTTTCAATAATTTATTTGATAATTGTGATTATGATATAAAAAGATATTTTGATAAATTATTGAATATTTTTGAAGTAAATCCTAAAACAAAAAAATTGTCAATAAATGATTTTCTCATAATTGGAACAGAAATTAAATTAAATTCAATATTTGCTGAAAGTTTTTTTGGAGCATTAACAATAGAAATAATAAGTATTAGAAATAATTTAAAAGAACAAAAAATAGATATTGGAAATTTCAAAAAAATAGATTTTATTTTAATATCAATAATTTATATTATTTTTAAAACAATAATTTTTAATACCACACATAATAATAATATAGAATACAAAAAAAATATTGTTGAATTATTAAATAATATATATGATATTTACAATAAAATAATGTCAAAAAAACTAAACAAATATTCATCATTATTTAAAAGCAGTTGTTTCAGAAAGAAAAAAAGTATTAAATATATTCAAGATTTAATTTTTGAGAATTCTCAAATTGTTGTTGCTTATTTATTAAATAAAAAAGGCAAAAAAAATACTATTGTTTATGGTTAAAATTGAAAATACAAATATTTTAATATATAATTTAATTAGTATTAAAACAAAATGATTAAACTTCCTAAAACTAAGTTTATTGGTATTTTTGACATTAATACTTTAATAAAACCAAAAAATTCTTTAACAGTCCAAGCATTAACTAGTGCACTTTATAATAATTCAAAACATGTAAATTTATTTACTGTTGAATTAATTAAAAAATATGAAGGTTTGCCAATTAAAAATGTTGTAAATATTGTTTCAAAAATATTAAATTTAGATATAAAAACTGAACAATATTTATTTAAAAAAACAAATGAAAATTTATATTCATTTTCAAAAAATATAAAATTTTGTACTATTGATAAACAATTTATTAGTGTTCTTCCATTATTAAAATCATTAAATCTAAAATATAGTATTGTAAGTAGTAATTTTGAAAATGAAATAACTTATAATATTTGTGATAATTTTCATAAACAAGGATTCTTTCCTGATTTTGTTGTTGAAAATAATATTACAGAAAATAAAGATGAAATAAGTTTAGTTAAAAAATTTTATCGTGTTAGTAATGAAGATGTTTTATTTAAAGTATGTTCTAATTCATATGATATTAAATCATTAATGTATTCAAATGTCATATCAATTGGATATTCACAACAAGCTAATCAAAAATTAGATTTTTATAAAAATGGTGCTTATTATGTTTATAGTAATCATCATATATTAAAAGATATTCTTATTACTGAGAATAATAATTAATATAAAAATTTATTATTATTTATTACTATATGAAAAATATTAATTATAAAAATAATTTACAAAATTTATTATTAAATAAAAATGTTTTTGATGATTACATAGAAAATAAAACTATGATAGAAAATTACAAGAAAATACATGATATTTTACATACAGAAACTACTTTTTTTTTATTTGATGAAAATTTAAATTTTTTACACAAAAATAATATTTCAATTGAAGAAATAAAAGTTTTTATAAAAACATTTAAAAAAGATAATAAAAATAATATTGATTATGAAAATATATGTAATCCATATAAATTAGAAAAAATAGTTTTATCTGGTGGAGGAGCAAAAGGTATTATTTATATTGGTGTTTTGTTAGGATTATATAATACAGGACAAATTTTTTATTTAAATAATTTTATTGGTTCAAGCGTTGGTGCTTTATTTGCTATGATTCTAAGTTGTATAACACCAAATAAAGATATATATGATACAATATCAAAAGAAACAATAAAAAATAATTTTGATTCAGAAATAAATAAAAAATATAAAGAAGCTATAAAATATTGTTCCAATAGATTATACAATAGAAATATTGAAAGTTTTTATCAACAACCAACATATACTTTTTTTGGAATAATAAATACAGTAAGTTCATTAATAAATTATAATAGTATTTATGATGCTGAAAATACTGGATTTTCAGTATGGTATGCTTTAATATGTAAAAAAATATGTCAAATTATGGATAATAAATTAGATGAATTAATTATTATAAAAAATAAAATTACAAATGAAATTATTATAGATATTAAAGATGATTTTATTGATAATGATATTTTAACAAATTTAATAATTGATAAATTTTTTACTTTTGAAGAATATAATAAAATTACAAATAAAATAATAACAATAACAGGAACACAAACTAAAAATACTTCAACAGTTTATTATACACATACAAATGAAGATTTTAAAAATTTAAGTGTTTTATTATGTGCCACTGCTTCAATGAGCATACCATGGATTTTTAAAGCTCCTATAATTAATGAATGCTATCATTTTGATGGAGGATTATATAATAATTATCCATTAACTTATTATGATATTAAAGATAATAATGAAAAAATATTGTCTTATGATAATACTGTTTTTGGATTTTTAATTGATGATAATAGTTATTCAAATAAAAATGTTAATGATATTATTATTACTTTATGGTTTGTTTATAATAATTTTAGTAAAATAACAAGTATTGAAAATATAAAAGAGTCTGTTAATTTTATTGAAATATCTGAATTATTTTTTGAAATAAGAAATACAATTGGAAATATTTTATTTTCCCCAAAATCTTTAATAATTAATTTTTTACATAATATTAATGATGATTACAATATTAATAATATTATTGATGATAATAAAGAATATATTATTAATTTATTATCAAAATTATTAGAATATGATAAATTAAATTTAGATAAAGTATATGAATATTCTTTGACTCATTCATATATTTATCAAGAATTATCTAATTTTATAATAAATGAAAAAAATTCTAATGACAATTACATAAAAACTTTAAATTATATTTCAGATAATATACTAATATTTTATGAATTAAAAAATAATTTATTATCATCTGAAAAAGTAAATAAATATAGTGTAAAATTTATGAAAATTTTAGAAAATTTGAAAGAAAAATTAAATAAATTTGATATTCTGTATAAAAAAGAATTAAATAATATTATTAATTTGTATGATATAAATAATATTATTTTATTACTTGATACAATTATTAATTATATTTTAGGAAATAAAATAAAAAATAATATAGAAAAAAATAATGGATTTTCATATCAAAATATTATAAATTATTATTGTCAAACAGATATGACAAATATATTATGTAAATATTTTACAATTGCAAATGATAAAATAACAAATGATAATTTTAATTATATGAGAACTATAAAATTAAATACTTTTGAAATAGGAACAATAGACTTTAAAATTAATGATGAATTAAAAACAAGATTAATTTATGAAGGTTATACAAAAACAATACAACATTTATCTAATATTTTAGAAATAATGTCAATAAGTAATAAAACAAAAACTGAATTGTATATTGATACTTATGAAACAAAAATAAAAAAATTATTTGGGTGATATTATTTCTATCATATTTATTATTTTTATATATTGCTATTATATGATTAATAATTTAATAATTGCAAAAAAGAAAATAATAAAATTGATGATTCAAAATGTATGTTATATTTAATAACTTGTAATGTTTTTCCAGAAGAAAATGAAATTGAAATGATATCATCATTGATTACAAATCAATATATGGAATTATGGAATATTTTAAAAATAGGAGATTTTATTGAAAATACATTTACAAAAAATAAATTTATTCTTGATAAATCAAGTAAATTAAAAATTATTCAAAATAATCTAATATTAAAAAATTTATTTATTGATAAATATATTTTGCCTCATTTTTATACTCTTACAGATTATAAATTAAATTATTTTGATGATATTTCTATTATTAATACATATACAAAAATGAAATATTATAATCCAGAAATATTAATAAAACAACCAATATTTTTTGATATTAATAAATTACATTTGTTACAAAATTTGAATATAAATAATATTTCACATTATCAAAAAAATAATTATTCAATTTTGTATGAATGTAAATATACAGTTATTTATTTATATATAATTTTTTCTTATAATAAAAATGAGTATATGATAATTAGCAAATACTCAGATGAATATTTACAATATGATATTAAAAAAGAAATTATAAAGTTTATGACACAATTCAAAACGGAAAATAATATATTTTTTTGTGAAGATTGTATAACAGATGATATTCTTAATATTGCTAATATTGAAAATATTAATATTGAAAATATTATTTATTTAATTGGTTCTAAACAATATTAAAACTTTTTATCATAATAAAAAAAAATATAATAGCACAATATAATATAATGATAACTAATAATATTGCTGATTTTAATGAAAAAATAAAAAAACATGATTTATTACAGCCACATGATGAACCACCTAATATTCCATCAAATGAAACTATTCTTATTTATGATTTAATAAATGAAGCTTCTACACAACAGAAAAAAATTGTATTGCCAGTGTCAGGAAGTAGTTATACTATTTATTATGACAATACAGAAAGTAGTTATAATAATACTAATATTTCTAATTTTCCAGAAATATTCCTATATGGTGGAAAAAATTATAAAATAAAAATAAGTGGTTTTGTGTTACGTTTTGGTAATTTTACTGTATTAGATGGCGTAGAATATTTAGTTGAGGCAGTAAAATTGGGACCATTAGATTTATCAGGAGCTTTTTATGGAGCAATTAATTTAATAAAAGTACCAAAAAAATTACTATCTGGTGTTACAAATATAAGTAATATGTTTGTTGGTGCTACAAGTTTTAATCAACCATTAAATAATTGGAATGTTAGAAATGTCAGAAATATGTCTAGTATGTTTGCTGGTGCTACAAGTTTTAATCAACCATTAAATAATTGGGATGTTAGTAGTGTTGGTAGTGTTAATATTGGTAATATTTATAATGGTACTTATTATGGATCAATGAAATATATGTTTTGCGATGCTATAACATTTAATCAGCCATTAAATAATTGGGATGTTAGCAATGTTCGAGATATGTCTGGTATGTTTGATGGTGCTACAAGTTTTAATCAACCATTAAATAATTGGAATGTTAGTAAGGTTGGTTTTACAATAGAAACTGCATATAGTTACTATTATAATGGTTCAATGGCTTCTATGTTTCGCAATACCACAAAATTTAATCAACCATTAAATAATTGGAATGTTAGCAATGTTCGAGATATGTCTAATATGTTTAATGGTGCTACAAGTTTCAATCAACCATTAAATAATTGGGATGTTAGTAAGGTTGGTTTTCAAATTTATTTTTATCCTGAACAAAAAACTTATTATGGTTCATTGCATCGTATGTTTTTAAATGCTACAAAATTTAATCAACCATTACACAATTGGAATTTAAAAGATGGTATTGATTGTTCTAATATGTTAGACTATTGTGGAATGTCTCAATATAATTATCAAAATACATTAATTGGATGGTATAATAATTGTGAAGGAAAAAATAAAATTCCATTTCTTATTGGTGCTAAAGGAATGGTTTATAATAATTACAATAAATGGGGTGTTAGTAATAATACGTATGGTAATGGTGCTATAAGTACTAATACTTCATGGATATTACATTTAGATGATCCAGATAAAAATATTATGAGAGCAGCTAGAAGTTATTTTGGAAATAAAATTGTGGGTGATATGGAAGTTAATTTTGGATAAAAAATAATTTAATTGTTTTTCTTTGCTTTTTTCCCTTTTTTTACTTCATCTTTTGTTGAATTATGATAATTTTCCCATCTTTCTAACCATTTTTTGTATTCTTCTAAAAATTCATCTAATTCTTTTAACCATAATTCTTTAATTGGCGTATTTAAATATTCTTCATATAATAATTTACATTTTTCCATTAATTTTTCTAATTCTTCAACTTTTTCATCTGTCAAAGTTAGTAAATTCATATCAGTAAGATATCTATAACTTCTTTTCTTTTCAATATCTCTATAATCATAAGACAATCTAGGATATTTTTTATCTTCAAGTAATTTATAAACTTCATCTATTTTTTTGTGTGCAAAATTTATTGTCTTATTAATATATTCTTTAATAAATTTTACTTTGAATTTAGCAATATTATAATCATTTAATAATTTTTGTAAATAATAATCTTTTCTTTTTTCATACATTTTTAATCGATATTTATAAAAATCTTGAATAATATGTTCGGCGCCATCATATTTTTTAATTTTATTATTTGTATCAAATAAATGTGAATTATTCATTGATGAATTTTTAGTTAATTGTAAAAATTTTTCTAATTCATCATTTTTATACAATTTTTGAAGTTCATTACCTCTAAAAACAACTGTCATATTAATATAATTTGGAAGAATAACATTTCTCTTAATCATATCAATTTTTAAATCATCATCTTTTGATAATGAAACTTTATCATTCATTTTATTTTCATATGGTTCAAACCAACCATCAACAACAGGAATATCTTCAATAATAACTTTATTTCCATCAATTTTATATTTTCCCTTAATAATATATTTGTTTTTTCCAGTTTCTTCAATAGTTCCTTTGAATCCATTAAACCAAGGATTCATTTCAACCATTTTTTCTTCATTGATTATGTGTTTTAAATTTTCAACTATATCAATAGGATTGTGTGGTAAAATATCTGTTGAAAATCCTG